>Ga0302253_1000927_pt1 | contig 20433 bp, 5 predicted proteins | sample AAG_RA_Trp_MG_FD_193537 | JGI IMG/M metagenome (GOLD analysis project Ga0302253, IMG submission 193537) | Enriched activated sludge microbial communities from anaerobic digester in WTTP, New Holstein, Wisconsin, United States - AAG_RA_Trp | ecosystem: Engineered > Bioreactor > Anaerobic >...
GGGCAGTTTTTCCTGCTGTAATTTCGTTATCTCCCTGCGTATGCCCTGGGCGACTCTCAGGGCGTTGCTTCCCGATTGTTTGCGGACGACGATGGAGATGCTTTCCTTGCCGTTATAACGGGAGATACTCGATGTTTCCCTGATGCTGTCTTTTACTTTTGCTATGTCCTTGAGAAAGACCAGCCTGCGCGCCTTCTTTTCGAGTTTCTCCTTCTGCTGCAGGGTTTCGGCGGTTTCTTCCGGGACCTCGAGGGCGGTGGGGGTTTCGGCTATCTCCGAGACCTTCTGGTATTCTCCCATTGTGCGGATAAGATATTCGTAGAAATTTTCTTTAAGGGTGCCGGCAGGGTAATTTATGTTGGCTGATTTTATGCTGTCCACCACCGAGACTATGGATATTTGGGAGACCCTTAATCTCGGCTGGTCTATCTCCACCAGGATCTCGCGTTCGTCGCCGCCGGTGATGACGGCCGAGGCCACTCCTTCGACCTTCTCGATGCCGTCCTTTATGTATTTGCGGCTCATTTCGCGCAGTTCAAGCGAGGAATACGGGCCGGTTACCGCCAGGTTCATTATCGGCAGGTCGAAGGGGTTGTATTTCATTACCACCGGCTCCTGCGATTCTCTCGGGATGCGCTCTTTGATGAGGTCTATCTTTTCGCGCACGTTCAACGCGGCAAAGTCCATATTGGTGCCCCAGTTGAACTCGACCATTACCAAAGATAAACCTTCGCGCGAGATCGAACTGATGCGCTTGACGTTGTTTACCGTCCCCACGCTTTCTTCGATTATCTTAGTTATGAGATTTTCTATTTCTTCCGGGGCCGCGTTAGGGTAGGAAGTGACCACGGTTATCTGCGGATAGGCTATTGAGGGGAAAAGCTCCTGCGGCAGCCTGGACCAGGATATCAATCCAAGCAGTATCAACGCGAGGAAGGCCATCAAGGTTGTCACCGGGCGGTGTATCGCGAGCCTGGAAATGGACATAAATTAATAGTGATTATAAACGATTGCCGCCGGTTCCCGGCCGGCAATCGTTTATCTTATTCGGGAGTTATTCTTTGGTTATGGTTATGTATAGCGCTTCGTTCTTGAGTTCGTCGCGGGCGTAAGCCACGGTAACTTCCTGTCCAACCGACAACGCGTTGGGCAGGAGGATGATCGGTTCCGCCGCGCCTATCTTTTTGACGATACGCGTGTTCTGGGTTATAATCACGGAGATCTTCTTGAGCGCGTCGGAGGAGTCCCTGTTCATCACGGTCAAAGTTTTAAAAGGTGAATTGAGGCTTATTTCGCTTATTTTCCCATATATCTCACCGGTAGTAAAAGGGATTATTCCCGGTTTTTGTGAAGATAGAGATGTTATCAGATTGCGTTCTTCAGCTATATCCCGGATAGGCTCCGGGCCGGGCTTGTCGCTGCGTTTGGCGGAAACGACGGCGTCGATCCTGGCGAAATAAGCGCGTATGCATTTAGCGTCCACCTGCAGGGTTTTTTCATTCTTGTCGTTGAAGACATAGGTCTGGGTCTTCTCGCAGGAAAGACTGTATTTCCCGTCGGGAGTGATCTTTAGGGAGAAGAGATTGTTTCCTCCGAGCTTTGCGAACTTATCCTTGAGTTCTCCGGAAAGCTCTCCGGAAAGCCTGTAGCTTTTCCCCTGCAGATCGGTAAACCATATGCGGTCTTTATTATTCTGCATTTTTTCTACGCTCACTCTTCCGCTTACCTGGATCTGGACGTCTTGGGCGGGCGCGGCAACGGCCGGCTGTTTGGTGTTGTTTTCAGCGGCCGCGGGCTGAACAGAGCATAAAAGAGAAGAAGCAAGAATTAAACAAAAGAAAGAAACGGTAGTCTTCATATTGCTCCTTTCCATAGGTTGTAAAAAACCGGATAATTCCGTTTAACCTATTGAATTAGTTTAACATAAACCGGGAGTATTGCAAGAAAAAAGGGAGGGGTGTTTGGTCCCTCCCTTTTAATAACCGGTTTCAAGCCGTTCGTTACATCTCCATAATCGCGTTTCTGGTGACCTTGAAGAGCTTCACGCGCCTTTTCATAGTCTCCGCCCAGATGTTCTCCACCTGGCTGCGGAGGTTTTTTTCTTTCATCCCGCGTTTAGCCGTTTTCCCGGATTCTCTTTTCGTCACCACAAACACGGTATCCGCCCCTTTAGCTGTGCTACAAGGCTGTTTTTTGAGCCGGACCATTCTTATCCCTCTGCCTCTGCGGCGGCATCACCTTCGTCGGCAGTGCCTTCATCGGCAGCGCCTTCTTCCCATTTAATATGTTCTTTTTTCAGGTACCAGCCGCTTTCTTCGTCAAAAGCGAATTCCGCAGAATAATTACTCAATCCGAGGGTTTTCTTCCCGCTGAGGCCGTGGACATATATGTAGGTACCGGTAGCCGTTTGGGAAATGTTAGTTATCACGCCGTTGCCGTCACGCGTGTAGGTCCTGACCCGGGTGATGCTGTCAGAACGGCCGTCAACCCCGGTGTTCTTCGAGACCGTGGTTTCTTTACTGACTTGCCATGTGCCGGCCACCAACTTGTATTCGGTGGTGGATGTCTGTGTTATGTCTCCCTTTTTGGTGCCGTTGGAACCGTAGCTCTCTCCGGTAGTCTCCGATTTTGTGCGCAGGGCCTGGCCGTTTTTGATGGTATAGGTATCTTTAGTTGACGTCTTGTACGTACCTATTTTTTCGTCGTTGTCACCGGTGCCGCTATCCCCGGTAGTGGTGGATGTTCCGGATGCGCCTTTAAGTTTACCGGTGCCGTCGGTGTATTCATAAGTTATCGTGAACGTGGTGTCGGAAGAGGAGTCGTCTGTTCCATCGGTATGAGATGTTCCTTCGATGTTGGCAACCTTCACGCTGCCTCCGCGCCATTCCGAAGAAACCGTCTGAGTAGTGACCGTGATGGACGTCTCGTTTTTGCTGTTGATGGTAGTTGTAGTGTTGGTTGTGATTTCCGTGCCGCTGATCTGCACGCCGTATTTATTGTAAACGTTATCCACTTCTATCACCATTTTCATGCTCGTGTTGACGATGCTCGTGTCGTCGTCCGCGCGCACGAATGTCCCCGCCCCGAGAAGAATGAACGCCGCTGCGAGTGTCAGTAAAATCGCCTTTTTCATCTGTTCCTCCCTTCAAAGTAAAATGCCTGTATTTATTCAGTCTTTTCCTCCTCGGGCTCGGTGTATTTGGTCATTACCGGTTTGCCGAGGATTATCTTGTATTCCTTCGTTATGTTTTTGGTGTATGGGTTCTGCCAGCCTGCGGGGCTTGAATATGAATATCCCGTCTTCGTGCCGCTGCCCGAGACCCCGGTAAGGTTGGCGGTGTCAGGATCGTATGTATAGGTCGTGACTATGTTGGTGGTTTCCAGGTGCTTTTTGTCCGGATCAAGATAAGGTTGATAAGTCGTGTTTTCTTCCGTGCTGGAGAGGACACGCTGTAGATTGCGCACAAGGGCGTTGTTGTATCTGACGGCCGAGGTCTGGATTCTGTAGTTGTATCCGTCATCGGGATTGGTATATTTTGTCGTGGTAGTCGTGGATTTGGCCATCGGTTTGCCGTAAAGTATTTCCATCTCGGTGCTGCTGGTTCCGGTATAGATGTCGCCGTCTTTAAGCGTGCTGATCACGTCCGCGGCATCTACGCCGACCTCCTCTTTGTCGTCATTGATGTAAAAATAGGTGCCGTCTTCTTTTTTGGTCAGGATGTTGCCTTCGGAATCGGTATATTGATACCACTGGGCAGCCTGGCCGTTGAAGGTGGTGGTGCTGGAGGCGCCTGTAAGCTCCAAGTTTCGGTCATACGCGTATTGTGTCGTCGTGTAATCTTTCTGGAAAGAGCCGTCGGCCCTGGTTACCGAAGAGGTCAGGCTGCTGGATTCGAGGCGCATGGCCATGGGTTCGATGTCTTCTCCGAAGGGATGCGGGGTGTCTTCGCGGTAAGTAAAGCGGGCTGTCGTATGGGTGGTGACGATATTGCCTTCTCCGGCCTCCGGTTCCGCAGACACACTGCTGTAGTCCACTCTCGTGGTGTCGTCGAAATACGTTACCTGTCCGCGCCCGTTATACTGTATGTCTTTGCGTTCCGAGGTGTAGGAAAGTCCGTCCGTGCCCACGCCTTCTTCGTAATAATAGGAAGGACGGTCTATCTGACCGCCGGCATACTCGATGTCGGAGCGGGTGAATTCGCTCGTGCCGTAAACGCTGTCCGTGGTTTTCTGACTGAAAGAAAGCACCAGTTTCTTGCTCGGGTTGTAACTGTCGGCCGTCCACTGCGTGTCCGTAGTGTTCCCGCCCGGATCCACTTCCTTCATATTGTAGGCGGCGTAACTTTTATAGGCGTTGGTTTCCGCGGTGGCGTAAAACAAAGAACCCGGCAGGTAAGTGCCGGTCCAGGAAAACGTCGTTTTATTGTCGAGATTGTCCAGTTTTTCTCCGCTGTAGCTTACCAGAAGGCGGTCGTCGTTGTATTTCATGTCGCGCATGGAACTAAGACTGCGGTTTCCGAGCTCGTCTATCTTCACATGGTTCACGCTCGTGGTCAGCAGACCGTCGGTAAAATAATCCGTTCCTCCGTCGCTGGTGGGGATGTAATTGAATTCCCCTTGGGCGGCGGCGTTCTTTTCCCTCTGCTGGCGGTTGTCCACCACGGCCTTGGTTATGTTGGCGGAGGCTTCCTGGCGCAGGTATTCCGCCAGGTCCACGCCGGAACTGGAGATCGGCGCCGCCGATGTGGCGTATCTAAGCACCGAGTCTATGATTTTCTGATTCTCGACCCGTTCCATATTGCGGCGGTCTATCTTAACGAAGACCTCCGGGGAATACCCGGATGAGATGACCTTGTTTATATAATCCCAGTAGCTTTTGCCGTTCAGATATTCGGGAGTATATTCTTCTACGGCGGCAGGGGAGTTAACTGAAGTCAAAGCCACGAAGAAAAAGGCTAAAAAGGCTGTTTTCCGCAGTCTGTATGGCTTTTTGCAGTTCATATCTTTACCTTTCCCCAAAAAAATCCGGGTTTTACCTTTTTCCTTCTCAAGGTAACCCGGACGACAAAATCAATGAATAACGCATTGCTCATACGTTATCCTTTGCGATCCGTGGCTACTGTCCGGTGTAGGGGATACGCCGGACATATCGAAGGATAATCAATACTTTTCAAAAGTATTAACTAACACATAAAATATACACTATTTCTACAGGAATTGCAAGTCTTTTTGATAGCTATTGTTTTAGTTTACAGGAATCAGGTTATACGTAATATCTGAACGGGCAGAAGGTTACAGCAACAACGTTAAAGTGTTTGTCTCCTAATAATGCTTAAACTAAAAATTCATAACCTATTTTGTTTATCGGTTAGCTTTTTCTTTGCGCAGGAAGGGAGAACAAGCGAGGGTTATCTATATATAGGTAAGAGAGCGAAGCGCGAGGGCGCTCAGATCCTTATTCCGTAACCGCAGGCTTTTTTCAAGTTAGCCAGGGATATATGATAATTGGCAAGAGCCTGGAAATACTTGGTTTGGGCGTCGCAAAGGTTGTAGAGCGACTCCATTGAGTTGGAAAGGGCCACTTCGGCGACCCGGGAGCGTATTTTTATCAATTCCGCCTCTTTTCTGCGGAATTCCATCTCCGTCTCTGTGGCATTCAATTGAAGCAGCGCCTTCTGGTAATTAAGGAAAGCGTCCTGGACCTCGAAGGTTATGGTTTTTACTGTTTGGTCTTTATCGCTGATGGAGCGGTGAAGGTCTATATCCGACTTTTTCCTGTCGTAAATGCGCCGTATATTATCCATAACGTTGAGCTCGAAGTTCCCGGTGGTGGATTTCGTGGGCGAGGTCTGTCCGAATCTCGGCTGGCTGGATTCGGATGTGATCGAGCTGTTGACTGTGCTTGCCCCCCAGGGTTTACTGACTTTAAGCCCCACATACCAGTTATTCGCGTCCCTCATCGGCTCGGTTTTGTAGGCGCCTTCATAATAACCGTATGAACCGCTTAGATCAACGGTAAAGGAATTCTTGCCTTTTTCTATGCGCTGTCCGTATTCCTGGAATTTTATCATTAAATCGCTCAAAGCCAGCTCCGGCCGGTGCTGTAAACCGGCTTTAATGCAGTCTTCGAGTTTGAGATCCAGGCGCTTGGCTTCCAGTTCGTCGGTGCTTATAAAAGGATTGTCTTGGGCGTTAAGGACCTGCTTGAAGGTCAGTTCGGCCATGAACAAGTCCTGCTTGATACCGTTCATCTGGAATATTATCTGGTTATACCAGTTCTTGACGCTGGTGAGCTCAAGCGGGATTATCATCCCGGCGTCGAACAGCTTCTGGACCTGGTCCACTATCTCGTTGGCCTCTTCTTTAATGGCGTCTTTGGCGGCGAGGTTCATTCTTGCCGCCACGAGGTTGTAGAAAGCGGTCTCCGTTTTATTCATCGTATCTATGCGCAGGCGGTCATAATTTTTCTTGGTAATGTCCAAGTTGGTCTTGGCTTGCAGGTAGGTATTCCTGAGCCGGTCACCGTAATATATGGGTTGATCGAGCTGAACTTTGGCTTCCCGTTCTTCGTATTCCACTTTATAAACTTCACCGGTGGTATTGTATCCGAGTATCTTTATGGCAGGATAAATATTCCTTACCGCCTCCATGACTTTTATCTGCGCCAATTCTATTTCTTCCCTGGCTACCTGGGAGGGTTCGTTGTTCTTTACCGCTATGTTCATAAAACGGTTTATTTCGTCTTCCGTTTCCTGGGTCACAGGTTTCTGCAGAGCTTTTGGCCCGGCAGCCGAACCGGCGGTTTTCGTTGTCGGGAGGGATGACGGCGGCTTTACCCGCGGCTGCGCAGGGGCCGTTTGGTTTCTGTTGAAAGGCAGGCCGGGCGGTAAACCGATTTCCGAAGAAACATTTATATTCCGGCTAAGGTCCTGAACAGCGGTAGAATTCTTGTACGTTATTGGAACAATGACCTGGAGATCTTTGCTGTTGTTGTATCCCTGCGGGATAGGCAAAGGGCTGGCGTTGCGCGCGCTTAAGATCGCGGCGGCATCCAGTAAAGGATATCCTGAAGATTGGGCAATATCTATGTTTTTGATCCTGCCGTCATTTGACAAAAGAAGTTTGATCTTGACGATCCCTTCCAGATTCTGCACAGCCGCTTTCGGGGGATAAATAAGTTGGGAGTATATCTTTTCCTGCAGAAGGGTCAAATAGGCGGAATTGGGCTCTATATTGCCGAATACGGCAGGCAGTCCGCAGGCCAGAACAAAAAACGCCAATAAGTGTATCAGCGGTTTCCGGCGCATAAGATTTTGAGATATGATACGGTTGATTTGGCGCGCTGTAAGCATATCATATGTTTGATTAAAAGTATATTATACCCAAATATTCTTGTCAAGACTTTTCTACAATACTTATGATACGGTTGACGATATTAAACAAGGGTAGGCCTTCCCGGTCGTCTTGACAGCCGTCCGTTTGTGTGTTATATTTTTTTCTATGAGATGTAAAATATGCAATAGTGAGTTTTCTCCGAGTAAATACAATCGCTCTCAACAGACCTGTTCTTCTCCGGAGTGCCAGCATCTCAGGCAGCTTATGAATGAACGGGCGTGGAGGGAACGGAATCCGGATTATTTTCGCTGTCATGGCCAGGACCAGGTATGGCAGGAAAACCGCTATAGATACGTTAAATTATGGAGACTTGCCCACCGCGACTACCTGCGTGAATACGCGAAGAACCATGCCCCCCAGCGACGGGAGTATATGCGTGAATATATGCGTAAATACCGTCATCCTAATAATACCCAGCCTGTAGTGTAAGCCGAAACAAAAGTAAGATTCTTTTCTTGACAACGTGCCTGTCGGACATTATAATTTAGGTAGATGAAAGTTTTTCAAAACATTTTTTAATCGTTTTGCAGTAAACTTACATCTAAGTAAGTCTATTCTAAAAGCTTAGAATAGGAAAGCCACGGATCCAAGAAAGGATTACCTTCTCTTTTAGGGACCGGGCTTTGCATCAAAAGCTCGGTCTTTTTGGTAATTAGGGGTGTTTTAAGGGTGTGTCACAAGGGTGTGTAGGGGGAGAAATGAGTAGTTGGAGGGGGAAACTCTGGCTTAAAGCTGTCGCTTTGGCAGTCGCCGGTATCTTCGCTTTCTCAGAAGTTACCTGGGCCGCCAGAACGGATTTTATTCTGCCCCCGGCTGTTACCGCCAACCGTAATATTCCTTCATCCCAAGAAAACCAGACACCTGTAAAGAAAAGTCTATTTGATACATTTAATGAAATATATACTAATTTTTCTTCTGTTCTCTTTCCTTTTGCCCACGCCGAAATAACCAATACAATAGTAAATTATGATGCGGTTGTTGTCTCTAACCGTATCAAGAGTGATACTACATATCAAGGGGAAGGCTCTAACCGTATCACAGAGAACCCGCTGGAGGGAAGTACCGGAAATGGGGTCATAGGACAGGGAACTAACCGTATCATAGATAACCCGGTCCGGCAAGACCGCCATCAGCCTACCGTATCATTTGAAAAATCAGCAGAAAATCAACCGTATCAAGAGATGGCCGCATTTCTATATGAATTGCGGAAAATGGAATCAACCGTATATCAATCTACCTCTGATAGTTTTTACTGTGATCTGAACAGTTTAAAAGCGCGGCAGGCTATTGTAGCTACTTTAGGAATTCCTACCGATTGTTTGGATAGAAGCGTTTATTTGTTTAGAACCGCCGCCGGCCTCGGCCTTACTCCTGAAATAGTATTAATTAAGGATAAAGCGAGAAATATAGGGCACGCATTATTGACAATTAAAGATGCCAATACCGGTAAAAGGGTCGTCATTGATACAACAGCCGGAAAGGCCGATATCGGCAATGATTCTTCCGTTCTTTTCGCTTACCTTAATAAAGGGTGCGAAATATTGGCAATCTCGAGGTCTTTGCCGGAATTGGCGGCTTTCCTTAATAAAGAAGGCAGCAGCATCAATATATCGTGGGGAGCCAGCTGGGGAGCGGCTGCCAGCGCCCAGGCGTCATCAGGCGGCAGCGGGTCATACGGCGGGGTATCCTGGGGCGGTTCCAGAAGCAGTAGTTTCTCAACAGGCAGGAGCAGTGGAACAAGCAGTGCCATCCCTTCCGGGGGTTCTTCCTGGTATTCGGTCAGCAGCTATTCCGACTATTCGCCCTACTATTTAAGTTCCGCGTCCAGTTCTCTGAGTTCTACCGGGGAAAACAGCATTTATAGCAGCTTCAGCAGTCTTTTTTCTGATTATTCGGCAGGAAGTTCGTGGACGCTTCCTTCCACAAGCTTTTCGTTTGTTTATTCCGCTTTTTCGTCTTCTTTCGATTATGCCTTCTCGAATACCGCGCCGACCGTCCCTTCTTTCAATATAGTTGTAACCAACAATATACCAAGTTTTTCCTTCTCTTCTTTCTCTTCGGTGACCCCAAGGGATACCTTTAGCGCTTCTTATGATACAAACAGTCAGACTTTATTCATTCCCGCTCAAACCATCGCAAATATAAGCAATGTGTTGGGTAAAGGCGCCACACAAGCGGAATACGAAGCAGCGTTCTATTACCTCGGAGTAAAAACGTGGAGGGAGTCTCAAGATAGCGCCTTCCTGACGGATAATAATGCGGACGGCCTGACAAAAGGTTCTGAATCGGCTTATTCCGCGGTATTAAAGCAGGCAGGGCAGAGCTTTGCCGGCGGCAAAGCCGGCAGTCAGGAGTGGGATAAAGGATATTCCTGGCTGGATGCAGGCAGGAAACTGCTTGAAGCCGAGACGGTTACGAAGAGCACGGAGAGTATGCAGTTGTATTCGGCATATTCGATGTCCATAGGAAACCAGAAATTCCTGGAAGCGGAGAGCGCGGAGAATAACGGTGATCATGCCAAGGCGTCGGAGAAATATACCGAAGCGGCAAAAGAGTTCGAACTGGCTTTTAATACGGAACAAGGCGTCCCTTTAAGCAATCTGGTGGATGCTTCCTTGATTACCCTTATAGGAGAAACATACAGCAAGATCGGGGAGACCGAGAAGGCCCTGGAGTTATGTTCACTGGCATTGGAGCATACTTCGAACTATAAACCCGCCCAGTTCCTGCTTGCGCAACTGCAGGAGGGTAATGCCGGCCTCGGGCAGGAGAATGTCGTTGAACCCAGATATATCTGTGAGTCAATGTCCCTTTGTTTGATAAGCAGCGCTTTTCGGGATAATCCCGTAGGCGCGGAGCTGGAGGGTTCACGGGTTACCGCTGTTATAGGAGATACCGCCAATACAGCTACTGGCAGCGCTCCGGAGAAACACGTTGAGATTACGTCCCTTGATGAAGTCCGGTCGGAAGCAGCCGATGGCCCGATGATCATCTTTGCCGCCGGAGCAGGCGCGCCGGGCCAGCAGTATGCCGAAGGCACAGATATTCAACTGGGGACGCCCCAGGAAGCCTTGACCCTGGCGAAAGATACCGAACTTACCACCGAAGGCATGACAACAAAGGTTGAGAACCTGGAGTTTGGCGAAGGATCGAGTATTACCGATTCCCAGGCGGATAAAGGATTGATAATTGCCGGCTCAAACGAGAACGTTAAGCTGTCCAGGATAAAAGCTGGAGGAACGCTGCATATAGAGGACAACAAGGATTTAACGGCTTACGATCTGGCTGCGGGGACGGATATACGTATAGTTGACTCGGAAGACAGCGCGATAAGCGGCATAGAGGCTGTGGTCGGAAGTATTACCATAAATATGGTAACCGGCTCTGATCTGGCAGGTATCGTTTCCACGGCGGGAGATGTGAATATAGAGGAAGTATCGTCTTCCACGGTCAACAATATCAAAGCGGCGGAAGGCGTCAGCCTGAACAATATCAGCGGTTCCACGCTTGCGGATTTAAGCGCCGAAGCCGGGAGTATAACCGTATCGGAAATAAGCGATTCCGGCTTGAGCAATGTAATTTCCACGGCCGGAGACATTAAAATAGAGGAAGTATCGTCTTCCACGGTCAACAATATCAAAGCGGCGGAAGGCGTCGGCCTGAACAATATCAGCGGTTCCACGCTTGTGGATTTAAGCGCCGAAGCCGGGAGTATAACCGTATCGGAAATAAGCGATTCCGGCTTGAGCAATGTAATTTCCACGGCCGGAGACATTAAAATAGAGGAAGTATCGTCTTCCACGGTCAATAATATCAAAGCGGCGGAAGACGTCAGCCTGAACAAGATCAGCGGCTCCGCTCTTGGCGGGATAACAGCGGATAACGGAGCAATTACTATTACTAATATAGAAAACTCTACCTTGAGCGGTATAAACTCCGTCAACGGTGATATTGCATTCAAAGATCTGTCCGGCAGCGAAATAAAGAGCGTAAGCGCGCGGAATGATATGTCCTTTATTTCATTGACTGATACGGTAGCCGATACCGTGTCCGGTCAGGCCGCCTTGACCATCAAGAATTCGGAAACGATAGAATTCCGGGGAGTCAACAGCCGGGAAGGAGATCTCTATTTGAGCGGTTGCGCCGCGGGCTCTTCAATGGATATTGTAACGGCGGAAGGGGCTGTAATAAGCGGCGCGGCTCTTGATAATGAGCTGTCCTTGTCCAAATCGTTCGTTTCCTCCGGCGCGTCTCCGGGCGCAGGCATCCTTTCAGGCAGGCAATTAGTGTTTGACGTCGCCCCATTAACATCGCAGACCGGCGGCAGCAACGGGGCGCGCATATCGCTTGATAAGACCGGGATATTTAAAACAGGAGATTACGGTACCGGTACCTTGCGGTCCGGTGATCAGGACGTCGTATCCCTGGAGAAACTGTCTGCCGGCTCTAAAATTGGGTTATTGGATGGGATGACGAGCGAGGGAGACAGTTCCGTCCTCGCATCGAGATCGTTCGTTTCGATGAAGCCTTATGAGTATGGGACTACCGCTTCTGCCGGGTCATCCGCGCAGAGCCTTAAAGCCCTCCTTTCTTCTTCAGGGTCGGAGAAGGTGATACAGGCCGCCGGCGATAAACTTCCGGTGGACTTGGAGCTTACGGCGGCGTCCGCGGCCGCCATGACGGCCGAAGCGTCGGCGGGGTATCCTATACAGGCCAATCCTCTCGGCAATGTAAAAACGACTATCCTTAACAGATTGGACGGCGGAGATTCTTCTTCGGCGGCTTCATACTATGCTTTAGACATTTCGCCCGTTCTTTCGGGTGTATTAAATAACGGGAATCCTCAATTGAGCGAATATCTGACCACGACCGCTTCCGGCAGAGGCCCGCCTGCAGCGGCTATCTCAGATTACCTTTCTCCATCATCCCTCAAGACAATTCCCGGTTCCTTATCCGCGTCCGCTTCGGTTCAGGCGATTTCCCTTTCGGATTTATCTTCTAATTCCAATATACTCGATATTCTTCCTTTATATAACATAGACCGTGGCCAGGGGGGTGTCCTTTCTTCCCGCTTAGAAAGGACATCTCCCGTTTTTAACAGCATTTCAAAGGATCTATCGTATTACGGCGGCATTAAAATCCCGGGCAGCGATTCTTTGAAACAGAACTCCGTTCCTCTCTCCGAATATGCGGCTTCCAAAGGGTTCTCCTCGAATTTCGTTGCCTGGACGGACGAAAGCGCGCGGACTGCCTGGGCCTGGAATACCGGCAATGACAGGCTGCATAGCGGAGCTTATCCGGAAACAGGCCTGGACGTAAACATCTACACCTTGCCGGCAAGCGAAGAGGACTGGGGAGCCACTTACCAGGGCGGCGAAGTTTATATAACGGACAGGACTTATGACAGCTTGGTCAACAGCGCGCTCAATTCCGCTTATACGGAATACTCTTTTAAGGCCGCTATGGAATGTATCGGAGTTCATGAATTGACGGATTATAAGGGCGTTAATGAAGAAGGCGGCAGCAAGACATACTTCACGCATGAAGAGAATCTGACGGCGGAGAAGGCATATATTTTAGAAAAGGTTAGCGAATTAAAAGCCGAATTTGACAAGAGCGATATCGAGGCCGATAAGATAAAATATCTCGCTTCTGCCAATGAATATTCGGGGCGGCAGCAGCAAATCATCGCGGAAGAAGCGGCCGAGGCGTTTTCTATTGCCGAGCACTTGGGTATCCCAGAAAATAATGAAACTGTTATCGCTTATAAAGCAAATCTCGCTATATATACAGACGCCTTGGGACTTTTCGGCACATTCTTTCCAAGTATAGCAGATAATTCGCCGGTGGACTCCAGCCCGGCTATATCCAAAGATGAGCTGTTGAGTCAGATGGAATCCTTTAACAGCAAAGTGGAGAAAGAGCTTATTCCCGCCTTAAGTGCCGTGGGCGTGGTTTTTAACGATGACGGTTCTATAAATACAAAGTTGTCATCAGAGCCGGTATCGAAAATAAGAGAATACTTCGATACTACTGTTTTTTCATCCGGGGATGTATTAAAGATAGGGGAATACTTCGATAATGTCGGATTTATGAATGACCTGTACGCCCAGGCGCTTTCTCTGAAGGGCAGCGGTGACGGTGCGACTGTTGAGGCGTCCAAGTCCGCGGATCCGATAAGCGATTACAACACGCAGGTGGGCAACTTGAAGGCGTACTTGAGCACGAACGGGTACATCACGCTGAACGCCGACGGCACGCTGGCAAACGTGGACAACGATAAGATATCCGAAGCGATGACCACCCTGGGCGAATACAACGCGAACCAGAAGTTCATGGAGGATCTGTACACCCAGGCGCCTGAGCTGAAGGGCAGCGGTGACGGTGCGACTGTTGAGGCGTCCAAGTCAGAGGATCCGATAAGCGATTACAACACGCAGGTGGGCAACCTGAAGGCATACTTGAGCACGAACGGGTACATCACGCTGAACGCCGACGGCACGCTGGCGAACGTGGACAAAGCCCAAATATCCAAAGCGATGACCACCCTGGGCGAATACAACGCGAACCAGAAGTTCATGGAAGACCTGTACACCCAGGCGCCTGAGCTGAAGGGCAGCGGTGACGGTGCGACTGTTGAGGCGTCCAAGTCAGCGGATCCGATAAGCGATTACAACACGCAGGTGGGCAACTTGAAGGCGTACTTGAGCACGAACGGGTACATCACGCTGAACGCCGACGGCACGCTGGCGAACGTGGACAAAGCCCAAATATCCAAAGCGATGACCACCCTGGGCGAATACAACGCGAACCAGAAGTTCATGGAGGATCTGTACACCCAGGCGCCTTCTCTGAAGGGCAGCGGTGACGGTGCGACTGTTGAGGCGTCCAAGTCCGCGGATCCGATAAGCGATTACAACACGCAGGTGGATAATTTACGTAATACTCTTGTCGAGATGCATTATATAACAGTTGATTCGGAGGGTATGCTTCTTACCGTAAATCATTATAGCCTTTCTGCAGTTCTCCAGGCGGAAACAGGAGCAGGGGAAATAATCCGGAATGATTTATCCAATATCGGAGCTTTGTCCCTGCAGATAGACGATATGACCAAGGCCGGGACTTTGCAAATGCCCGGCATGGTGATCAGCGGGTACCTGAAGGAGATCAACGCGCTGTCGCAGGAGATAGACGATATGACCAAGGCCGGGACTTTGCAAATGCCCGGTATGGTGATCAGCGGGCACCTGAAGGAGATCAACGCGCTGTCGCAGGAGATAGACGATATGACCAAGGCCGGGACTTTGCAAATGCCCGGTATGGTGATCAGCAGGTATCTGCAAGAGATAGACTCTTTGTACGAGAAGGTTGGGGTTCAGTATAAAGGGCTTGATGTCTGGAATACCTTGAACGATCTTTCCGGTAATCTAAGCGGCATCAATTATATCGTTCAGCAGTTCTCCGCTTATCTCGATTCTAACCCCGGAGATATTATTAAAGAAACAAAGCCAATTACTACAGAAGACGGAAAAACCGGTGTTGAGATTACTGCGGAGATCCCCGGACAAGTGGAGATCAGCGGGATAGACGGCGCAGGCACGATTGATCCGAACGTCACGGTAGAAAAAATCACTACGATAATCAACGGTAAAGTTGAAAAAGTGGAATTCAAGGCGTATTCCCCGGATGATTCCACAGGTGTTTCTCAAGAGGTGGATTCTTTCCAGGTGTCTTGGAAGAATCCTGATGGCGGCGCTAAGATGACGTTCTATATCAGCGCCGACGGCAGCACGATTGAAGGAGAAGGCAGCGGGGCGTTCCACTTGGATCTCGGTGTATCCAAACAGGAAGGGAAAGACAGCGCTTCGTCTGAACAACCTGCACAGCCTGCGGCAAGCACGCTGGAAGTCGTCAAATCGTTGGGCGATGACACTTGGCTTGTCAACGCGCAGAAGCTGACAGCAATTTGGGATCGCGACGGTTTGAGGGTGAATCCTTTCGTTGAAGGTTCACAGATCACCCTGGCTCCGGGCATTACCGGGCTTAAGATGAGCTCCACACAGGAGCTTGCCTCGGAGGACGGGGCAACATTCACGATATCCGGAAATACCCCCGATTACACGATGGGCCTGCTCGGGCTGCAGGGGGAATTAAAAGTATATAATACGAAAACCAAAGAGACTACCACTATTTCAGCAAATCCCGTTTCCGGAACAAACTCCGCCACGGCGGAACAGAAAACAGCCGTTTCCACTAATGATGTCCAGTCCAAGGTTACTTATATCACCAACTCCGCCAACGGTAACAGACTGGTAAGCGGCTATCTGGATATTCTGAAAGTAGAGGCCGGAGGCCAGGTATATTACCGTTCTTTTGTGCAGAACCACAATGCGCTCAGCATAGGCGATAAAAGCTATCACGGGACGACCAGCGTGGAAACCCGCGGCCCGGATCATTATGAAAAGGTAGTGCTGCTGGGGGTGTTGTCCCAGGAGGATGCGCAGGCCAAGGTCTCTTCCCTGGAAGAATCCGGCACATTAAACATAGAGGATGGCGTCTATAGCGCGGTTATCAGCACGGAAGATAGGACATGGATGGTGCAACTGGGCGTTACAGAGCATTACGCCGGGGGAAAGAACAGGGAGCAGTTGATAGCCGAGGGGCAGAGCGATCCTAAGCCGGAAAGCTATACATACGGCTATTCGACAACCCAAAACGGCATTTCCGCCGACGGCCGGAATTACTACAATCAGTTCAGCGGATACGTTAACTACAATGATCCGCAGTTGAAGGTGGATATTACTTCCGGTGATAAAGGCAGGACTCTGGCGGAGATCCAAAGCGAAGCTCCGCAATTCGTTTCCGGCAGTAAATATTACCCGTTGAACGACGGGGAGTACGACTTCGATAATTATGCCGCCTACAGCATCAGTACCGAGGGGCTTTCCGCAACGTATATTAAAGAAGGGATACCTATGCCGCAGGTTTTCGACCTGGCCGGTGTTCCGGAGAGCGTCCGGGGTGTTCTCTGGCAGATACAGGTGTTTTCTTCGAAGAACGGACAGCCGGGCATCCACACTGTGACAAGCAGCGACGACAGTATTCTGCCGCCGAGTTCGTTAAGCTATTCTTCCCTGAGCCCCGCAGATCAGGCCGCCTATCTTACCAATTATAACCAGGTCATGGGAACACAGCTTGACGAGACGGAATTCGCGGCCCGCTGGGATGCCGTGGCAAATAACCTGCAGGCCAGACAGTGGAACGTAGCCCTGCAGACCGGATATGACCCGGTGTCCGGCGGAGAAGAAATACTGTCCGGATATTCCATCATACTGGATCCCGTCAATCAAACCATCGAATTGGCCTATTACATCGAGGGAATCCAGACCGTCCTGGGAACCGGGGTCTATTCGATCGAAGGGATGACGCCTGAATCCATCACGCTCGATTCCCTGAGCGACAGATATGTCTCCGGGAGCAGTTTCGCCGACACATTCGAGAACGGCGCCATCCAGCACAGCGAGATCTCCGGAGACAAGATAAAGACTACTGTTGATTACGGTTCCACGGACAAAGGACAGGGCGTTACCGTCCGCAGCATTGTTCTTAATCAATATAATACCGCTTACGGAGCGGAATACCCGATATTAAAATATACCGCCGAAAGAACATATACTAACGGTCTGTTGACCGTAATATCCGAAAAGACTTACGTCCCGCAGACCAACGTGCAGATGATCGTAGAGATCACGCAGGGGGGCAGAGATAGCAACAAGAAATATTCGATTCTCGTCACCGACCCCGATAATAGAGTTACGGAAGTCTCTTTGAAGAACGAGATTAACGAGTTGGTGATACCTAACGGCTCCCAGGTAACGCTGAAGTATTACGAGCCGGCGGACAGCGAAGACGGCGGAACGGCGCAGATAGCCGTTAAATCCATCAACGGTCAGGCTATAGACGCGGTGATCAAGGATCCCGGCTACAATAGGAACAGCGCACAGACCGAGATTTTGGATATTACTGCAGACGTCTTGGCCGCTACCACCGGGGAATTGCAGGAAGAGAGCGGGACGGAAAGACAGTACCAGTACGGGGTTTTCGGCGACAAGACACAGTTGACCAGCGCGGTCGCGGATTATTATAAAAACATCGGCGGTCAATGGAAACACATCGGACAAGATAACGTTTTTCGCACTTTTGATCCCGTTACCGGAAATCAGCTTACCAACCGCCAGGAACAGTGGAGGGTTGACGGTATAATACCGATGGAAGTGGCTATCGTCGCGGAGGACGCCAGCAAGAATTCCATCGTAGTCAAGGACGCGGACGGGTTGGAGATATCCAGACAGCAGTTGACTCCGGGGCAGAACAATATTTTTATCGACAAGCCGGAAGGTGCGAAGGTTTATCTGGAGATGGTTACCGGTAGTCCGGTTTCCGTCGCCTCGATGAAAGTGGACGGAGAAACGGTGGTCCTTGACAGCGGCGTCGATCAGCCGAGCCACTTCACTACGGGAGCAAAGACTGTTACCAGGGACATCACGGAAGCGGTGAATGCCGCCGCGTCCGTCAACCTGCATCTTCAGGGATACTCGGAGACCAGGTTTGCCTACAACGATAAGAACGAACTCAGGGAGCAGACCGATCTCACAGGCGGGAAGTTCGAAGGCAACATAGAGACCCGCGTCAAGATACAATCCGGGATCGACAGCGGCAGTCCTTTAGTTACCAGCGCTTCTTTCAACGGACTGCTTACGGATACGGATAAGCTCATAGCGGTTACCGCGGAACCCGCCAGCGGCGCCTCCTCTCATCCCGATTACGCCTCATTGCTCATAGATAAAGGTATGCCGCAAGACGGCAGCGGGAAGACCAGGCATTATGAATACGTGGATAACCGGTATTCTTATTACGCAATAGAGGTTAAGACCTCCGAAGTCTCCACATCCTGGCCGTTCGCCGGATTGACGATAGAGACCAGCGCTTTCACTAACTTCAAGGAGAATACCCTGACGGTGAACAGGACGGTGCTGGGGTACGAAAATGTATATAATATCGGGTTAGGGCCGTTTACATACGATTTGACCGGGGTGGAAGTGGACCGTGAGACCGGGGCGGATATCTCCGGAGGCAAACTGAACGGACTCGAGAGAATAAACGGCGGCGAGTGTATAACCATTTCCGACGATAAAGGGACAATCGGTTATTTCGATTCCGCCCTGCAGTATCATACTTACGTTTCCGGGGTGGGAGACGTTACCGTTAATCTCGCCGGCCAGATAAGCACCGGCCGATACGTCTATATGCCGCAGTTGACGATCGAACGTACCAACCTGGAGAAACACGGCAACGATGCGACCAATCTCCCCGGCGGAGCGGAGGAGTGGACGGGAGAGGCAATATTGGATATTATCGGCGGCAATACGTATTTCAACATACAGGACAATAATCTTGCAAATTACGGCGGCGTAGAGACAATGCTCGGAGATTCCAAGAACACGCAATATACCCAATTCGCCTATCGAGGGACAGAATATCTATCGGATAATGCCGCCGCGCTGTATTTCCGGGCCTCCGCTATCCTCACGCAGACGCAGGCGGTAAAAGATTTGATGCCGTGGCTTTTCGGCACCGGTTATGCCGACGCGTCCCTCGGCTACGGATGGGACGACGGTGATCTGGAGGCGTATTGCAGGGTCGAGGCAATAACCGGCGGCAAAGATTATTCTTTCAGCACGAACAAGAATACCGGGTTCTCCTTAAGCGGCTACGATAATGCCGATCCATCCAGAGGGACGCTGCAGATGTTCGCCGAGAAGCAGGGGAATTCTGCGCAGAGGACGATATATTTCGTCCGGCCGTATTCGTTGGGGCAGTTCGATCTGCAAAAAACACTGGCTGCCGCCGAGGAACTGGGCTTGAACTTTGTGGACGGGACAAGCTTACAGGATAACCCATTGTTTCAGTTTGTCGCCGGAATGATGCCGGGCGGGATTTATCCGACGACAGTGGAAAGTCATTATACCAACTCTGAATTGGCCGCTCCTAAGTTTCATACCTCTTTAAATCCCCAGACCGGCGAGGCGGAGATTAGACATTATACCAACGGCGGCAATGTTATTACGAATCTCACCGGAGATGTTATAAGCGCGACTGTCCCGGTGAAGAATTCCGACGGGAGCTCATCCTTGACAGTGTGGCGCAACCCTGAATATCCCGGCTATCAGCAGCAGCAGAATATCGATAGTGTCGGTAGTTCCCCTGCAAGCCAGTGGCTGGCGAAGCAGCTTCAAGGGGAAGATTTAGCAGGCACGCCAATTTCTCCTTCAGATATAAGCGGATTGACGCCTGTTGAGCCGGGAACCGTGCCGTCCGGCAGCAATCCGTCAGACCAGTATAATGTGATCAAAGCCGGTTTCAACCCGGTCGAATCCCTGAGCGATTTATACGGCTGGGCAAAAGACACCTGGGTAGGCCAGCAGTTGACCGGCCTGGTTTATTCCGAAAAGACCGAGACCGACGGCCGGACCACCACTGTCACCGGCAGCCTGTTCAACATCATCCCGTGGAATTCCGAGACGACTTATTTCGATCCGGAAGCGGAGATTACGGAGATCGAAAGCAGCTATGCCTTGGGGCTTGATAAATTCTACAGTTATTCGAACGGCCTCACCGGAGTATCCTACAGCAAAAAGGAGTCGTATTTCGGCCTCTCCAGTTCAGAGGATTTCAAGAGCCCAGAAGTGAACCTCAACATTCAATCCATGGGTATCGGTGGAATAGGCGTAGGCAGCGGAAGTTTCAACGGCGTCCCCGTGATATTCCAAAAATCGCTGAACGGTGAGAAACTCACTCCTTATGCCAATGCCGACCAGGTGGCCATACAGTTGAATAGAGGAACTTCCGAAGAAGGCGGCAATTCTTGGGAAATAAGGGAATATAACAAGAACGGTGAACTGCAGGAGGCATTCTCTTACGACTTCGGCGGCCGCTTCTCTTCTTCCAACAGCCTGATTTATTCCGGCATGCAGAAGA
>Ga0302253_1000928_pt1 | contig 20409 bp, 17 predicted proteins | sample AAG_RA_Trp_MG_FD_193537 | JGI IMG/M metagenome (GOLD analysis project Ga0302253, IMG submission 193537) | Enriched activated sludge microbial communities from anaerobic digester in WTTP, New Holstein, Wisconsin, United States - AAG_RA_Trp | ecosystem: Engineered > Bioreactor > Anaerobic >...
TGCACTTGAAAGGCGATCCATGTATCGAAAGAAGGAAAAGGTAGCAGAATTCGAGAAGTTTGACATGGTGTTCGGCGGGAACTTACGGCGAGCCAACCGCTGGGCGCGGTTGACTGATCTTATCCCATGGGACGAGGTCGAAGCCCGCTATGCATCGCTCTTTGTCGAGCAGAACAGCAGACCGGCGATATCGGTACGGGTTGCCTTGGGCTCGTTGATTCTGAAGGAGAATCTGCAGTACTGCAAAGCGCGGGGGATCGGCTGGCAGGCTCTTGTCGGATATCGCAAAGAATCAAAAGCAGCTGCGCGAGGAGCAGCGCATTGCGCGTCAGGATGAACGGATGCGGAATGCGGTCGAGGGCAAACGGCGCTATAGCCTCGACAGGATCATGACTAGGCTGCAAGCGACGAGTGAAAGCACGATCATGATGGTGTTCCTCGTCATGAATGTGGGCAGGCTCTTGCGAAAGACGGCGAGCGCCTTTTTTGCGCTGCTTGTTTCCCTTATCTCCAGGTTGCTGAGAGCGCAGAATATTGTGCCAAACCATGCAGCTCAAGTCGCGACCAATTGGTCGGCTAAAATATTTCATTTTCATGCAAGTACTTTCCGATAATAATACTATGAAGTTTCTGCGAGGGGGAGCCCGCGGTCGGAGCATTGGAGCGGTTAAGAGCATTTCGGTTGCGCACATTATTGCCGCGCGTTTCATCGCTGCGCGCATTGTCGCTATTGCGGCGCTCTGGTCTGCGCTGGCCGTTCTTCCCGCGTATAGTGCCGTGACCGCCCCGCCTCTGCTTGGAAGAGCCTCCGCTGATTCCCGCCAGGCTGTGATCAAAGCTGTGGAATCCTTCTTGGGGGCGCCGTATCGCCTGGGCGGCAAAACAAAAAGCGGCATCGATTGCTCGGGCCTTGTCTATGCCGCATTTTTGAAAGCGACGGGCATCAAAGTACCGCGCACAGTACGCGATCTTTCAAAGTGGGTCCTTGTCATTCCGCGGCAGGACCTTGTGCCTGGCGATCTTGTGTTCTTCGATTTGGAGGCGAGCGCGACCGCAACCTCTGTCCCCAGTCAAACCTCTGTCCCCCAAAATGCCGCCTTTCTCTCCAAAGCCGATCATGTCGGCATCTATATCGGCGAAGGCATCTTCATCCACGCAGCGAGTTCGGGCAGCCCAAAAGGGGTTATCAAGAGTTCGCTGAGTGAAGCAGGATGGAAGCATCGGTTTCTCTTTGCCGGCCGTGCTCTGCCCGCTTCCGCTCTTTCAGGTATCGCTGCAGAATGGGGAGGAGGGGTTGGTCTTGGCCATCTTGATTCGCTCTTGAGCTCGCCTTTTATGTCGTTGCGCTCTTTCAATGGCTGGGGAGAACTCTCTTTGCCAATAGCGAATAATTTTGCTGCAGGTATTCGCCTTGGTATCGCCTGGGACAGGTACCTTGGCGTGGTGAGAGTTCCCGCTGAGCTCGACATTGGGCAGATTTCAGGTTTTTCGCTTTTTACAGGGCCAGCGCTGACATTTGGAAGCCCTGTGCACGTTATTGCGACAGGCGGCATTCGCTGGTCTCCGTTGCTCTTCTCTTCGGGCGCCCAGCGCTTCGGTATCTACGCTGAGCTTCGCTATAACCATTATGTACCTCTTGCAGGGCAGCCGGACAATGCAGTTGCTGACATGAATGCCTGTGTCAGTTTTTCTATAGGATTCAGACTGAGGTCGGTGAAATATTGAAAAACAAAAAGAGCTGCCCTCTTTCAGACAGCCCCTTTGCATAACGAATCCATTTGGCGCCACATCAAATCGCAAATCCGGCGCCCTACTCTTTTCAGCTTAATCAAAGCGTTCGGCAGGTTTGAATCCGAGCCCGCCGCGAGGCCATATTTTTTAACCAGCCAGCCTCAAGCCTGCGCCTGCTCCATCACCGGTACGAGCTTTTTTGTGCCAAAGACGTCAACCTCGAGCATTTTGTAGCACTTGGTCGGGCACTTTTCGACACAGATGCCGCAGGATGTGCACTTGGCATAATCGGTAACAGGAATGCCATTCACCATGGTAATGGCGCCTTCCGGGCAGGATTTGACGCAGAGTTCGCATTTGATGCAGCCGACCTTGCAGGTTTTAATAACGCTCGCTTTAACCGTGCTCCTGTTCGAACACAATACAATCGAGCCCACGCGATCGCGCGGCACAAGCGTAAGGATCTTCTGCGGGCATTCCTCAACGCACAGCCCACAACCAGTGCAATTGTCATAGTTGACATGCGGCAGGCCATCCTCTCCCATCGCAAGCGCATCGAATTTGCATACATTCACGCAGTCGCCAAATCCCTGGCAGCTCCATGAGCAGGTTTTTATGCTGCCTGTGGAAAGCTTGGCCGCACGGCATGTCTGAATGCCATTGTATTCGCCCTTGCTTACTGTTTTATCGATTGCGCCCAGGCAGAGAAGAACGGCGACTTTGTCTTCTGCCGCACCTCCTTCAACGCCCATTATTTTCGCAAGCGCCTCTGCTGTGGCTGAGCCACCCACCGAGCATTTTGTAGTCGGCGCCCTTCCAGTTGCCACTGCCTCTGAATAACCATCGCATCCAGGGTAGCCGCAAGCTCCACAGTTCGCACCAGGCAACGCTTCTCGCACTTCATCGATTTTTGGATCCCGCTCTACTTTGAATTTCTCGCGGAAAAAGCCCAAAGCAACACCAAGCACTAGTGCAAGGACAGCAGAAAATCCGAAGGTTATAAGAATTGTTCCAACCATATCATGGTCCTTTTATTTTATCAGGCCCGAGAAGCCCATGAACGCAATGCCGATCAATGCGGTCGCCATGAAAAGAATGGGCGTTCCCTGCAGAAATTTCGGAACCGGGCTCGTTTTCATCCTGTCGCGGATGCCTGCCAGCAAGACCATTGCGAGAAGATAGCCGAGCGATACGCCGACCGAATACGCAATTGACTCAATGAAATTGTACTTGAAAGAAATGTTCTCGAAGGTCACCGCCAGAATTGCGCAATTCGTCGTAATGAGTGGAAGATAAATACCCATCGCCGAATAAAGGCCTGGCACATTCTTCTTGAGGTAGAACTCGACGAGCTGAACCAGACTCGCAATCACCAGGATGAAGATGAGAATCTGCAAGAAGGTCAGATTGAGCGGCACAAGTATGTAGTTATAAATGGGCCATGTTGCTGCTGTAGCAAGTACTGTCACGAAGGTTACCGCAAAGCCCATGCCAACGGATTGGCCGACATCGCTCGTCATGCCGATATAGGAACAAAGCGCAAGAAATCGCATGACAACGATATTGTTTACCAGCAATGCCAGCAGAAATATTTTCATGAGGTCCATTATGCAGCCTCCTTCTTGGCAGCAAGTTCTTTTGTCCGCTGCGATGCTTCCATTTTTTTCTTCAGCCAGATATTGAAGGCTATAAACAAGCTGAACACAAAGAACCCACCCGGCGGCAGAATGAAGAAGAGAATTGGCTGGTACGAGGATGGCATAATCTGAATGCCTGCCAGAGTTCCGTTACCAAGGAGCTCCCTCACCGCAGCAAGGCCAATCAAAACCCATGTATATCCAAGCCCCATCCCCAACGAATCCGCAATGACTGAAACCAGATTTTGTTTCGAAGCAAAGGCTTCGACGCGCCCCATTATGATGCAGTTGACGACGATAAGCGGAATGAAAACGCCCATGCTCTTCGAAAGGTCAGGGAAGTACGCTTTCATCACAAGATCGACCATTGTCGTAAACGCTGCAATAACAATGATGAATACCGGAATCCGGATCGCCGAAGGTATGAGCTTGCGGAACAGCGAAATAATGACCTCGGAGAAAAGAAGCACGAAAGTCATGGCGAGGCCCATGCCGATGCCGTTCGAAACATTCGTCGTAACGGCAATGGCGGAACAGAGACCAATCATCAACATGAGCAGAGGATTATCGAAAATAATGCCTTGCTTGAAAATCGAATAGAGCTTTTTCATTGTCAATTGCCTCCCGCCTGCGTCTGCGCATTTGCATCTGCTGGCGCTCCAGCATCTCCTGTCGACATGGCAGCTTTCTTATCCATATAGGCAATTGCTGCATCGCCCGCGGTCTTGATTATTTTCGTCAAAGATTTCGAAGTGATTGTCGCAGCGGTGATCGCGATGACATCCTTTTTCACTTCAAAAGCATCCGTCAGATATTTGCCATTGAATTGGCCGGTGAAGGTAGTTTTCTTTGTCTTGTCGACATAATACGTCGGACTCGAGGCATTCATGCCGAGACCCGGTGTGTCCTTGAGTTCCATCACCCGCACACCTGCAATGCTGCGGTGTAAATCGACAGCTACCAAAAGTGTGGCATTACCGCCATAGCTTGAGCCTGTAGCTTTAATTGCGAGCCCGAGCGGTGCTTTATCGCTCTTCACTTCATATACAGCTTCAAACTTGACATTCGGGTCTGGGCTGGCAAGATCCTGAACTTGGTCGAATACGCTTGCTTCCGGAAAAACTTCCTTCAGCGACGCGGTGAGCTGCATTTCGCTCTGCTTTTCTATGCTCTCTTTGGTAAATGAATAGACTACCGCAAGACTTGCACAGGCGAGCGATGCAAATAGAGCAAGTGTAATGCCAAGCTTTACCATATCTTTTTTCATTTTGTCGCCTCCTTTGAAGGCTTGGCAGGCTTGGGAGGAGGCACGAAGCCGTATTTTTTCACTCGCAGCTTATTGAGGAAAGGTGTTAGAATATTCATTATCAGAATTGCATAGGTCACACCTTCCGGGTAGCCGCCGAATTTGCGGATAAGCACGGTAATGAGCCCTATGCCGATGCCAAAAATTGCTTGCCCATATGGTGTAAGCGGCCTCGTCGCATAGTCTGTCGCCATAAAGAATGCGCCAAATACGATACCGCCGGTCAGAAGGCCCAGAACTGGATCCATTCCGAGCAGCCAAGAGAACACAAAGGTCGACGCGAGCACCGAAACCGGCACGATCCACTGAATCACCCCGATTCCCAGCAGAAAAAGCCCGCCCAGCAATACAAGCAGAATCGAGCTTTCGCCGATTGAGCCTGATCGATAGCCCATGAACAACTGGCGGTAGAACGCGCCTGTATCGCTCGCTCCAAAATATTTCGCCACATCAGCAAGCGCATTGCCTTGTTTCAGCAAGTTCAGCGGGGTTGCTGCACTGAGCGCATCAGCCGGGAGCCCCAAACCCTTCGGCATGCTCCAACTTGTAATTGCCGCCGGAAAGCTCATAAGCAAAAATGCGCGCCCAATGAGTGCTGGGTTGAATGGATTCGCTCCAAGTCCTCCAAAGAATTCCTTTGCGATTACAATCGCGAAAATCGCGCCCAACGCCACCATCCACAGCGGCGTCGATGGCGGAAGAATGAGCGCCAGCAAAAGCCCGCTGACCACGGCGGAAAAGTCGCCAACCGTCATGCTGGCTTTAATCAGCTTCCGGAACAAAAATTCTGAGACAACCGCAGCCGCAATCGACGTTACCACAACGCCCAAAGCTGGCAGCCCATACAGATAAATGCCGTATGCTGTCGCCGGCATGAGCGCAATAACCACCGACAGCATGATGCGCGGCGTATCGACCGGCGAAAATACATGGGGGCTCGACGAAAGGAGCAGTTTTCTATCGGACATTCTGGGCCTCCTTCTGTTTCAGCGCGCGCAGAACCTGCTTGCCAACTCTGAATCTCTGGACAAGGTGTCGGTGCGCCGGGCACACAAATGAGCAGCTGCCACATTCGATGCAGTCCAGAAGGCCGATTTTTTCCGCTTCTGCATAGTTTCCGCTTTCGATTGCAATTGCGAGCAGAGCAGGGGACACCGCAGTCGGACATGCCCGAATACAGCGCCCGCAGCGGATGCAGGTCTCCTCTTCGTACTGCATCGCTTCTTCCTTGCTCATGAGTAACACACCGGAAGTATTTTTCTGCACAGGAATTTCATAGCTCGGCACAGCGACGCCCATCATGGGTCCGCCGAAAATCACTTTTGCGAGCGATTCTTCGTCTGTCTCGACAACACTGGCTTTGACCAAGTCGGAAATGAGGGTGCCAATCGGCGCCACGAGGTTTTTCGGTGTTTTGCATGCGCCGCCGGTCACGGTGAATCCCCGCTCGATGAGCGGCTTGCCTTCGCGGAAGGCATCAACGATTGCGCAGAGCGTTCCGACATTCGATACCACGCAGCCGACATCCATAGGAAGCCCGCCAGACGGTACCTGTTTGCCGGTGATTGCCGTGATGAGCATTTTTTCACCGCCCTGCGGATACTTTGTCTTGAGCTCCTGGATGCGGATTTTCATGCCCGCTTTCACCTGCGGACTCTGGTCTATTGCTTTCTGCACATACGGAATCGCGTGCTTCTTGTTCTCTTCTATAGCAATGACGCCTTCAGGGGCATTGACGGTTTTCATGACGATTGCGACGCCGTCGACGATTTTTTCCGGTGTTTCGATGAGCGTGCGCTCGTCTATGGTGAGGTATGGCTCACATTCCGCAGCATTCGCAATGACGAACGAAATTGGCTTTGTCGGAGCAAGCTTTACGTGCGCAGGGAATCCTGCGCCGCCCATTCCCACTATGCCTGCGGCACGAATTCGGGCGAGGGCCTCTTCTTTGGTGCATGCAAATGGATCCAGAGGCGGCATGAAATCCTGCGCGGATTCCCCTTCGGGAGGATCTTTTGGCTCGATTACAATGCACAGGCCTTCGGTGTTGTTCGATTGCATGCGCGGCTCGATCTTTTTGACTACGCCCGCTACCGACGCATGCAACGGCACGGTCATGCGGCCTTCTGCATCCGCAATCTTTTGCCCTGCTTTCACAAACTCACCGACCTTGACGAGAGGCTGGATCGGGGCGCCAAAATGCTGGTTGACGGGTATCACTACTTGTGGTACCGAAGTCAGCCGTTCAATCGGCTTTCCCCCTGAGCGGTCCTTTCTCTCGGGCGGATGTGCGCCGCCTTTGAATGTCCTGATTGACATAGTGGAAAGGTCTCCTTTGAAGTTTTGCGCTGATTCAGCGGAGAAGACCAGCTTCTTCGCATTCGATGCAATATGCTGGAAAATTATAACAAAACCGCCCCATATTACCATCAGTTTTTGCGTATGGTCAAGGCGAAAAGTGCATAAGTATTTGTCGCACAATAATAAGATAAATTTTTATTGAATCGAAGGGCGCGCGGCGATAATTTGCAGGCAAATGCAACGAATGGCGCTTGCAAAACAAAAAAACGCCACCGGCCTATGGCCAGCAGCGCTTTTAAAAGGCCCGAGAATCAGCTTATCCAAGCGCTTATTTGCGCCCCTTCAGCATCACGCGAACCTGCTTCATAAGGCCTTCGCCCTCGCTCTTTGTCTCGATATCGATGATATCGTTGAGCGTTGTGTGAATGATGCGCCGCTCGAACGGATTCATGGGCTCAAGCAAAACGGATCTCCCGCTGCGTCGCACTTCTTCTGCTGTTTCGTAGGCGATTCTGACAAGCGCTTCTTCTCTTCGCAGGCGGTAATTCTCCGAATCGAGCACGATTTTCATGTCGTTATGCCCGAGCGTGCCGGCATAGACATTGGCAAGCAGCTGCAAAGCATCGATATTCCGGCCTTTTTTGCCGATAAGGATCGATGCGGACTCCGTATCGATGCGCAGTCCCAGCTTTTTAGGCTCCCTGAAGGCCACTGACACGTCCGAAGAATAACCCATGTGCTCTATGACTTCCTTTGTCCATTCCACCATCTTCCGCTCGAAATCATCCATGGGAATCGGCTCCACATCGTGCCGCTCCTGCTTTTCGCTCTTTTCCTCCGGCGCATCCTGCTGCGCCTGCCGAGGTGCATCTTTTGTATGCACGCGAATGCGCACCTTCCCTTTTTTGAACAAACCTCCGCTTTGGTTTTCGATGATCTCGACATCGAACGAACTGGTATCGAGACCGAGCTCCTGAGCAGCAAGCTCAATCGCTTCGCGCTCGGTCTTTCCTTCAAACTCATATATCATCTGGATCGCTCCTCGTAGAAAGATTCAATTATTTTTTCTTTTTGGGACTGCCTTTTGCGGAGCCCGAGCCCGAATTGGGCCCGGATTTGCCGGACGCCCCTCGTTTACTGCCCTTTTCGGTTTTCCCGGCCTTGTTTTCGAGCCATTTTGTCACTTTTTCAGAGAAGCCTTCTTTGGAACCGGCACGGCCGACCGGCCTTGCTTTGGCGTCGACGGCGGCATTTTTCCCGCTTGCGAGCTTTGAAGCAGCGGGTTTCGGGGCGTTCCCCGCTGTGCGGGAAGAGGTTTCGCCAGTTCCTGCACTTACGGGGCCTCCCCCGGTACTTGTGGCAGCTTCTGCACGGGCGAGTTTGTGCTTCTTCATAAGATCGTTGATAACGATCTGCTGGAGGATAGTGAGCACGTTGTTCGTGATCCAGTAGATGAGAAGCCCCGATGGCACATCGTAAAGGATGAAAAAGAACATAATCGGCATGCCATACATCATCAATTTCATCTGGCTGGCCTGCTGGCTGTTGCTTTGGGCACTTTGGGGAGACTGGGTGAACTTGCCATACAAAAGCTGGCTAAACAGATATATGATGGGCAAGGCCCTTAAATCATTCCAACCGACTATTGGAAGCCTGAAATTACCGAAATTGATGATACTTTCCGGCAAAGAGAGGTCGTTTATCCAGCCGCCGATGAACACGGCTCCGCGAAGATCGAAATGGTTGTTGAACAGGTTGTACATGGCGATGAAAAGCGGGAACTGGATGAGCAAAGGCAGGCAGCCGGACATCGGGTTATAGTTTTCGCGCTTGTAGAGCTCGGCCATTTCCTGGTTGAGCTTCTGCGGATTGCCTTTGTACTTCGCCTGCAGCTCCTGGATTTTGGGCTGAAGCTCTGCCATCCGTGCGGTGGACATCGAACTTTTCTTTGTAAGGGGATAGAACAGCGCTTTGATGAGTACCGTCACCAGGATAATCGCGATGCCATAGTTCGGAATGAGTTTATAGAAAAAATTAAGGAGGAATTTGAGAAAATTCTCGAGCCAACTCAGCATTCCCGATCCTTCCATGGCATCTTCCAGCTTGATGCTCGCCAGGCCGAACCCGTTCTTGTCAGCATATTCATATTTCCCGAGTTCAGCCGAAGTCTTGGGGCCAAAATAGAAGTAATAGGTATCGGTAGTGGACACGCCCGAAAACGAAGTACGCAGTAGCGAAAGCGTATTCGTCTGCTTGATCAGCGGATCCTGGGCTGTCTCGATTTCGTACCCCGACATCGGCGCCTTTGGAACCGCTATAAAGGTAAAGTATTTGCCCGACATGGCGAGCCAGCTCGCGCTTGGCGCAATCACGGTCGGCGTATTCGCCTTTGGCTGCTCAGATTTCTTTTTGCCATCTATTTCTGCGATGTATTTGCGGTAATCGGCGTTTTTGGGTAGCTGATCGAAGCGCGGGCCTATTTGCGGGCCCAGATCCAGCCGGTATGCAATCCCGTTCGCACCCAAGGCTATCGGCTTCCCGTCAGGTTGCTCGATACTGATGCCAAGCGCAAACAAGTACTCGCCTTTCTTGAAGGAATACGCTCGTTTGAGCACAAAAGGCACTTTCTGATCGCTACCTGCCAATGGCGCTTCAAACATGCGCGAGAACTCAATCGCGGTCTTGCTCTCGTCCAACCACTGCGCATTCATGAGCTCGCGCACCGGCGCGGTTGCAGACCCGAAAGAAAGCGATAATCCGTTCGCGCCCGATGAGCCGCGAACGATCAAATCAACCGCACCGCTCTTGTCTCTATGGTTTTTCAAGGTCAGAGAGACAATTTCGCCCCCCGCATTTGTCAGGGTCGCACTCATCACGTCTGTCTCGATGATATAGGTGCGTTCCGCTGCGGGAACAGGAATCGACGAGCTGCTTGCGGTTTTAACCGGAATAGGCGAGGGCACTGCTACCGCGGGCGCGCTAGTATTCTGCGCAGGGAGCTCTGTCCCCTGGGCGGGCGTTTGCGTTGCCGTGCTTTGCTGCGTCGCAGGTGGAAACAGCGCATTCTGCACCATAAAGCCAGCGCTCACAATGACTGTAGAAAGGACAACCGCAATTATTGTGCGGCGGCGATCTTCTTTGGAAGAGGGTTCTTGTTCGAATATATTGCTCATGGTACTGGGTCAAAGCCTCCTGGATTTCCTGGATGACAGCGAATCACGCGTTTGAACGAAAGCACAAGCCCTTTGAATGGGCCATATTTTCTGATCGCTTGATATGAATAGGATGAACAGGTCGGATAGAACCTGCAAGATGGCGGAAACAGCGGCGAAATGACCAGCTGGTAAATGCGAATCGCAACCAGCAGAGGAAAAGACAGAATCTTGTTTACAATATTCATCGCAGCAAATCCGCCTTGTGTAGCAGATACTGCATCGCGCTGCGGCAATCAGAAAGTGCCGCAAATCCGGGGTAAAGCACGAATACGATATCAAAGCCAGACTTGACGGAATGGCGCAGAAGCCGCCAGGACTCGCGCGCAAGCCGTTTTGCTCTGTTTCGCGCTACCGCACCGGAAAAAGAACGCACCGCAATAAATGCTGCCCGGCTTTCCTGCTCGCCTTTATAAAGGACCTGCATACGCATTCCTTTGCAGGAAAACCGGGCTCCATCCTTGAAAATCAGATCGATTTCGCTCGCTTTCCGAACACGCAGATGCCTTGGAAAGCTTCGATCATACTGTTCTCCCTCTTGTTCGGGATCAGATCTCTCAGTACTTCTTCTTCTCATCGGCGACAGAGAGCTTGATTCTTCCTTTTGCTCTCCTTCTTTTTAGAATAAGACGTCCGCCTTTTGTTTTCATGCGGGCACGGAAACCGAATTTTCTGTTCCGTTTCGTTCGGCTCGGCTGATAGGTGCGCTTCATGATTCAATCTCCTTGTCATAACGGCTGCATTGGAACACTTTCTATTTCGCGCTGCAGCCGGAAAATTGCATAGTCGGGCGGTGGAGTATAGAACGCAAAACCACTTTTGGTCAATCGCCTCTTGGCCGCTGCAAGCGAGCAAAAATTTCTTTGAGGGGCGCGGGCAGCGCGGCTTTGGACGCTTTGCGCGCATGCGCGGCATCGGGCTCTGGCTGCGACGGCAAAGATTCTACCAGCGGCGCCTGCACCTGCGGGCTCTGCTTTGCTTCAGATGCTGCTTCCTCGACCGTAAACGCAAGGCTTGTGATTTCCAGTTCGGGAAAATTCTTCGCTATGCGCTGGAGAATGCGCTCCTGATCGATTTGCAGAAGCTGGATCCAGCCGGCATGGTCCGCAGAAATGAGCAGCGTCCGGCGCAGGATGCTTTTCGGCTTTGAATGGTCAGCAAGGCGCTGGCCTACGATGTTTTTCCACGAAGCGCGGAAAGACTCGAACTGCGTTGCGGACCGCAGCGTTTTTTCATCGAAAAACCGCGAAAGAATTTCACCGGCTTTCTTCACGCGAAAATCGTCCATTGCTCACCCTGTATACAATTGTACTCTCGTCTGCGTATTCGCGCCATGGTTCTTCGGGCAGAAAAGTGAAAACAGCCTGTGCTCCGGCATTTTTCGCCGGCAACAGCGAAAAAAAGCGCCGCCGTTTCGCCACATCAAGCTCAAGAAGCACATCATCCAGCAGAAGAACCGGATAACAGCGCACTTCCGCGGCCGAAAGTTCCGCATACAGGTGTACCTGCACAATGCGCAGAATCAAGGAAGCAAGGCGAAGCTGGCCTGTCGACGCAAACGCGGCAAAATTGCGCCCTTCCCTGGTAAAAATCCACCGGTCACGATGCGGTCCGCTAAGACTGGTTGCTGCTTCGATGTCCTTGGTCCGGTATTCTGCAAGCAAGGCCATTATTTCTTCTTTAGAAGAATCGAGGGGCCAGCTCGGTGAATACCGTATTGAAACCTCTGTCCCCAATTGCGATACCAGCTCGTACATCTGTGGAAAGCGCGCAATGAAGAGCTGCGAAAGTCGCTTGCGATAGGCCATGATTTCATGGCCATACTGCGCGAGTTGCTCATCGAGCGTGTCGAGGATGCTGAATGTGTCGGTTTTTAGCGCAATATTTCTATGTTTGAGTACTCTTCGATAGAAACGAAGCAGGTCGATATAGTCCAGCCACAGCATTCCAGCGCACTGATCGAAGAAAAAACGCCGTTCTTCCGGCACGCCCGCCGCAAACGCCAGATCCTCGTGGCAAAAGACAACTGCAGGATTGTGGGCAACAAGTTCCTTGCGATCGGAAAGCAGTTTGTCGTTGATGCGGATTTCCTTGCGCCCTTCTATCGAATATCGGATGCTGATCTGCTCCTGAGCAGGCGAATTGATTTCCCGCCACTGAGCACGAAGCAAAAACTCCGGGCTTCCATGCATGGGCAGCTCGCGATCTTGATGTGTTCGGAATGAATTTCCATAACTGAGGCAATAGAGCGCTTCGAGAAAATTGGTTTTTCCTTGCCCGTTTTCGCCGAGAAGGAAGATGTTTCCGGCGCCCAGCTCCAATTCTGTTTCCTCTATGTTTCTGAAGCGGGCGATTCGTATCTGTTCGAATGCCATTTATGGCTGCTGCATCGGCATAATGATATGGAAATAGTTCGCAGCCGGTTCAGGCCGGAGCGTAATCGCGCGCGATGGATCCGTAAACTCGATAGCCAGCTTGTCCGTATCCAACACTTTAAGAGGATCCTCTAAGTAACGATTGCTCAAGAGAATCACCACATCCTCGCCCTCATATTCGCAGGGCAGTTCTTCTCTGGCTGCGCCCAGTTCTGTTTCTTCAGACTCCAGTACGAGCCCCTTACTCGAAACATTGAGGATAACCTTGTTGGATTTTTCGACAAAAAGCGAAACGCGCCGCAGCGCAGCCTGCAGATCATCTTTCGATACAATAAAATGGTTTCGTTGATCATGCGGAATGACTTTCTGATAATTTGGGAATTTTCCTTCAATCAGAAAGCTGGAAAGCTGATAGTTACCAAAACGGAAAAAGATGTTCTTTTCATTGACGGCAACGAGTATCTGACCTTCATCCGGAGCGCGTTTCATGAGCACCGAGAGAGCCTTCGGCGGAATGATCGCACTTGCAAAATCAGGGATATTTCCTACCGGCGTAGAGATAAAAGCCAAGCGGCGACCATCAGTCGATACCATAGCCACTACATCATCAGGCAGTTTTTCCATAAATACGCCGTTCATGAAAAAGCGCGTTTCGTCATTCGATACAGAGAAAATTGTCTGACTGATCATTTTTCGCAGGTCATGTGCCTGAAGAATGAAGTACTGGTTCTCTTCAATTCGCGGGAGCTCAGGGAATTTGTCGCCTGCAATTGTCTTTAGCTGAAAACGGACTTTCTTTGAAAGAGGGCGGATTTCGACACTTGATTCGCGCTGTTCAAACAGCATGTCGCCTTCAGGAATCGAATTTGTGATCGCCATAAGCTTGTCGCAAAATACCGTAAGCGACCCAGGTTCGGAATCCGAAACCGGTATTTCAGTTTCAAAGCCTACTTTGGCATCTGTTGCGCGAATAATGAGCTTCGAATCTGTTGTTTCAAGATACACATTTGACATGATTGAAAATGCGTTCTTGGACGCGATGATGTCTTGAGCAATCGCAATCTCTCTGGAAAAGGTATCCCGATCGCAGATAAATTTCATAGGAAGGCTCCTCCAATCAGATGCTTTATAGTATCAGCTCGTTCGATAAAAATAAACAGGCTTTTGCGTAAAAAGATATAGGCATGCACTTTTCAACCGTTCTTGCTGGTTCTCTTGTTACGGATTCTATTAATATATAAGACAGTAATAATAATAGTAAGCAAGGCGCAAATGTTGAAAACTAATTTAAAACATTCACAAATAAAGAATTAAAAGTGTGCAAAACTTGTTTAAAAGTATGATCTTAAGTGCAGGTTTTCTACAGGGCTGGCACTTTTCCACAGGAACATAGAAGTTATCCACAGGTTTGCAACCGAAAGACAACAAAAGCCCTGGAGCTCCGGCAAACCTCGCGCTAAGTAGAAGAGTTTTCCTTACAGTCCTGGATAAGCCGATTCATTGCCGAGGCAAATATCGAGTCAAACTTGATAAGATCTTCGATTTTTTGGCAGGAATGCATAACGGTAGTATGATCGCGGCCATTGAATTCTGAGCCGATTTCAGTCGTGGAATAGTCGGTAGTCTCGCGGATGATGTACATGGCTACCTGGCGGGCGAGCGCTATGTTTTTGCTGCGCTTTTTGCCTTTGAGGTCGGAGATGGACAATTTATAGTAATCGGCGACAGTTTTGATAATGGACGAGACATTGATTGCGGCAGGTTTGAAGGCATTCGTCAGCTGTTTGATAATATTCTGGGCAATATCGTAAGTAGGTTCTACATTGATTAGATCTGAATATGCGATAATCTGGTGAATGCAGGAATCCAGATCGCGTACATTGGTTTCGATGCTTTTGGCGATCAAATTGATGACATCTTCCGAGAAGGTTCGCTTGTAGAGCTCGAGTTTCTTTCTGATGATTGCTGCTCTTGTTTCAAAGCCAGGGGTGGTGAGGTCTGTTTTCAGGCCCATCATAAAGCGACTTTTCAGTCTCTCGGAAAAATCCTTGAGCTCGGAGGCCGGGCGGTCGCAGGTGAATACAAGTTGTTTGCCTGAGTCATAGAGCGCGTTGAATGTGTGAAAAAGTTCTTCTTGAACGCCATGCTTGCTCTGGAAAAAGTGGATATCGTCGATAAGGAGCACATCGATGTTGCGATATTTGTTCTTGAATTCGTTGGTTGTACGGTCATGGATGGTTTTTATGAATTCGTTGGTAAAATCTTCAGCGGTGACGCAGATAATGCGCAATTCAGGATGGCGCTCGGCGATTCTGTTTCCGATAGCATGCATGAGGTGCGTTTTGCCAAGGCCAACGCCTCCGTAGATGAGAAGGGGATTATATGAAGTTCCGGGTATCTCCGCGACGGCGGCCGCTGCGTTGAACGCGAAATTGCTGTTTTCGCCAACCACAAAGCTTTCGAATGTATAGCGCGGCTGAAGGTTGGCTGTTCTCGACTCCTGGGTGTGCCGGGAATAGGCGGGGTAGGAGGAATTGTTTGAGGTTTCCTCATCGGAAGTGCTGGTTTCGACCGGAGATGCTGCTTGTTGCGGGTTTGGCTTTTCAGTCTTTTTTGCTGAGCTGTTCAGCGAAGTTGCGGCGGTTTTTTGCAAAGGAAGGCGCTGTTCGATGGCTGACGGTTGCGCTTCCACCGAGAGGTTTACCTGCATGCCCAAAATCGACGAGAGGATTTCTCTCATGAAATCGCCATATTTTCGCATGAACTGATCGCGAAGGAAGGTATTGTTTGCACGAAGAAGAATTGTGCCGTTCTCGAACCCAAGGTACCCTAATCTGAACCACATAATGAATTCAGATTCCGGAACTTGAGATTTGGCGATTTCGAGAGCTTTTTGCCAAACAGTTTCATTGCTTTCGTCGATCATTCCCGAGGAACTCCCAATCTTTTACATTATTTCCACAAGTTATCCACAAGAGGATACAATTTCCCTATACACCCGATGCCCAGCGTAGCGCAAGATGCGAGGAAGTCGATTTTCGGAAAAATTTGATGGCATGTATAGGAAACAGCATAAAAGTTGACAAATTTTCAACAATTTTCATCCGGAAATTGATAAAAAATTAATATTTGCTGCAGCACAGCCTTTATCGAAAAAGAATTACGATGTTTTTTTGCCAAAAAGCTCACAGCATTGCAACATTTTATCCACAAGTTTTCCACAAGTCTTTCCACCGGGGCTGGATTTGGGTTTCCTTTCGCTTCGCTTTACTCAAACGTCGCAATCTGATATGATAACAATAGAGATTTTAATCCCTAATCTTATATCTTTTCCCTGTTTTTTCATTCAGGACCATTATGGAATCAACAGTAAACAATTATTCTGCAAGCACCATCCAAGTGCTCAAAGGCCTCGAAGCGGTCAGAAGACGGCCTGGCATGTATATCGGATCGACGGGCATCGAGGGTTTGCACCATCTCGTCTATGAAGTGGTCGATAACTCGATAGACGAGGCTTTGGAGGGGTATTGCGACAATGTTGTCGTAGCGCTCGAGAAGCAGGATATCGTACGGGTTGAAGATGACGGCCGCGGAATACCGGTCGATATTCACCCGACAGAAGGCATTTCTGCGCTTGAACTTGTCATGACCCGGCTTCATGCCGGCGGCAAGTTCGATAAAAAGAACTACAAGGTTTCCGGCGGCTTGCATGGCGTCGGCGTTTCGGTTGTCAATGCGCTGTCTACCTGGCTCGAGGTGTATGTCCACACAGGCGGCAAGGTGTACTATCAAAAATACTTGCGCGGCATTCCCGAAAAGCCGGTTGTACAGATCGGCGAAACAGACAAACGGGGCACCATTGTTCGATTCCAGGCAGATCCCGAGATTTTCGAAGAAACAGTATATTCTTTTGATATATTGAGTAACAGGCTTCGAGAGCTTGCTTTCCTCAACAAAGGAATAAAAATAAGCCTTCTGGACGAGCGCCTTGCGCAGCCAAAGCGCATCGAATTCCACTTCGAAGGCGGCTTGCGGGAATTCGTCGAATACCTCAACAAGAATAAATCCGCAATCCACCGAGAAGTAATATATTTTTCCGGAACGCGCGACGATGTGGAAATTGAAACAGGAATCCAGTACAACGACGGCTACAATGAAACGATGTTCTCCTATGTAAATGGCATCAACACGCGCGAAGGCGGCACACACCTCGTTGGATTCCGTAATGCCCTCACGAAAGTCATCAACGACTTTTTCAAGAAGTCTAAGTATAATAAGAAATTAGAAGAAAATCTTTCTGGCGACGACGTGCGCGAAGGCCTCACTGCCGTATTGTCGGTCAAGGTTCAGGAACCTCAGTTCGAGGGCCAGACCAAGGGCAAACTCGGCAACAGCGAAGTTAAGGGCATTGTAGAAAGCTTTCTGGCCGACCAGCTCGATCTGTATTTCCAGAAAAATCCTGATGTGATCAATATTATTCTGGATAAATGCACAATGGCGGCAAGGGCTCGAATCGCTGCTCGTCAGGCGCGCGAGCTCACCCGGCGCAAGAGCCTGCTCGAGGCTTCGAGCCTGCCCGGCAAGCTTGCCGATTGCCAGGAAAAAGACCCCACAAAGTGTGAGCTCTTCATTGTCGAGGGCGATTCTGCAGGCGGCTCGGCCAAAATGGGTCGCAACAGAGTGTTCCAGGCTATTCTTCCGCTGTGGGGTAAGATGCTCAATGTCGAAAAAGCCCGTCTCGACAGGGTAATCGGAAACGACAAGCTTCAGCCCATTATCGCGAGCCTTGGCACCAGCATCGGCGAGGATTTTGATGTTTCGAAGCTGCGCTATCATAAAGTCATCATCATGGCGGATGCCGATGTCGACGGCTCGCACATCCGGACACTGCTTCTCACGTTCTTCTATCGCTATATGACCGAGCTCATCGAGCATGGCCATGTCTACCTCGCGATGCCTCCGCTGTACCGTATCGCATACGACAAAGAAGTGCGCTATGCCTACAGCGATGAAGAGAAAGATCATATTCTGTCAGAAATTAACAAAGACTCTTCAAAAATTGCCGTGCAGCGGTACAAAGGCTTGGGCGAGATGAATCCCGAGCAGCTATGGGAGACCACCATGGATCCCGAGCGCAGGATGATCAAACGCATAACCATGGAAGATGCGGTTCTCGCTGAAGAGATATTTGTGACGCTTATGGGCGAGCAGGTAGAGCCGAGAAGGCTTTTTATAGAGGAAAATGCTCTCGCTGTGTCGAATCTCGATGTGTAAAGGCGGAAAATGATGTCGGAAAGCGGCAATATCATACAAATTCCTATTGAAGAAGAAGTAAAGACTTCATATCTCAATTACGCAATGTCAGTCATCGTGTCGCGAGCCCTGCCGGATGTGCGCGATGGACTCAAGCCCGTGCATCGCCGGCTCCTCTTTGCGATGGAAGAGCTCGGGTTGCGGAACAATGCGCCAACCAAGAAAAGCGCACGCATTACTGGCGATGCCATGGGTAAATATCACCCGCATGGCGACTTGTCTCTGTATGACGCGCTCGTACGCATGGCGCAGGATTTTTCGCTGCGCTATCCGCTTGTGCAAGGACAGGGAAATTTTGGCTCAATCGATGGAGATCCTCCCGCAGCAAGCCGCTACACAGAAGCCAAACTCTCGAAAATTGGCGAAGAAATGCTCGCGGACCTCGATAAAGAGACTGTCGATTTCGTGCCGAACTATGACGAGAGCCTCAAGGAGCCAAGCGTACTGCCTTCGGCGATTCCGAATCTGCTCATCAATGGTTCGAGCGGCATCGCAGTCGGTATGGCCACGAACATGCCGCCTCACAACTTGCGGGAAGTCGCGCAAGCGATCGAAGCATACATTGAAAATCCAGACATAAGTATTGATGATTTAATGAATTATGTAAAAGGGCCCGACTTCCCGACCGGGGGCATTATCTATGGCATGCAGGGTATCCGCGATGCCTATGCCACAGGGCGAGGAAGACTGACGGTGCGCGGGCGCTTTATCATCGAAACCATGAAAAGCGGCCGCGAGCAGATTGTGTTCACCGAAATCCCTTATGCCTTGAACAAAACTACTCTTGTGACGCGTATTGCTGAGCTTGTTCGGGACAAACAGATCGATGGCATCTCTGATTTACGCGACGAAAGCGACCGGGACGGAATCCGCATCGTTCTCGAGCTCAAAAAAGGCGCCATTACGAAGATTGTGCTCAACCAGCTGTTCATTCATACGCCGTTGCAGAGCACCTTCGGCGTGATCAATCTCGCGCTGGTCAACGGTGCTCCCAAATGCCTTAACCTCAAGGAATTGATTACATACTATGTGCAGCATCGGTTCGAGGTTGTCACGCGGCGCTCGCAATACGAGCTTAAAAAGGCTGAAGAACGAGCCCACATCCTGCGTGGCCTCGTAATTGCCCTCCAGAATATCGATGAAGTCGTCGCAATCATCAAAGCGAGTCGAAATGTCGATACCGCAAAGACTAATTTGCGAGAGCGATTTGGCCTCAGCGATGCGCAGGCGCAGGCTATTGTCGATATGCGTCTGGGGCGCCTCACCAGCTTGGAAACCGAAAAGTTGCTCGCCGAATTGAAAGAAACAGAAGCGCGCATCGAGTATCTGAGAGCGCTGCTTGCAGATTCAGCAGCGATTCACGCCGTCATCAAGAAAGAGATCCACGAGCTTGCTGAAAAGTACGGCGACGAGCGCAGAACGGAGATCGTGCCGAACCAGGTCGAACAGATCAATATCGAAGATCTCATCAAACCGGAAGAAATGGTTATCCTTATATCCAATAAGGGATTCATAAAGCGCATTTCGGTCAATCAGTACCGATCGCAAGGTAGGGGCGGCAAGGGCTCGAATTCCACATCGCTGCTTGAGGATGACTTCTTGCAGCAATTGTTTATCGCAAACACCCACGATTATCTTCTCTTTATTTCGAGCTGGGGCAAAGCATACTGGCTCAAGGCGCTGGAGATACCGGAAGCAAGCCGGCAGGCGAGGGGCAGTCATATCCGGTCTTTACTTGCTATTTCGCAGGATGAAGAGATTACCGCGGTTGTCGATTTCAGCGATTTTTCGGATAAGCAGTACATTTTGATGGGAACGCTCAAGGGCGTAGTCAAAAAAGTAGCCACAAAAGAATTTGCCAATGCGAAAACGCGGGGTATCATCGGGATTTCGCTCGATGATGGCGACAGGCTGGTTTCAGCGATTCTTACCGGTGGCACGGACGAAGTCATGTTGATTTCGCGCAAAGGATTGGCGCTGCGCATGCAAGAATCGCAGGTCCGGCAGATGGGACGTACCGCGCGAGGGGTGCGCGGGCTCACTTTGCAGGAAGAGGACGAACTTGCAGCCATGCTCAGGGTCGACAGCGAAGAGTCGATGCTCATTATTACCCAAAACGGCTACGGAAAGCGGGTGAAATACGATCTTTTCACGCCACACTCCAGGGGTACGCGAGGGCAGATAATTTACGAGCCGGATGAATCATCTGGCGAGGTGATAAAAGCCATCACAGTGCGAGAAGAAGACGAAGTGATGGTCATTACTTCGATGGGCAAGACAATCAAGCTGAATGTTTCTGCTGTCCGCCAGATGGGAAAGGCGGCGCGCGGTGTGCGGATTGTGAATATCGACCCGCCCGATTTGGTAATTGGCATGGACAAGATTGTGCAGCAGGTGGAATTAGAGGGTAGTGCTCCCAACCTTGTGCCAGAGTTGAAGTAAGCATTCGCATTCTCGCGTCTACCTCTATGAGAAGACTCACCACTCTCTATGGAGGTAGATGCCGATGCAATCTTTCCCTTTCTGCCCGAATC
>Ga0302253_1000933_pt1 | contig 20339 bp, 22 predicted proteins | sample AAG_RA_Trp_MG_FD_193537 | JGI IMG/M metagenome (GOLD analysis project Ga0302253, IMG submission 193537) | Enriched activated sludge microbial communities from anaerobic digester in WTTP, New Holstein, Wisconsin, United States - AAG_RA_Trp | ecosystem: Engineered > Bioreactor > Anaerobic >...
AATTGGTCCTGCTTGCTCATCCCGACGCCGCCTCCTCTATCTCCGGCGCGCCGACTCTTTATCCATATACGGCCTCTCCTCAATCCGGCCGACTCTCCCTGACCCACAAAAAACACAAATACCGGCATATTTACCGGTATCTGAGCGACCCGCAAAGACACTAACCGTGAATCACGCTGAAATACCCTTAAATCAAAAACTTATAAAAAGATTATCTTCTCCTTAAACCACCGCGGTGCTTAACATACACCCCAAAAACCTGTCAAGAAAATAATCGAAAAAAATTCCTCTCAAAGGGGCCTTGTTTAGGGTTTCAATCCAGAGGGAAATCGCATAATATAAATACCTGTTTTCAGGCTGATATGGCAACCTTATGAAGACAACCTGTATAGAATGTTCTGATTCGGTAGATGTGGGGTATGACGGCGCGGACAAATGATGTGCCATAAGGAGGAGCCATGAAAAAAGAAAATATCTCTCGTGTTGTCAAGGTATACGGCAATATCCACCAGCACCAGACCATCGCCGACCTGATTCGAAAGCGCTCCACCAACAAACAGGACATTCGGGATGTGGCGGTGGAAACGATCAATTTCAAGTCGATATCATCCATTCTCGATCTGGGTTGCGGCTTCGGTTTTTTCACGGAAGCCCTTGCAGGAAAAATCCCCGCCAGGACCACCATTACAGGGGTGGATCTTATTCCCGGTCATGAGCCTCTTTTTCTGCAGGCTTGTGCCCATGCCGGCGTACAGGGCCAATTTATTCCAGGTAATGCTTCCCTGATCGCCTCTTTTCAAGACCAATCCTATGACCTGGTGCTTTGCAGTTACGCTCTCTATTTTTTTCCGGAAATACTGCCGCACATTGCCCGCATTCTTAAGCCCAAGGGTATTTTTGTCACCATAACCCACGACAGTCGCAACATGGGAGATTTGTTTGAGTGCGTCAAAAAAATCATGGGCCGTCATTATACCCGCAAGGAATTTCTACTCCCTGTGGAGAAACTCATCCGTCAGTTCTCTGCAGAAAACGGGGCGGTCATCCTTGCTCCCTGGTTCGGGCAGATTGACATCATCGACTACCCCAATTCTTTAGTTTATCCTCTGAATAATTTGCATGAAATCATTGATTATTTTCATTTCAAAAGTCCCTTTTTCCTCACCGGAACACAGATAGACCGGAACGATATTGTGGGTCAGCTGCCGGAGTTGCTCCAGCAACAGTCACATGGCAAAAATGGCGTGATCATCTCCAAGAATGACCGGATTTTCATCTGTTCCGATCCCAAACCAACCGAGGTCAATCCATGAAAAGGCATCCCCGTTTATTTTGTCCTCACTGTAGTCAAAAAATTGAAAAAAAAGACGAAAACGGTACCCTGCGGGATTGGTGTCGTAACTGCCACATCTATTTCTATGAAAATCCGCTGCCCGTCGTCTCCGCAATTGTTGTCCAGGACCGCCGGATATTACTGGTTAAGAGAGGAAGGGCACCCTATAAAGGGTTGTGGTGCCTGCCGACGGGATTCGCTGAAACCGGTGAGAGCATCGAAGATGCAGCACTCCGGGAACTGGAAGAGGAATCGGGTATTCAGGGTAAGATTATCGGGCTCGTGGATGTCGATTCCTGTACCAATTACTTTTATGGAGATTTGATCTTCATCACGTTTGAAATCGAATACGGAGGAGGACATCTGCGATACGGCGACGATTCCGTGGGGGTTGATTATTTCCCCCTGCAGAAGATCCCCAAACTTGCTTTTAAATCGAACACCAAGGCCGTCGATACCTATATTAAATGCAAATCCGATTATTGGGCAATCCGGGATTCCTTTTCCCTATCCCTGGATGAATCGCTCCCGGCCGAGGCGAAAAAAAATCTGCTTTCCGATCACTTGGTGAACATTATCGAACAAAACGCACGGGATATTGCCGAAAACTGCGTCGCAGACGTACGCACAAACTGGTCAACGACAGGGTATCATGATTTCGACTCGACCAGACTGTTCAAGCGGTTTTTTATTATCCTGTCCCAGTTCGGGAAATGGCTGGGCGGTTTTTACTCAGACAACGACATTCGCATTTTTTATACGAAAGTCGGCAAGGAAAGGAGGCGGGAAAATTTACCCCTGGCGGATGTACTCAGCACATTGAGCCTCATCAAAAAGCAGGTTTTTACCTTCACCATCTCCCGTGGAGTCTGGGAGAAAACCATCAATATCTATATGTCTCTGGAGCTGGACCGACGCATTATGTTGTTTTTCGACAAGGTGGCTTACTACATCACCCGGGGATATGAAAGCCAGGACATGGAATCCCCTCACGCTTCCATCAAACCGAACAGCGGTTTCGAGATTTAACTGCCCGGCCGGAACGTCTTATCCAGGTGCGACAGACGGACACCGATCAGGCGGATGCGTTTACGCAGATCGAGGCGCTTGAGACAGGCAAAGGCCGCCTTGCGGATTTCTTCTTCGGAAGCGGAATGAACCATCAGTGTTGTGCTGCGAGTCAGGGTCTGAAAATCACTGAACCGAATTTTGACGGTCACCGTTTTCGCCCATAACTGTTCCTCCCGTAACGACACCACCACCTCTTTCGTCAAGTCCGCCAAATGCTTTGCAATGATCTGCCACTGGGCGATATCACGCTGAAAGGTCATTTCCCGGCTGATGGACCGGGGCTCCCAGCGAGTGATCAGGGAACTGTCATCAATTCCCCGGGAAGCCTCGTACAGAAAATGACCATAGGATTTACCGAATAGGGCGATTAAAGTAACCGGACTTTGCGCAGCCAAATCTCCAACGCATTCAATGCCTATTTCCCGCAAACGTGTTTCCGTTTTCGGACCGACACCCCAGAGCTTGCGGACAGGCAGAGGCCAGAGCAACGTTTCGATATCCTCCGATCCGATCAGGGTAACAGCATCCGGCTTTTTCATATCGGAAGCCATTTTGGCCAGCAGTTTATTCGGCCCAATGCCGATAGAACAGGTCAGGCCAGTCTCCTCCCGTATTCTTGTTTTAATCTCTTGGGCAATTTCCAAACTGCCTTGAGCGAGCATGGAAATGTCCAGAAAGGCTTCATCGATCCCCACATCTTCCATGATCGGGGATATGGTCCGGAGAATCTGCTTCACCTTTCTGGACTCCACTGCGTAGGCATCATAGTCGACGGGGAGAAAAACGGCCTGAGGGTTTAAACGATATGCCGTTTTAAGCGGCATAGCGGAGTGTATACCAAACACCCGTGCTTCATAGGAGGCGGTCGCCACGACGCCGCGGCGGGTCGGGTCTCCCATACCGCCGATTACAACGGCCTTACCGAATAACTCAGGGTGTCGTTTCTGCTCCACCGCGGCAAAAAAGGCATCCATATCGATATGCAGAATCCGGCGTGGTCGATCATGATGCACAATCATCCATCCTTGCGATAGACCAGAAGGGCACGGATCTCCTCATAGTGGGGGAGAAATATTTCCCGGACTTCTGTGAGCCGCAGTTGATCATACGCATGGACGTTTTCCGCTTCCTCCTTTTCCTTGCGCCATTCACGACCCTTCATGGCAATGATTACCCCCTCTTTTCTGACGAAAGCATTGCCCAGAGTCAGGAATTGGGACAGTTTGAAGGTTGCCCGGGAGATGACCACATCGTATAACTCCTGCTGGCCATGGTCTTCTAATTGGTCTTCGGCACGGCCGGTAATAACCCGGACATCACTTTTGCCCAGCTTGATTAAAACATGTCTTAAAAAGGATGTTTTTTTACGTGACGAATCAAGGAGCGTCACCTTGAGTTTTTCGTCCGCAATTTCCAAGGGAATGCCCGGCATTCCACCACCCGTGCCTAAATCAAGAAGTGTCGTTGCTGCAGGGGGTATAGAGGGCAGGGCAAGCAGGGAATCAATGAAATGTCTGATGATAAAAGGCGGCCCTGCGTCCACGGCCGTCAGATTCATCTTGGCGTTCCATATTTGGAATTCATCATAAAAAACGGCGAACTGGGCCAACTCCGGAGGGCCGAGTGTGATCCCGATTCTCGCGGCTTCTTCCGCAAGCAAAGTGATTAAGGCTTGTTCCATTTCTCTTTCACCTAGGGAGCCATTTCTGCCGTCTTCTGTTCCCATAATCGAGGAAATGTTTATGCTTGACGATTGCATTCCATAAAATATAGACTGTTTGCCCTCGTGATTTACACGAAAAAAAAATAAAAGAAAAGCAGTGTAATTTTCGGGAAAACAAGGATCCCTTGGTATTGTATCCGATAAAAGTGGTCGGATCAGCAAAACCGGGCGCGCATCGCAACATCCCGATGCTTTTTACCAATGAGGGAGGAAACCGTGGTAGATAAAAAAAGATATGAACTGAATGTCCAGTTGGCCCAGATGCTCAAAGGCGGGGTGATTATGGATGTGACAAATGTGGAACAGGCAAAGATCGCCGAGGAGGCCGGTGCCGTTGCCGTAATGGCCCTGGAGCGTGTTCCGGCCGATATCCGCCGAGACGGCGGCGTTGCCCGTATGTCCGATCCGGCCATGATCGCGGAGATCAAAAAAGCCGTATCCATCCCCGTCATGGCCAAGGCACGGATCGGCCATTTTGTCGAAGCCCAAATTCTGGAAGCGTTGAAGATCGATTATATCGACGAAAGCGAGGTTCTGACCCCGGCGGATGAAGAATGCCATATCGACAAAACCCGGTTTTCCATTCCCTTCGTCTGCGGCGCCCGCAATCTGGGAGAGGCCCTCCGGCGCATCGCCGAAGGGGCCGCCATGATCCGGACCAAGGGTGAGGCGGGTACGGGCAATGTGGTGGAAGCGGTCCGGCACATGCGGACCATGAACCGGGAAATCCGTCAGTTGACCAACATGCCCGTCGAAGAGGTTACCCCCTTCGCCAAAGCAAACGGTATTCCCTACGAGCTGGCTCTCCAGGTACGCAAACTGAAACGCCTCCCCGTGGTCAATTTTGCCGCCGGCGGCATTGCCACACCCGCCGATGCGGCGCTCATGATGCAGCTGGGCTGCGACGGCATTTTTGTCGGCTCGGGGATCTTCAAGTCCGATAATCCGGCCGCCAGAGCCCGGGCCATTGTAAAAGCAACCGCTTTCTTCAATGACCCGGTGAAAGTAATGGAGGCATCCATAGGATTGGGTGAGGCCATGAAGGGTCTGGAAATCTCATCGATTCCCGAAGAGCAGCTCCTGGCCGGACGGGGCTGGTAAATTCTAAAAAAAACCGTGAAGACACAGAAAGGCATGATCGGCGTTCTGGATCTCCAGGGCGGTGTCTGGGAACACCTGGATCATTTTGAACGTATTGGGATCACGGCTTCTCCAGTCAAGGAGGCCGCCGCTTTGTCGTCACTGGCGGGTCTGGTCATTCCCGGAGGGGAAAGTACTTGTCTTTCCCGTCTTATCCGCATCTTTGATCTGGAAAAACCGATTATTGACGCCTGTCATCAGGGGACAAAACTCTGGGGAACCTGTGCCGGGGCTATTTTACTGGCCCGCTCCCTCAAAGGGGAGGCTCCTCACCTGGGGCTGATCGACATCGAGTTGGAGCGGAACAGCTTCGGCAGTCAACTGGACAGTTTTGTCCGGAACGCCCTGATCCCGAAGGTTGCCACAAACCCCCTTCCCCTGACCTTCATTCGAGCGCCGAAAATCGTCCGGACAGGGAAGGGGGTAGAAATTCTCCTGGAGATCGATGATTACATCGCCGCTGCGGAAACAGATCAGGTCCTGGTCACGGTCTTTCACCCGGAACTAACACCTTCCCTTGCCTTTCACCGCTACTTCGCACGCAAGTGTGGTCTTGTCCCCTCCTCAGAGAAATCCTCAGACGCGCCGGACTGGCAGTTGACCAGCTGGACCAGATATAATCCTGCCCCCTGATCCACAATTCGTTATTTGGAGATTTTTTTGCTTAAGGTTGAGTACCGAGCCAGACAAAGGCGCCGTAGCGGCCGTGATGACTGAGGCTGATATCCACAGATGCAGCCTTGCCGCTGATGTAAACAACCGGAGGGCCGGCCCCGCGCTCCCCCGGACAACGGCGCACGTCGATTTCTCCGGCAGGAACACCCCAGGAACACCCCAGGTCAAGACAAAGCATTTCCCTGACCGCATCAGACTCGGTGCGATCCGCAAAACGGTCCTGATCCAGACGAAAGACTTTGGAGTGCATGGTCTCTAATGCCGTGCAGCCATCGCTGCAGCCGAAGGCATGCACATACTCGGCCTCATTTTGGATGACAATTGACACGCCACCGACCGGCGTTTCCACACGGCAGGACAGCAGGGCTGAAGAAATAGAACAGACCCCGGACAAGGTTACCCTATATTTCAGGGGACCGGAATGGACGGCGGGATGAGCCTTGCTGATGATTTTATAGGCGGTTTCCTTGGCGGCCCACAACTGCCATAGGATTCGCTCGGGATCGCTGTCGCTGAAAATCCGCCGCTTTTCATCCGGCAGGAAAACACGCCCGACAAAGCGGCCGTCAAGGTTTTTCTTCAAGGCATCCGGATGCCTCAAATCCACGACATCGTTCCCGACAGCCGGCAAAATACTGTTCCTCCATGGCGGCAAGGCGACGCACAATCTGTTCCGTATACTGCCGCTGTGCCCGCAGACCGCTCTGCCCGGTTTTCTTGATCTCCAGTGTGTCGATCAGGCAGGTAAAGTTCTCTCCCCACTTGGGCATATTGCTGTACCGCTCCTGATGATCGCCCCGCAGGTACAGGCACATGACCCGGCACATCTCGACCCCTTCCAGAAATCGGCCGACACCGTAGGAAAAATTCTCCGTATCGACACGTCCGGTGCGTGTTCGTCCGCCTTCGGGAAAAATCATCAGATTTTGACCTCGGAGGAGAAGATGCAGACACTTGTCCAGCACCTGCTTCATCTCTTCCCTGTCACCTCCACGGCTGACGGGGACACATTTGTTGATATAGCACAGGAAGGTCAGCAGGAAATTGCGCTGGAAGTTGGCCCGCTCGGGCAGATTCCAGGGCAGGAGGTTGTATTGCAGGATGCAACGATGCATGGGAAACAAGGCGTAAGACAAGATCACGGAATCAATCATGGTCAGATGATTGGAGCATACAATCCATGGCCCTTTATGATCTTTAAACAGAGTCCGGCTCTGCCTCCTGACCTCCCGGATATTACGGATGCTGTATCCGGCACACCGGATAACGGCATAGTATAAAGGTGTCAGGAAAAAGGACATCATCCAGCCCAGCACATACTGCAGCTGAAGGAGCCGCGTTGCCTTGTTTCCCATGCGGAACTCCTAACCGATTTTGGCCTTGATCACCGTCACAGCGTCGCCGATTGTTCTGATCTTGTCCGCATCGTCATCGTCAATGGAAATACCGTAAACATCTTCACACTTGATAATGATGTCCACCAGGCGGGCGGAATTAACCTTGAGATCATTCAGGATGTTGGTGCTGTCCGATACCTTGTCCAGCAGTTCCGGATCCTTTACATAGGCTCTTAAAATGTTGACAAACTCCTCACGAATCTTGTTTTCGTCCATGCCGTTTCACTCCTTTAATTTTATTATTCTCGTTCCGTCTCACTGTCTTGACCGGCCATCACAGCCGGGATTCCTTTACCGCTTTTGCCCGGGGTCGTCCCCGTTTACTCCTCCCATTTTTTGAAGATGAGGCAACTGTTTACGTCGCCGAAACCAAAACCGGCTTTGGCAATTAACTTCACCCCGGCGTTTTCGATTACGCGATGGGGAATCCGGTCTGCGTATGCGGTGATCTCGGGATGCACGTCTTCACAGTTCAGGGAGGGATGAATGAAATCTTTGTAAAGCTGCAGGACTACAGCCGCACATTCGATCGCACCCGTTGCACCCAGGCAGTGACCTATCATGGACTTCGTCGAATTGATATAGGGAAAATTCTCCGGTCCCCGGCCTAAAGCGTTGGACCAGTTCTTCAATTCGTAGGGATCGGCAAACGTGGCCGTCAGATGACCATTGATGGCGTCAATTTCCTGCGGACCGATTCCGGCATCACCCATGGCCAGACGGATGCAGCGCGCCACGCCCTCCGGGTTCGGGGCCGTCATGGATCCGCCTGTCCGGTGACCGCCGCAGTTGACGGCACCACCGATGATTTCCGCGTAAATCCTGGCCCCACGTTTGCGGGCGGTTTCCAACTCTTCCAGAATGAGGATGCCTCCCCCTGCACCGGGAACAAAACCGCCTGCGGAAGCACTCATCGGCCGCGATGCCTTTTCCGGCTCGTCGTTGAATTTACGACAGATGACGCGCATCGAATCGAATCCGCTCCAGATGTAAGGAGACGGCCCTTCGGATCCACCGGCCAGCATCCGGTCGGCCAATCCGGTGCGAATCCGCCAAAGGGCATCGATGATTGCCTCGTTTCCCGTACTGCAGGCGGAGGAGTTCGAAGTCACCTGGTTGCCCAGGGCCAGCAACCCCCCGATGCGGGCGCTGGTTCCGCTGTTCATGACCTGTTCCACAATCCGGCTCCCCATGCGACGGGTTTTTCCCTCATTGACCATGGGAACGACGATCTTGCCGATCGTGTCCATACCACCGATCCCGGAACCAATAATGGCGCCGGTGGCCCAGTCAACCTGATCGGAATCATGATTGGGAACGGTAAATCCGGCGTCTTTCCAGGCATCTATGGAAGCAATCGCGGCATATCCGATATTGTCGTTAATCGACATGCGCTCTTCCTCATCGAAGTACTGCTCCAGAACTTTTTCGATTCCCTGCGGTACGCCACCCACCTGACAGGAAAAGTTCAGGTCTTTCAGCTCTTGTACAAAACGGATGCCAGACCGTCCTTCCCTCAGGGCTTTTTCGAAATCTTCAATCCCGTAGGCATTGGGAGCCACAACCCCCATGCCCGTTACGACCACCCTGCGTCTCATGATACCTTTACCCCCGTTCCGGCAAGAATTCCAAAACAGACCGGCTCGCCATTTTCTCTTTCCATTTTTATCCTCGTTTTTAAATTTCCTTTACGGAAATAGATTTTTTCTCCCTGAATCAGCACCCGTTCTCCGGGAGAAACAATGCCGCTGAATTCTACCCCTTCAATGAAAGTAAATAGCGTCGTCAATGATTTTGCTTCTTCAATCGATACCTTGTTCTGGATCATCGTCAGGTAAAGGCCGTACACGACAACACCGGTCTGGGCCATGGCTTCCACCAGAATCACCCCCGGCGTTATGGGACGATCCGGAAAGTGACCCTTGTAGAAATATTCATCTTCCCGAAAACGATACGCCCCCAATACCCGGTTTTCATCCAGTTCAATAATCTCGTCGACAAAACGAAAAGGTGGTTGCTGAGGAACCGCCTTCAAAATTAAATCCATGGTTTCACGATCAGCCGCCATATAACCCCCCATTTACATGGATAACCGTTCCTGTAATGTAATTCGCCCGCGTCGCCAGAAAGGCGACGACGTCGGCAATTTCTTCCGCCGTGCCCAGCCGTGCCAGGGGCACGTTGGCCAATATTTTCTCCTTGACCTCTTCAGGCAGTTCCTTCGTCATGGTCGTATCGATGAAACCGGGCGCCACGGAATTGACCAGAATATTCCTCCCCCAAAGCTCCTTCGAGAGGGACTTGGTGAATGCATCCAGGGCGGCCTTCTCCATGGTATAGGGAATCTGCCCAGGATTTCCCATATGGCCCACTACGCTCGAAATGTTAATAATGCGGCCGGCGTTCTTCCGTAGCATGAACTGCCGGAGGATTCTCTTGGTCAGATACCAGGTCCCCCGCATGATGGCCCGCTGACGATCGAAATCTTCCATCCGCATGGAATTGATGTCGGCGTTGATGGAGATGCCGGCAACGTTCACCAGCACATCGACTCCTCCGGCAACCTCCTTGATTTGGCCAACCATCCGTTCAACCTGCTCGGGATCTGTTAGATCGGCCTCAACCAGGAAGCCGTCCTCAATCTCATCCAAAATGGCTTGGGATTCCTTCTCAACGATGGGGATGTAATTGATCCCCACGCAAAAACCTTCAGCTGCCAGAGCTCTGGTGCAGGCCGCACCGATGCCCGTTCCGCCTCCGGTGACAATTGCTACCGGTTTTTCCGTCATACAGCCTCCTTGATCATGCCTCCGAGGGAATTCGGAGAGCGTTTGGGATAATCGGGATATACGATGCCCTGAAAGAGCCCTACTTTAGCCCGTTTGACTTCACCGATCAGCTCGCCGTCCACCAGGATCCGCCCGTCGCCGATGGCCACACTGGAACCTGACTGTTTGAGCTGGGAAAAACGTTTAACTTCTATTTCGAAGCGCACAACCTTGTTATAGGGGCGAATCTGTCCGTTGAAATTGATTTCCCCACAGCCAAGCGCGCGTCCGGCCCCAACGCCCCCCCGCCAGACACAGAAATAGCCGAGCAACTGCCAGATGGCATCGACACACAGGCAACCCGGCTGCACGGGATCGCTCACCATGTGACACTGAAAATACCAGGCATCGAGGTGAATATCCTGCTCGCCGACGATCAGACCCTGATTACCGTTTTTTTCAATTCGGGGAATCCGGTGTACCATCAAAAAGGGCGGCGCGGGCAACCGGGCGTCAAAAAATTCTGGAGGATCGTCCACCAAACGGCCATAGGAAAATCCGATCAAGTCCTCCAAACTGAACTGGTTTCTCTCAAGAAACTCCTGATATTTCATGCGTCCTCCCTTACCTCCAGCATCATGTGTGCCCAAGTCAAACCCGATCCGACCAGGGCAACCGCCACATGATCGCCGGGCACCAAATCATCCCAGTGCTGACTGATTACGGTCGGCGCCCCGGCGCAGCCCGTGTTGCCGTAATCTTCAACATTGTGCCAGTGATTGGCCTCCGGGATTTCGGCTCGTTCGCAGACCGTCCGCAGCATGCCCAGATTGGCCTGATGCCCGACAAATTTCAAATGGGCGGCCACACCGGGAAACTGTTTCTTCAACATTCGCAAGGAATCCGTCGTTTTCCGGATGGCAAAACCCTGAACGGCATGGCCGTCCTGATGGAAATGACCCATCCGCGGAATGACCACCTTGTCCCAAGCCGATGGCTTCGATTGGCAATAGCAGGCGGAAAAAACCTTCGGGGACGTCACCTTCGTGGAGACCACCGCGGCGGAGCTGCCGTCGCCGAAGAGGACGGCCACGCTACGGTCATGATAGTTGACGCTTTTTGTCATATTTTCCGGATTCACGACCAGCACAAAGGGCGGTAGGGCTTCCGGTTTCATCGCCTCCAGAAAGTGGATCTGCATCCCAAAGCTGGTACAGGCCGAATTGAGATCAAAACAAATGGCGTTAATATCCAGTTCGGAAGCAATACTGGCCGCTTCCGCCGGAATCGCATTATCGGGAACACAGGTTCCCGAAATAACCAGGCCGATATCGGCGGGTTTTATCCCTGCCCGCGCGATTGCCATCCGGGCAGCATTTGCACCGGTCTGAGCATTGGTGTAAACGCTGGCCTCAAATACCCCGCGAGGATCCGTGTTTTTTGTTGTCCGGATATAGTCCAGATCCAGGACCGTCCGTCGGGAATGGATACCGACCCGCTCCAGAATCCACTGCTCGTTTGTTCCAATATGCAACGCTTCCAAAAAAGCATTATCGATGACATTTTCCGGGTGGAAATGGCCGATCCCGTGGAGATAAAGCATGTTTAGACAATCTCCCGGCCGATGATCATGTTCTGCACTTCCCGGGTGCCTTCGTAAATATCAATGATATGGGAATCTCGCACCAGTTTGGAAATCTCGTATTCCATCATGAAGCCGTAGCCGCCATGGAGATGGAGGCCCTCGTTCGCACAGAACATACCGGCCTCGGCACAGACATTCTTGGCCAGGGAGGCGTACACACCCCGATCGGGATCCTGATCCTGAACCTTGATCGCCGCCCGCATCAGAGCCAACTCACCCAATTCGACCTTCCGCCACATCTGGACCACCATATCCCGGGCCACCGGCAGATCGCAGATCCGCTGACCGAATTGCTTTCTCTCCCGGGTATAAGCCAGGGTCACATCCAGGGCACGCCGGGCCAGTCCCAGACCGATTGCTGCCACCATGGGCCGGGCAAAATCCAGAACATCGACGACATACTGGAAACCCCGCCGGCGATCACCGATGATCTGATGGGGCTCGATGACGACGTCTTCAAAGGTTACACTGGCCGTGTTGGAAAGGCGCTGACCCAGTTTATCCTCAGGCTTGCCGATCAGAATCTTGCCGCCCTGGGGCAGTTTGATTTCCCGGCTCGTCGTAATGGGGCCGTCCAGATCGTCCGGACGGAGCGGCGGCACCGGAACAATGACGCAAGCCATCAACTGGCTCGATGGTTTCCCAACCTTACAGAAGACCGTGTACTGGGACGCGTAGGAGGCATTGGTAATGAAGCATTTGGCGCCGTTTAATAGATAATTTTCACTGCCGTCCATCTTCCGGATGAACGTCGTCATGGAGGAATTGTCGGACCCGGCGTTAGGCTCGGTCAGACAGAAGGAAGACAAGAGGGGTTCGTCCACGAAAGGTTTCAGAAACAGTTCTTTCTGCTCGTCCGTCCCGTGTTGGGCGATGACCACATTGGCCAGATCGTTGCACATGGCGGAGGTAGAAATGCCCGTATCTCCATATGAAAGTTCACGAATAATCATCGTTGTGGAAACCACATCCACTTCGTATCCTTTCACGGATTCCGGAATGCTGAGATTCAGCAGACCCAGTTCCCATGCTTTCTGTATTGTCTTCCAAGGGAAGGCATGTTCTTTATCCCAAGTCATGGAAAAGGGAATAATTTCGTTTTTAACGAATTTCGTCACCATGTCAAAATACATCTGCTGATTCTCATCGAGTCTAAAATCCATGGAGAACATCCTTTCTGTTCAGCCGTTGTAGCATACACGGCTCATTTAAATTGATTTTACAGCACCAGCTTTGCACCGAAAAGGAGACCCGTTAAGACAGGGCACCCCAGACCAGACAAGCGGGTGTTGTCACCTGACAACCTTCATTTATTGGAATAAACGCTCTGCCGCGGATAAAGCCGTAACGGACGAACATTCGACATCCATGGTCTGGAAGAAGGCCCGGAGAGGGCGGCCCGGGCCCACTTCGTAGATCTTCTCAGCTTGAGAAGATAGTTCGCTCATGTTGTCCATCCATTTCACGGTATTGCTTAATTGTGAAACCAGGTTACGGATAATCTCGTCTTTATCGTCGGCATGAAATCCCCCGGTGTAGTTTGAGGTAACCCCCGTCGCTTTTTTAGATGCCATACCCGCTTGATACCGGCGGAGGGTCTCCTCAAAAGATTCCTCGATGGGGGACATAAAACGGCTGTGAAATGGCGCACTGACGTTCAGCTGTACAAACCTGACCGACTGATCCTTACCCAGAACTTCGTTCAGGCGGGCTTCCGCTTCCGCCATGTATTTCGCCTCGCCGCTGATCACAACCTGCTTGGCAGAGTTCACATTAGCAACATCTATCGGCAGACCGGTCAGTGTTTCTGAAATGAGTGGTATACGCAAACTCTCACCGATGACTGCTGACATGGCACCCACACCAACCGGTGTGGCTTCCTGCATGAGACGTCCCCGGTTATGGACGATGCGCACCGTATCACTCAGGGGCAGAACACCTGCCGCCACCAGGGCCGCGAATTCACCCAGACTGTGTCCGCCGAAATGCGTCGGTGAAAAGTCATATCGTGTCTCGAGGCCCCGCATCATGGCCACTTCCGTTGTGACGATGCACGGCTGAGTATATTCCGTCAGATTCAGACGCTCGTCTTCTCCGAAACAAAGGGCCGCCACATCCCAGCCCAGGGCTTCAGAAGCCTCTTCATAGGTCTGTTTACATTCGGGTATCTGATCATAGAAGTCCTTCCCCATACCGGGCCGCTGCGAACCCTGCCCTGGGAAAACGACGGCGATTTTTTCATGCTTAGTCATACATATCACTCCTGCTTGAGAATTCACTGTTGTGAGTTTGCCAAGTTACAGCACAATCCATACCAGGCAAGACGATATTTGCCTGACACTACTTAACATGATATTTTTATTACTCTTATTTTAATTTAGAGCCCAGGAAGAGATAAAAGGAACCTCCCTTGGAAAGGTTAAACTGTGTAAAAAAAGATATGCGGTGTATAGTTTATTACGCACCTGAGCCCGGAGATGAGCCGTCCCCAGGGGAACCTGTCTCCTCACCCAGGAAGCCCCAGTTACCACGCAGGGTTTCATAACAGAGCAGGCGCCGGAGGAGTCCGGTAAACGCCTCCCGAGAAATACCCCTCGCACCCAGAGATGCCAAATGCGCTGACCAAACCTGGCAGTCGATGAGACCGAAATCTCTTGTTTGCAATCGCTGCGCCAAGGTGATCAAAGCTGCTTTGGAGGCATTGCTCACGTTCGAAAACATGGATTCCCCGAAGAAACAACGCCCCAGGGAAACCCCATAAAGACCGCCGACCAGTTCATCATTCTGTCTCGCCTCGACCGAATGGGCATAGCCCAGATCATGCAGTGTCGTATACGCTTTTTTCATCTCCTCTGTAATCCAGGTTCCGGTCTGACCCGCCCGCGGTTTCTGGCAGGCGGCAATGACCGCCGGGAAATCCTGATCGAAGGTAATCCGGAACCGTCCCTGGCGTAAAATCTGCTTCATGCTACGCGAAACTTTAATTTCAGAGGGAAAAAGAACAAAGCGCGGATCCGGCGACCACCAAATAATCGGTTCCTCATCAGCAGACCAGGGAAATATCCCCTGCCGGTAGGCCTCCAGAATTCTCTCAGGAGACAGATCGCCGCCGACGGCCAGAATCCCGCTGGGGGATGCCTGGCGGGGCGGCGGGAAAATGATCTCTTCCACCAGTTCAAATATCGGCATGACTTCCCCTCTTATAATCCGCGCCCCACAATGGCGCTTTTTCAGGTTTGCCTGTGGCGGCCGCATCGCTCGCCCGGCCTTCCACAACCCCAGGCGGGTCATCCCGCATGGGGAAAGGTTGAAAAATCTTCTACAGAAAATTGATGAAAATTTCCAGTGTTGTCGAATACGGATCTAACCGAAAGCAAAAGGCAGAGTCGCTTTGAACTCTGCCTTTCAGGATGACGGGATAAGCGGAATTTCTTTGAATGTCACTTCTGCATCTCTCTCAATCGTTCAATGAATTGCTTCATATATTGTTCGGTTACCTTCAGTGATCGACGAAATTCCCGGTCATCCGTGTTCACCACCTCCCGCCTCAACTCGGGAAAATATCTCTCCAATATTTCCAAGAGGACCTTGGCCTCTTCCTGTGTAAGTTCCATGGCTAACATCCCGAACCTCCTTTCTCAGAAGATCCCATTTCGAACCGGAACCGGGTCTAAGTCTTCATAAGACGCTCTTTTGTCGCCCCCACCGGATAGACGGGAAAGATTTCGAAGCGGATGACATCAATCCAGGCCGCCTTGGCTGCAATCAGTCCCTTGGCATCCGTGTCAACCACATATATCGTCCGGCACCCCTGCAGATCATAAAACTCGGAGATAACATTGACATCCGAAGGCCACTCCCAAGTCACCCGCCTGGTTCGAATTTCTCTCTCATCCATCGGCTCCCAGGTACAAATCATAGTGAAATACATAGCGCACCTCCCCATGGAATTTTAATATGGAAAGACAAAACTGGTCATCCCCTCCGGATAACTCATCTCCGGAGGGGATACGAGAGATACTTACGAATGGATGATTTCATTGCATACCTCACTGCCATACCGGACTAAAACAGTGTCATATGAATGAGAAAACGCTTGGACCAAAAACTGCTTTTTTTACTAAGATATGGGTAATATTTACCATGTCAATGGTGTTTTCCCAGCCGTCTAAATTTTAGACAAAGCTCAAACATCATGTCCCATTGACAAAAACAATTACAGAGAACAAATACGCCTGATTTAGGCGCCCATTGGTGACAGAGACTGGGGCTTTTTCAATCCCAACATCGTTAAAAGACGGGTTGTTAAAGGGATTTTATCAAACCAGGCACAATTCTGATTCTTGTTCAGTTCAGTCGGAGATCGCAGAGCCCGGCATTCCATGCCGTTCTTTCCACGCAGGGCAAACATGTTTCTCGGTGCCACGCACATCTGTGCTTCCGCCTGATAATTCTGACAGATCTTACAAACCGCTTTTTTCATAATCCCCTCCCCTAAAAGTAATGGTTTAACAGGTCTTGACCTTACTACCTCACGAGGAAGAACAACGGGGTAACATGCGATCCCTTTGCCTTCCGGACTGGATATTTTCGGTTTGGAACGATTATCCTCAGGCCCGTAAAAACTGCGACAGGCTTCCGAATTAGATATCCGGAACCCATCCCACTCATATCTTCCACTATATTTAGGAGAAAGAGACTAATATCACTTTTAATTTTCGATTATCACCATCTGAATTTTACTGTCAATGTTTTTCTTGATAGAAACTCAAAAGTCGTCGGAAACATATTTATAAGCGACCGCCTTGGCAATGGATTGTCGGGTTTTTTTCCCAGGTCTCTTTACAAAAAGAGGATCGGTGTTATTTTACTTTTCGATTGCTTTGTAAAGTCTTAGATTAAAGAAGGACCGCCATTGGAGCAGGAGTCAGGCCATGAATCGTGTAAAAATTCATTATCACATAAAGGATAGCTCCCTGGAAAAACAGTTCCGAAAAGCCGTCGAGGATATTTTCAATATGAACTGTCCGAGTTGCACCTTGTACCAGCGAACATGGCGTCCGCCGGTGGATATTTTCGAAACCGTTCATGAAATTGTCATCATTGCCGATCTTGCCGGAACGAAAAGCGACAGCATTTACATCGAACTCGGCATGCGAAACCTGAGAATTTGTGGAACGCGGCAGGTAAGGCACACCGGGGCGCATCCCCGCTATCACCTCGCGGAAATTTCCTACGGTTCATTTGAGAGAACCTTGATGTTACCCTGTCCGGTGGACAAGGAATCGGTTCATGCAACCTACCATGAAGGTCTTCTCAAAATCCGGGCAGCGAAGTTATCCCCGGAACGGGCTCATAAAATAAAGATAAACCAAGATGAATAATGTTTTTTTTTAATAGGCAGCACCCCCTTACTTTTGCCTGGAGGTTCACATGACAGAACAAAAAATATCTGAAGATTTCTCCGTTTCATCTCTGCCGGAAATTCTTCCGATTCTACCCTTATTCGATAATGTCGTTTTCCCCAAGATGGTCTTTCCCATGGAAGTCCTCGGCGACAAGTCCATCCAGTTGATTGACGAAGCCATGGCCAAGGATCGTTTCATGGGCCTTGCCGTCTCGAAAAAATCACCCCTGGAAACCAAATATCAGCCGGAAGACTTCTATTTAATCGGAACAAGCGTCGTTATCCTGAGAATGGCCAAATCGCCGGATAACAAAGCGCAGTTGCTGCTGCGGGGTGTCGAGCGTTTCCGGATCAAGGAATTCATCGAAGGTTCCCCTTATCTGCAGGCGCGCATTGAACCCCTGGAAACACCGGAGATGCGCGATATTGAGGTAGAGGCTCTGATGTCCAACCTCGTTAATCTATTTGACCGGGTTGTCAAACTGTCGCCTTTCCTCCCCCAGGAATTCGGCACCATGGCCAAATCAATCAGCGAACCGGGCACCCTAGCCGATATGGTCGCCTCGATCATCAACGCCTCCATCGATGAAAAACAGCGGATTCTGGAAACCCTTGACGTCAAGGAACGTCTCAAGGAAGTAACGCGCCTGGTCAATCATCAGGTGGAAATTCTCGAGTTGGGGAATAAAATCCAGTCCCAGGTCAAGGACGACATGGATAAGTCCCAGCGGGAATATTATCTCCGCCAGCAGTTGAACGCGATCCGGAAAGAACTGGGCGAAGAAGACGAATCCAAGGTTGAGATCGAAGAATACCGGGCCAAAATCGAAAAGAAAAATCTACCGGAAGAGGCCAGGCGGGAGGCGGAACGGGAACTGGAACGGCTCTCCCGGATGCACCCGTCCTCCGCGGAATACACCGTCGCGTCAACCTACCTGGACTGGATGACCGCGCTCCCGTGGAACGAAAAAACCGAGGACAACCTGGACATTAAAAAGGCCCGACGTGTCCTTGATGAAGATCATTTCGGCTTGGAGAAGGCCAAGAAGCGGATCATCGAATACCTGGCGGTCCGGAAATTAAAGCCCGACACCAAGGGGCCCATTCTCTGTTTTGCCGGCCCTCCCGGAACGGGAAAAACCTCCCTGGGTCACTCCATCGCCCGGGCTCTGGGCCGGAAATTCGTTCGTATCTCCCTGGGCGGCGTGCACGATGAAGCGGAAATCCGCGGCCATCGCCGGACTTACGTTGGCGCCCTTCCGGGGCGCATCATCCAGGGCATCCGCCGGGCCGAGTCCAACAATCCCGTTTTCATGCTCGATGAAATCGACAAGGTCGGCAGCGATTTTCGGGGCGATCCGTCGTCGGCGCTTTTGGAAGTGCTCGATCCGGAACAGAATTTCTCCTTTTCGGATCACTATCTGGACGTGCCCTTCGACCTGACGCATGTCATGTTCATCACAACGGCCAACATGCTGGAAACGATTCCGCCGGCTCTGCGGGACAGGATGGAGGTCATTGAACTCCTCGGTTATACGGAACTGGAAAAAATCAAGATCGCCGAGCGTTACCTGATCCCCCGGCAGATCGACGCCAACGGCCTCAAGGCGGACCAGATCCGCTTCACCCGCAAAGCTCTGCAGCGGATTATCACCTGCTATACCCGGGAAGCGGGCGTACGGAATCTGGAACGGGAAATTGCCTCCGTGTGCCGGGGCGTGGCCAGCGCCATCGCCGAAGGGCAGATTCAAGGGGCCACCATCACTGTCAAGGACCTTATGAAGTACTTGGGACAGGTCAAGGTCATCCCTGAAATCAGCATCCGGGCGTCCAAGCCCGGGGTCGCCGTCGGCCTGGCCTGGACTCCGGTCGGTGGGGAGATCCTGTTTATCGAAGCGACCTCCATGCGAGGCCAAAAGGGTCTGACCCTGACGGGGCAACTGGGAGACGTGATGAAGGAATCGGCGACGGCCGCCCTCAGTTTCATCCGCACCAACGCCGAGGAGCTGGGCATTGACCCGGATTTCTTCAAAGAAATCGACCTGCACATCCATATTCCTTCGGGAGCCATTCAGAAGGACGGTCCTTCCGCGGGGGTGACGCTGCTCACGGCGTTGGTTTCGCTCCTGACCAACCAGACCATCAAGAAGGACCTCGCCATGACTGGAGAAATCACGCTACGCGGGGTGGTCCTCCCGGTCGGCGGGATCAAAGAAAAGGTGCTGGCCGCCCACCGGGCGGGGATTAAAACGCTCATCCTGCCGAAATGGAACAAAAAGGATCTGGATGATATCCCTCCCAACGTGAGAAAAGATTTAACTTTCCACTTTGTGGACGATATGCGCGAGGTGCTGCGTCTGGCATTGGATAAATAAAAGACTGACGTAGCCGGCAGGCATGGCCTGCCTGAAGTTTCTTGAAGGACTGGCAATGCATGAAAGCCCCGTTGTTTTTCCGGGGCTTTTCTGCCCCAATAAGAGAAAAGTTTATGAATCGTATCGGCCAAGATGAAGGCATGCACTATGAGGGTTATTGTATCCGGCCGCCCAGTGAGGCGGACAGCATCCTCCTGCAGGTGACCCTGGGTTGTTCGCATAACCGATGCACTTTTTGTGGCACATATCGTGACAAGCGTTTCAAGATTAAAGATGATGATATTATCCTGAGCGACATTCGATATGCCGCCCGGCATATGTCCCGCGAAGACCGCCTTTTTCTCATGGACGGCGACGCATTGATTATTCCACAGCAGAGATTGGTTTGGATTCTGGAGCAGATCAAGGAACACCTGCCGCAGGTCAAGCGAGTTGGAACCTATGCCAACACAAAGAGCATCAAGCTGAAATCGCAGGCAGAGCTGGAACAATTGCGCCGTCTTAACCTCAGCATCGTGCATTACGGGATCGAAACCGGTGACGATGAGATCAGAGAGGCCATCCGGAAAGGCTCCACCGCAGCGGCCTGCATTGAAGCAGGGCGCAAAGCGAAAGAAGCGGGCATCCAGGTTTGGGCAACGGTTCTGCTTGGAATCGGCGGCCGTGAGGCATCTCTCCGGCATGCCCGGGCGACGGGCGAACTGCTTAGCGCCATGGATCCCAATTTTGTCGGAGCTCTGACGGTCATGCTCATTCCCGAAACACCACTTCATCAGGATTTTATAAACGGGGTTTTTAATCTTCC
>Ga0302253_1000936_pt1 | contig 20278 bp, 12 predicted proteins | sample AAG_RA_Trp_MG_FD_193537 | JGI IMG/M metagenome (GOLD analysis project Ga0302253, IMG submission 193537) | Enriched activated sludge microbial communities from anaerobic digester in WTTP, New Holstein, Wisconsin, United States - AAG_RA_Trp | ecosystem: Engineered > Bioreactor > Anaerobic >...
TAGCGTCACCTCGAGTGTTTATTGTGTTTTGTTGGGGAACAAAACCTATATATCACACTTCGTGACGCTATACTATTAATAATATCAATTACTTATAATATTATCGCTCCTGCGAAAGTTGAGTTAACAGTGATGAAAAAAATTCTTCTCGCCCTGACCGGCCTCAATCCCCAGGTAGTCATGGAAACCCTTTACGCCCTCCATCAGGAAGGAACGGACATTGACGAGATCCACGTAATCACGACCCGCCGTGGAAAGGAGTTGATTCACGCGCATTTGCTGTCCGCGGGAGGCGGCATGTTCTACCGCTATCTTCAGGAATACGGAATTCCCCCTGAGAAAATAGCATTTCCACCGGACCACATCCACCCGGTTCGGGATGCCTGTGGCGCGGAAATTGAAGACGTCTCCACGGAAGAGGACAACGAGCAGGTTCTGCGTCTCTGCCTGGATTTGACCTTTACGTTTACCAGCGGTGACACGGCGGTGTTTTTTTCGATTGCCGGCGGCCGCAAAACCATGAGTGCCTGTCTCATGGTCGCAGCTCAACTCTACGGCAGGCCGCAGGACCGCATCTATCACGTTCTCGTCTCACCGGAATTCGAAGGCAGTTTCAATTTCTTTTTCCCGCCCCGGCATTCCGTTCCCATCGAGTTGAGGGATGGAAACGGCGTGCCTTTTGTCCGCGAAACCCGTCACGCGAAGATCAGCTTGGTTCATGTACCTTTCTTCAGTGTCCGTGAGCAACTGCCGACATCCTTTTTCAAAGGGCCCTGTCGCGACACTTCCTCCCTGTTTTTACGGATGATTCGGGACGACCCCTATTTTGTGACCGTCGATTTCACTTCCCAGAAAGTGTTTTACAGAAAGCGGATTCTCACGATGATGCCGGCCCGCTTCGCCCTCTATGCGTTCTTCGTCGAGCAGAAAAAAGCCTGCCCTCGGCTGCAGACCGGCAAAGGGGCGTCAGATTGTGCCGCAGGGGGCTTTAACGGAACGCCGGCCCGGCCCGCATGCAGCGGATGCACGGAATGCTACCTGGATTTTCCGGGTATCAGCAATAAACAGTCGCGCATCACAGAAATTTACCGACAACTCGCCGGGAGCCGTGAGATCAGCGAGATGAGCGACACGGGCATCGTCAGCCTCAATATGGAGAATTTCAATTCCTACAAGGGGAAGATCCGCAGGGACTTCGAGAAAGCCTTCGGTTTGTACGGCGCTGAACGCCTAGCGATCGAAGCCAGGGGCAAGCGGCCTGATACCCGTTACGGCATTCCCCTAGACCGGGACCGGATTCGGGTTGTGATGTAAAAGAGAAAACGGCAACGTTGCGATTTTTGACGATCAGTTTGGAATCATAGATAGTCTCCTAATAAAGAAGAAGGAGGAGCAGCATGTTTTACGTTTCCAGATTCAGAAATGTTGAGAGAAGAGAATATGACTGCGAGGTAGTCACGCCGCTTTTCCTCGGTGGCGCCGATCCAAAAGAGGCGGAACTGCGAGTCCCATCGATCAAGGGTGCTCTCCGGTTCTGGTGGCGAGCGCTATATGGGGAAAATAACACTCGGAATATGGCGGAAAGAGAAGCGGAAATCTTCGGGTCAACGGAGAAGAAGGCAGTATTGTCCGTAACAATCGAGAATATTGACACACAACCGATCCTTGAAAATTTACCGCCTGGCAAAATGGTGCTCGTTGAAGGCAAGACTTATAAAGCATCGATCATCAATTATCTTGCCTATGGCTTATTTGAATTGAGACAAGGGAAAAGCGTCTATGTCAGGAAACACATTGCTCCATGTACACATTTCAAGCTGACAATCAGTCATCCCAAAACCGTGGCACCCGAAATAGATGCCGCTCTGCAAGCGATGATTTCTTTCGGAGGTCAAGGTGCCCGTTCCCGGAATGGCTTCGGGTCCCTCCACTGTGCTGCACTTATTGACCATACGGTTGTTGAAGAAGCTGGACTGAAAAATTTCACATCATTTTCAACAGAAGCGAAACTTTTCAATACATTTCATCCAAAAACGAAGTGGGAGGATGCTTTGTCCGAGATAGGAGAGATCTACAGAAGTGCACGGTTAAAGCTCGACAAAAGACATGACTGGAAACATAGAAGGTTTGTTTCCGTACCCCTTGATGTTAAATCTCCAACTACACCGCCACATATCAAAAACGGCCGCCACGCCAAGCCCTATTTTCTGCACGTCAACAAGACCGAGAATGGACAATACAGGGGACAAATCTTATTTCTTCCTTATGCTTACAAAGCAAAACCGAGCGATAAAACGGATCAGTCGGCTGAATACCTGGCGGTTTGCCGGAAAATGAACGAAGAAATCATTCGGGGGATGGGAGGTGTACAATGACTTGGCAGAAGCCCGACACATCCTATTGGGACAACAAATTTGCCGCCTGGTGGCACGATCCGATCGACAAGGTTTTGGGCATCCGGAAACATGAGGAATGGGCGGCCGAATATCTGCAACTGTTCGGGATCGACCGGCCGAACGATGAATTCTGGAAACTGGCCGATGCCATTTCCGCCGGCTTCGAAAGAGGGCAGGTTCCTACATACAATAGCGATCCAGACAAGAACGGCGCCGTGGACTTTGTGCAGTCTCCGGTCATTACCCATCCTACTTCGGGGAAAGATGGTCGTCTGAAGGTAACTGGCAGGACATTGCAAGCTGACGGCATTCATGATGCGACGGTAGCGTTTCTGCGAAAGCACATTGGTATGAAAGCGGGGGAAGGGGATTATGCCGATCAATACAAGGGAGATCATGAACGTTTTGCAAGGGCGCGTCTCCTCTACGTTCACCTCGTCCTGCGGTTTATCCTCGCGGAAAGGAATGTCGGCGGCCTGGGTGCCCTGTGGCATCGGATTCCTGCCGATTCCCGATTTCCAGATCACTCCATATGGCAGCACAACGCCCTGTGTTCCGCGATCAGCTCCTGCATCGAACTCGGCGGGGAACCGGACAAAGTGGCGCTCATGGTCTTTTCCCTAACGCCGGTCCAAGGGTTCATCGCCCGGGCCAGGAAAATGCGTGATTTCTGGACGGGGTCCGTCATCCTGTCCTGGCTTGCCTTCGAGGGATTGCGCTGGATCATGGAAAACCTGGGGGCGGATCATGTCCTTTACCCGTCCCTCATCGACCAGCCCTTGGTCAATGCCTATCTGGAAAGAGAATGGAAGGTATCCGGTCCGTTCAAGCCGCGGTTGTGGGAAAAGGCACCGGGTGAAATAGCAAGTCTTCCCAACAAGTTCCTGTTCCTGATCCCCTTCGGGAAAGCGGATGAGATCGCCGGGGAGATTAAAAAAGCCATAACGGAAAATTGGCAGTCCTTGGCCCGAATGACATTGGCTTATCTGACTGCAAGGCAGGAGATGACGGCAGATGATGGGAAACAACTTGACTCTCTGTTCGAACGTCAGACATCCCGTTTCTGGGATTTCCAGTGGGCAGCGGCCAGACTGGCGGAACATGAAGACAAGCAGGAATTGTCGGCACTCCTTGATGCATCGCAGTGGGAGAGGCAATTTGCCTATCTGGAGGCCATCTGTCCCTTTTTGGAGAAAAGGGAATATTCGGTCAGGAACGCAAGCCGGGGAATTCTGTATTCCACGAGTCACAGCCTGGTGCAATCCGCCCTGGCCGCCGAAAAGGCCAGAAAAACCGTAAACCGTCAGGAAGAGCCGGGTGAGAAATGCCAGATTTGCGGTGAGTTTGAGGTGTTGCACACCCAACCCTGGCAGGGAGAGAAGGCGGATGTTTATAAGAGCCGTCTGTCAGCCTTCTGGGATTCACTGAAGGAAGAACAGACCAATGATGTAGATTTCAAGGAAAACGAGCGTCTCTGCGCGATCTGTACGATTAAGCGGCTGCTGCCCCGCGTACTGAAGAAAAAGGAAATGAACGATCATATCCTTTTCCGTGCGTTCGGCAAGGCCGATACCTTTCCGTCCACAACGGAGATGGCGCTGCACAGTCATTTCCAAAGAAGAACCCCGAAACCCAATGACCATGAAAGAAGGAAAATCGCGCAGAATCTTCATCGGGACGAAGAACAGGTCAGGGGCGAAAAGCTCAAGAACTCCGACAAGTATTACGCCATCCTCCTCATGGACGGGGACAATATGGGCAAGCTGATTAACGGTGAGACCATCGCCGCAACCTGGAACGGGATCATGCATCCGGAGATAGTCGACCGCCTACGGCGGCCGGATTTCGATGCGCTTTACCGAGATCCATGGAAATCGATCTATGAATGCCCTTCCCGGAACAGGCGGCTGGTCACACCGGCCATCCATGCGGCCATTTCGGAGGCCCTGGCCGATTTTTCCGTTTACGGCGTTGCCTCAATTGTTAAAAAGCATGACGGGCGTCTCATCTACGCGGGCGGCGACGACGTCTGTGCTTTCATGCCGATAAGAAGTGTCCTGACGGCGGCGCGGGAGATCCGTGATTATTACGTCTCCGTTTTCCGTTTTATCGATGGGGATAGGAATTCTGCAATCGTCAGGGATGAATGGATTCCGTCCCCTGGGAAGTTGTCGGTCAATCTTGGGGTCGGTCCCGGGATCTCCATTTCCGCTGCCGTCCTGATTTGCCATCACAAGGAAAGCCTTACTCAGATGATCGGACGGGCACAGCAGTTATTGAAGGACAAGGCAAAGAATGAGGCCGAACGCAACGCCTGCGCCGTTGAACTGCGGAAGCGGCACGGAGGATCACGTTCATTTGTGAGACCTTGGGATGACATGGCCTGGAGTGCCTTTGAAAACATTGTGAACCTGACGGGGCGGATCGACAGGGAGATTTCCCGTTCCCTGCTCTATCGCTTGGAAGCGATGCGTCCGGGCATTGAAGCAATTATCCGACAGGGATCGAATGAAGAAGGCAATTTGCAGGCATTTATTGCCAGACAGCTCGAGCGGTCGAGAAAAAACTCGGATATCAAAGAAAAAGATGATGAAAAAATCGCAGAGTGGATCGGTCAGATCGTCTGGAATCGCAGAAATACGAAAGAGCCGTTCAATCCGGAGGGCTTATTGATTGCCGGATTTCTCGGCGGGGAGGGTGGAAATGATTGATTGGTTCAGCTTTACGCCACAGGATACGCTGTATTTCCGAGGCGCGGAGCCGGCGAACATGGGAGAAAGCCATGCGGCGTCCATGATTTTCCCCCCGCCCGGCCATACCATTGCCGGCGCCCTCAGGACGGCGGTTCTGGTTCAGAACGACATCGCCTTTACCGATTACAATGAGGGCGTTCTGCCGCCGGACAAGAAGTCGATTACCGAGATGATCGGTGATTCAGGCGCGGATTGTCCCTTTCAGGTTATCGGTCCGCTTTTTTCCCTGGAGGAGAGGGTCTGGGTGCCCTGCCCGTTCATCTGGTTCAGTGAAAAAAAAGACGGGGGAAATATGGAATCAGAGGTTAGGACAATCGCCGTGAGTACCCCTGTTGCAAAGAACAGTCTTCTGAAAACAGCAACGGAGGGAAAACTTTTCTGGGCCGTCGGGAAGAATCTAGAAACACTTGGAGGATTTTGGGTTCCCCTCGACGAATTATGTTCCTCAAAGGAGGGGAAAGCCATCCGGGAAACGGGAGACTTCTTCGCAAGCGAAATCCATACGGGGATCGCCCTCGATGTGAAGAACACACGACGGATGGCAAGGAAACATCATCTGTATTCCTTTGTCCATGCCAGGCTTCGCCAGGGGGTCGAACTTGTTTTCGGGGTGACGCGAAAACTGCCGCTGGCCGGTTCCGGCGTGTTCAAACTCGGTGCGGAACAGCGGTTTGGAGAATACAGGAAAATGGATAACGTCGAATTTCCGCACGGAAAATCCGGGCTCTTTATGGCCCTGTCGAATCTTCCGGGAGATGAAGAGACGAATCGCTGTTGTATTGCTACGGGAAAGATACGGTATTTCGGCGGCTGGGATCTGCACCGAGGGTTCCATAAACCAATGCGGGGATTCTTTCCGGCGGGAAGTGTTTTCGACCAAAAAATCAACGAAAATTGCATCGCATTATAGGAGGCGGAACATGATGAAACGAGACCTTTTTTCCATCTGTACCTTTTATGCCGTATCCCCCGTTCATGCGGGGAGCGGATCTTCCGCAGCCGCTGTGGATCTTCCCATCCAGCGGGAGCGCCACACCAACTGGCCCCACATCCAGGCGTCGGGGGTGAAGGGGGCGATGCGGGCCCATTATCGGGATTTTGCGGAAGACAAGTCCCTGATCAACTTTTTATTTGGTTATGACAAGGGTGACAAAGAATTTCATGTCGCGTACTTTAGGGACGATGAGGAGAAACAGAAAGTTGATGACAATTTCCCCGGTGCCGTTGCCTTTTCCGACGCAAAGCTCTTGGCGTTTCCTGTTCGGTCCAACGTGGCACCTTTTGCCTGGGTGACCTGCCCGGCCGTCCTGAGAAGGATGAGTCGGGATCTCGAATTCGTCGGTCTCAAAACAATCGATAGTATTCCCGACATCGATATAGCCGGGGAAAATGCCCTTTGTCTTTCGGGATCGATGCCGGAAACCGTAATTCTGGAAGATATGGTGGTCACCGTCGGGAATGCTGCGGAGACAAACCCTATACCGCAGGGATTTCCCGCCTTGGAAAAACTGCTCCTCGTTTCGGACGATGTCTTCAAATATGCCGTCGAATCCTGTACGGAGATCCAGACCCAGATCAAGATCGATTCCGAAACGGGTACCGCCGCCATCGGCGCCTTGCGTTATCAGGAACTCCTTCCCGCCGATTCCGTGCTCTATTCCGTCGTTTATTACAGCCGGGCCGTTTTTGATAACGTCTTGAAGGCGGAAATGGTGCGTGATCACGTCCAGGGAGTCATCAAGGATTTCATGCAGATCGGCGGAGACGAAACCTTGGGCCGGGGCATCTGCAAGATTGACTGGATTGCCGGAGGTGTCAAATGAGAACCATGGCGCAGAAACGGGCGGAATTTGCCCTGAAGAAAGTTCTCTTGGTGCAGGACAAAGACTTCAAATCCTTTTCGGCAGGAACCCCTTCCATGATCCTCCAGAACGGTTTTGGGCAGACCCTCGCCTTCTGGCTGGCAAAAGGCACCAAAGATGGAAAGCTGAAGGATCATGACAAACATATTGAGATGTTCGACATGGTCAAGGACTGGCTCTCCCTGAAAAAAGGGGATGTCGACAATTGTTTCGTGAATGAAACAGACCGAACTAAATTGATCATGGAATTATCGACCATGGACCAACGCAGCTACCTGGCGGCCCAGAAAGAAACCCTGGCCCTTCTCGAGTGGGTCAAGCGTTTCGCCAACGCCGATCTGAAGTGAGGGAGGCTAGATCATGGCATTCTACCCCTTTTATAAAGAACTTCGAGATGCATCCCTGAAAATGTCCACGACGGGGAACTTCGGCCTCTGGTACAACAAATTCGTGCCTCTCAGCGATGTATTCAAGACAGCCGACAAAGGTGGCAACGATACGGCGCCGGTTAAGTATTACTTAGAGAAATACGAGCAGATGAAAAACGGTGCGGCCGATTTGCTCAGGCGAAAAATCGATGATCAGGAAGCTTATTGCACCGGTTTCCCCACGGATGGATATGAAGAGATCACTGTTTGTGCTGAACTCAAGGCGCCCCTGATTACTGGAAGCGGCGAGACTCACCCCCATGAGGTCAGCATGGTGTTCGATCATAACATGGGTATCCCCTATATCCCTGCATCCGGCGTGAAGGGAATCGTTCGATTTGCCCATACCTTGTCACTGATCCCGGAAGCGGAAAGAAATGGAGAACTCGGAGTCGGAGGGTTTGACGATGAGGCCGCATGGACGAACGTTCCGCTCATGTTCGGAACGCAAAAGAGTCGCGGCCGTGTCGTTTTCCTCGACGCCTATCCTGCGGAGGTTCCCGATCTCCACAGAGATATCATGAATCCCCACTACGGCCCTTATTACATGGAAGGAAAACCGCCGGCGGATCATCACAATCCGACACCCATCGAATTTCTTACGGTCAAGCCCGGAACAACCTTCATTTTTTGGGCTATCGCCGAGAAAAAGGATGACTTGCCGCAGAAGGTCAGGGCGGCCTTCAGACGTGCCTTGACGGAAGAGGGAGTCGGCGCCAAAACCGCTGTCGGATACGGCCGGTTTAAGATCAATGATAATCATCTGGTTGCCATTCTGGAAAGACGCCGAAAAAGACAGGCGGAAGCAGAGAATCAGCTCTGTCCCTGGCGGGCTCATATCGGAAAAATCAACGCTGTTACAGACTGGGGCCAGTTCCAGCAGAACATTCTCGATCACGAGGTACTGACGAATTTCCGTAACGAAAGAGAAGTCGCCGATGCAGTTGCGGCGAAAGCATCGGAAATTCGGAACAAGTGGCGTAACAAATGGGAGGCGGAAAGGGACTATAGAATAAGGGATTGGTTGAAGCCCGCTGGTGTGGTGTGGCAGATGCTTGCGGAAGTTGAAGACCCGTCTACTGAAGAAAAGAGCGAAGAATGCGGTCGCATTGAGGCATTACGAGACTGGGGCGCTTTCAAATCATGCAATATCGAGCCCGGCAAGTTACCCCTTGATGCCCTGCGAGTCCTGAAAAAGAAGATGGAGGTATGGGGTTGCAATGATAAAAACGTGAAGTCCGACAAAAAGGCAGCTTACAAAAAAGTGAAAGACTTATTAAGACAGCAATAAAATAGCGAACGAAGGGGGGGCCGTGCGCATCTCTGCCAGTCCTTTTATGAACAAATGTGGGACATCCGACAATATTACTTCGGCAAGTAAAGATCAAAAACGTCATGCCGGAGCAGGAGATTGTGTCGTAATACCCGATTGACGCTTGAAGTCATTCTGAACGAAGTGAAGAATCTAATCATAACAGGATGTTAAAAAACGAGATTCTTCGCCTGACGGCTCAGAATGACATTACGACACAGCCTCTCGATCCGGCATCCGGTCAAATTCATTCCGGTTTCCGTCTTTTGACGGAAGGACAAGAATTAAGTTACTCAATTGCCGAAGTAATAACATCTACATTAAAATACAATAATGTATCATATGATAAACGAATATTTGAACGATGCAAACCTATCATGACCCATACATTCGTCGGGCCGAAATCGCCCAGTTGATTCTTCTGCATCAGCTTTACATGCAGCGGGACAGCCGTGCGCTGATTTTCCAAGGCGGTACGGCGCTCCGGTGGTGTTATGGCGGAAACCGTCTCTCGGAAAACCTGGATTTTGTGACGACACTTACCCCGCAAGCCGTCGGCGGCATCCTTCAACGTGTCCTTCCCGGTGTTGAAAAATTGCGGAAGGTGCGGACACGGGAGGGAGAAAAAAGGTGGCGTGCGTGCGGTTTTTTCGCGTCTTGTCGAAAAGGGACCTTGTCGCTGCGGTTTAAGCACGGGCCGGGCGAAACCGTATGATGAGGAACCCTGCCGTTTCAGAGCCGGTTGCCGGATGATTTGTCCGGAAGGACTGGGAACATGTTGAAAGAACGCGCCGCGTTCGAGGTATCAATGAATTATGGCAAAGTACATTCTCAATACCCCGGTGCTGACCAATTACGGGGTTTACCGCTTTGAGCAACTCTCCTTGGATCAGGCTAAGGCGCTGGCCCAAGGGGCGTTCTCTGCCGTAGGACACAAAGGGGCGGCGGAAGCCCTTTCCGCTCTTCTGGAAATCAAAATCAGGACGAACAGGGTGACCGTCAAAATGGATGTGGGTGACGAAGCGCTGGTATTCAGGCTGTTGCGGCGGTTGCCGGAGGGTACGGTGTTGACGAAAGAAGACACGCTGAATTCTCTCTATGAATTCGGCCGTCTAGAGCGCATTTCATAACATCATGGAATCAGGAGGTTATATATGAAAAATGTTCTTGTTTCGCTTGTCTCCGACCAGACGGTGCCCAATATTCTCGGCATTCATCATTTCCATCCTCCTGAACTTCTCTTCGTTTCCACGGAAGCGATGGAGCGCAGAGGAAAGGTTGACGACATGTTGAATGCCGTCAATCTCCAGGATGGAATGAAGTACGAACGCAATGTCAATGCGCATGTTGTGACCGTACAGGAAGATTCGATATTGGATTGTCATCGTGAACTGGAGAAATGGATTCAGGGGCGCGAAGACGCCGAGTTTGTCATCAACCTGACCGGTGGCACGAAGTTGATGTCCATTGCTGTGTTTGAATTTTTTAAGGATTACAGCAGCAAAATGATCTATATTCCACTGAATAAAAACGAGTTTCTTTCGCCGTTTCCCAAGAAGACAATAAAAAAGCCCGTACCGATCGAGAAGCGATTGAACGTCGTCGAATATCTAGCGGCCTATGGCTTGAAAGTGCTCAACAGGGATAAATTGCGGACAAATCGCGAAATGGCGGAAAGAAGGAGAGGGCCGGCGATCTTTTTAATCGAAAACTATAAGGAACTTCGCCCGCTTCTGGGCTGGTTTAACGAAAAATTGAATGATTTCCGGAACAAAGGGAAAATAAGTTTCAGGGAACAGTATGTCTGTCATTGCCGGGAAGAGCAGATGCTGTTTGCCAAACTGGCATTTGATGGGAAAGACGGTTGTTATACCAAAGTGCTTTTGAAGCCGGAAATCTGTTTTCTTACCGGCGGCTGGCTTGAAGAGTATTGCTTCAATATTGTCAGTGAATTTATCGGCAGGGGAGTCGATGATGCCGTTCTTGGGATTGTGATTGAAAATGCCCAGGGACGCAATAATGAATTCGATGTCATGTTCACCAGCGGGAACGCCTTGTATTTCATTGAGTGCAAGTCTCTGGACCAGGAACATGACAAAAACTGGGATGTATTGTACAAAATCGGTGCCCTGCAAAAAGAGTTCGGTTTGCGTGTTGAAAGTTTCCTGGTAACGACCTCCCCCAATATTCTCGAAAATGACGGGCAAGTGAAAAAACACATTGCCGCCCGGGCGGAGCAATTTAGAACCGAAGTTTTGACTCCATCGGAAGTGGCTGATTTCAGATCATTCCTTGCTCACAGACTAAGCGTTCAGGTTCGTGAACCTCAACAATAACAGATTATTCTTTTTTCCTGCGGTAGAAGGTTCGCGGCCCCATTGAATGCAAATGCATTGCAGCCATTTTGGCCGTATCCGGCTCCCGCGACAGGGCCGTCCGTTCTTTGACAACTGAATATCGCAACATTGCAATGATGGCAGGGGTGGGCTTTCCTTGTTATCTTGCGGGTGTCGTCGGCGCCACGCTGCATGCGTGATTCAAAGGCTGTCTCGCAATGTCATTCTGAGGCGTCAGTCGAAGAATCTCTTCCCCTTAATACGCTGTTATGATTAGATTCTTCGCTCCGCTCAGAATGATCTCGAATGTAAATCGGGTATTACGACACAATCTCTCAAGCCGACCGCCCGCAAGGGCAGGGAAGGAGGAAAAAGATGGTTGTTTATGTTCGCACCCAGGGGGCACGACTCGTCAAGGAAGGGCGTCACATCCTCGTCAAGAAGGGCGATGCAACCTACCACACCCTTTTTACCTACAAACTCAGCCAGATCGTTCTGTTCGGCAATATTGAAATAACCCATCGCGCCTTAGCGCAGTTGCTCCGTCATGACATCGACGTGGTCTTCCTGACTCAGAACGGCCGCTACCTGGGTCGTTTGACCCCCTCCGAATCGAGGAATGTCTTCCTGCATAAGCGACAGTACGTCCTGCTGGATGATCCGGCGTTTACTCTGAAGGCGGCCAAATGTATTGTCGGAGGAAAACTGGCCAATATGGCGACCCTGCTCATGCGGATCAAGCGCACCCGGGATGTCTCTCTCGCCGGTCAGAGGGCGCACGAAATTCAGAACCTGATCGGGCTTATGGAAGGGGCGGCGGATGTGGACAGTGTCCGCGGATACGAAGGGCGTGGGAGCGCTCTGTATTTTGAAGCTTTCCCGAAAGGGTTCATTAATCATCTTGGTTTTACCCGCCGGGTCAGACGTCCGCCGACGGATCCGATCAATTCCGTTCTATCCCTGCTTTATACATTCCTGATGAACCGGGTTTATGCGGCGGTACGGATTGCCGGGCTCAATCCCTATCCCGGCTACCTGCACACCATCGATTATGGCCGTTTTTCCCTGGTATTGGACCTGATGGAAGAATTCCGCCCCCTGGTTGCCGACACCCTCACCTTGTCCCTTTTTAATCTAAAAATCCTAAAAACGTCTGATTTTTATGAAGAAAGGAGCAATGCAAATGCCGATCTCGATTGTCGGGAAGAACCGGTTCCGGACGTCACCAGGGATCCGATCGGAATCATCACCGGCCAAGTGACGGACGCGGACCAGTTCGACATTCCGGAACAGCGCATGGAAGCGGCCGATGCTATCGCACCGCCGGTGACGGGGAAGTACCCGGTCAAACTTCAGCCGGATGCGTTTCAAAAGGTCATCGAGGCGTTTGAGAAAAAACTGACGACGGAATTCTACTATTCGGCTGCGGAGCGCCATCTCACCTATGCCGATGCCATTATTTATCAGAGCGGCCACTTCCGCAAAGTGATCGAGGGCGAGGCGGATACCTACCGACCCTTGTTGCTGAAATGAGGCATCGATGATTACCCTGATTACCTATGACATCACGGAACCTCGCCGTCTTAATCAACTGCGCTATTTTCTGAAGGAGTTCGGTCTCCGAACCCAGAAATCCGTTTTCGAGTGCGACATCGACGATACGGCGATCAAACGCATCCGGGTCTATTGCCGGGATAACCTGGATTTGTCCTCTGATTCAGTCAGGATTTACCGGATTTGCAATAGATGCATGAGTAAGGTGGTCATTTCCGGTCAGGGTCTGAAAGTCACCCAGATGGAATACATGATTGTTTGAGGAGAGGTTCGGATGAACATAATAGTCGCTTACGACATTGCCGATCCGACACGTCTTGCACGCATCGCGAAGATCATGGAGGATTACGGGGTCCGCGTACAGAAGTCAATTTTCGAGGTGACGGCCCGGAAGGGGGTCTTCCGGGAGATGAAAGACCGTATCGAAAGGGTGATGGTATTCGAACAGGACGGCGTCAAATATTTTCCGGTTTGCGAAAAGTGCGCCCAGACGGTGGAAATTATCGGCAAGGGTTTCTATGTTGATCCCGACGCGGAATTTTATATCTATTGATGGGACTGGCGCGTGGACGCTTTAAAATCGAAAAGTCATTCCGCGGACCTGGTCCTCTAAGCGGATGTATTTTTAACTGATTGAAATCATTTATTTTTTTGTGACGGGGTGGCATGGTCCGCGCTACGACGAAAGTCATGAAAAATCAGCAAGTTACCATTGGACAAACTGAGGAAATGGAGGTGAAGCATTGAAAATGTTTGTTTGCACGAAAGAGGTCTGCGCTGAAGGAAGGTTAAGATTTTGTTATGATGGCGTTTCCGGAGGCCGCGGAACCAACCGACCTGATTTACGAAGGGATTGCGACATATCTAATTCGGCCAAATCGTTCAACTCCGCCATGGAACCAACCGACCTGATTTACGAAGGGATTGCGACTTTTTGGGCCGCCCGCCCTTTTTCCCGTTCTCGCGGGAGAACCAACCGACCTGATTTACGAAGGGATTGCGACCCTCGTCAATTTTCAATTCGGATTCGCTAATTTCCTCCGTGAACCAACCGACCTGATTTACGAAGGGATTGCGACAATTCATCTCTTATCTCCTTATTTGGATGCGTCCCACCAGTGAACCAACCGACCTGATTTACGAAGGGATTGCGACTTTGTTTTTGCCATGATGTTTTAAATCTCCTTTACTGAACCAACCGACCTGATTTACGAAGGGATTGCGACTTAAGGTTCCGGTTCATGCGGGTGATGGCTCCGTGGAATTCGGAACCAACCGACCTGATTTACGAAGGGATTGCGACCACAGGACTTGTTGATCTTGGCACCGTTAGCAACCAAGGTGAACCAACCGACCTGATTTACGAAGGGATTGCGACACCCGCATGCGGCGGGCGGTGCGTTGTTGTGTTTACTTCACGTATGAACCAACCGACCTGATTTACGAAGGGATTGCGACACCGAAAAGGTCCGCACCGGAAAGGTCCGCACGGGAAAGGTACGGAACCAACCGACCTGATTTACGAAGGGATTGCGACCAAACCACTTCCCGTCGATTTTTCGCGGCGAGTTGAACGGGAACCAACCGACCTGATTTACGAAGGGATTGCGACCCTAAAACCTCCTGCCTCTACCGAGGCGATTATATCGCCCGGAACCAACCGACCTGATTTACGAAGGGATTGCGACTTTGCCGAGCTTTGAAGCGAATTCTTCCTGCGTGAGACTTAGGAACCAACCGACCTGATTTACGAAGGGATTGCGACGCAATTAAAGTCATCTTTTTGAGATATGCTTGTAAATGAACCAACCGACCTGATTTACGAAGGGATTGCGACCTATCACCGTTTAGGGCAAACATCAGGAGATTATTGAACCAACCGACCTGATTTACGAAGGGATTGCGACTTCATCTCTGTTATTTTCATTGGCATGACGCGCATAATGAACCAACCGACCTGATTTACGAAGGGATTGCGACTTTTTAGCCTTATGTCGCTAATAGCGTCCTGCGGCTGGTGCGTGGGAACCAACCGACCTGATTTACGAAGGGATTGCGACCCAGGGCAATGACCTTTTCCTTTTTGACCGGCCCCGAACCAACCGACCTGATTTACGAAGGGATTGCGACCGTTTAGAATGTTAATGTCTAGCTTTAGCCAATCTAGAACCAACCGACCTGATTTACGAAGGGATTGCGACATGGGTCTGTGATTCTTGCAAATCCCCGTGACATTCTGGTGGGGAACCAACCGACCTGATTTACGAAGGGATTGCGACCCGGTGTTTCTATCGGATTAAGGCTGTCGCAAACGAACCAACCGACCTGATTTACGAAGGGATTGCGACCTTCACTAAGCATTTTTTCAAAAGCTTCTTCTAAAGTCATATGAACCAACCGACCTGATTTACGAAGGGATTGCGACTTACCATTGAGCCGATTACCCATCCCGCCACAAAGATTAGGGAACCAACCGACCTGATTTACGAAGGGATTGCGACCACATCTCAACGTAAATTTTAACATGGTGGCCTCCGTGAACCAACCGACCTGATTTACGAAGGGATTGCGACTTCAGGAGAACACTTCTGCAAATAGTCGCTTTCAGCGATAGCGAACCAACCGACCTGATTTACGAAGGGATTGCGACTTCTGTGATTTCTAACGTGTTTTCTTCTTTCATTTCCTGAACCAACCGACCTGATTTACGAAGGGATTGCGACCATAGGCATTTTGCTTGCCATTGACGGACGGAGGGGCAACGAACCAACCGACCTGATTTACGAAGGGATTGCGACCCCCTCTTATTCCTTTGCGTTATTTTTTTTCTGTTTTCCGGGAACCAACCGACCTGATTTACGAAGGGATTGCGACTAGAATACCTCCTTCAGCAAGATCGGTGGAAACGATCAGGAACCAACCGACCTGATTTACGAAGGGATTGCGACTTTGCCCGGAAAAATACCTTCCCCTCGATCAGTCTACCGGTAACCGAACCAACCGACCTGATTTACGAAGGGATTGCGACTTTCCTTGAGATTATGCATCCATCTGGTTACTCTACTGAACCAACCGACCTGATTTACGAAGGGATTGCGACATCGTCGCTCAGCTCCTCCAATGCATCAGTGCAATCACTGAGAACCAACCGACCTGATTTACGAAGGGATTGCGACAATGTGAACCATCCCATTGACGGCAACCATGTAGCCAGCGAACCAACCGACCTGATTTACGAAGGGATTGCGACTCCCTGCACTCCGTCGCTATATCGCCGGATAGCACATAATTGAACCAACCGACCTGATTTACGAAGGGATTGCGACAATCACGGCAATGGTCACATTGCACAACACAGGCATCACAGTGAACCAACCGACCTGATTTACGAAGGGATTGCGACTTTTCTCCAATCGTTCATTTCCCTGCCTCCTGTTGTTTGGAACCAACCGACCTGATTTACGAAGGGATTGCGACCCCTTCCCCTGACCCTAAGCAGCAAACAAGAATCGCACTGAACCAACCGACCTGATTTACGAAGGGATTGCGACCCCCCCCCGAACCATGCTTCCAATTCTTGATCGGTGGCATAGAACCAACCGACCTGATTTACGAAGGGATTGCGACGACCCTTCCCCTGACCCTAAGCAGCAAACAAGAATCGCACGAACCAACCGACCTGATTTACGAAGGGATTGCGACAGCCATTGCCTTTTTCATTTCCGAAGCAACAGGGTTCGCAGAACCAACCGACCTGATTTACGAAGGGATTGCGACGAGCTGTCGCTACCCAATATCCGACCAAATGCGCGAACCGAACCAACCGACCTGATTTACGAAGGGATTGCGACTTAACAACCTGAAATCGTCATTTTGAACGGTTGCGATTGAACCAACCGACCTGATTTACGAAGGGATTGCGACGTTTTATGCATCCTATAACTCCTCCCTATGGTCAGGAACCAACCGACCTGATTTACGAAGGGATTGCGACTTGCCATCTTCTCTCCTCCATAGAATCATGCCCTCTATCCCAGAACCAACCGACCTGATTTACGAAGGGATTGCGACTTTTTGTCATTCGTGATCCTTTACAATTCGCTTCTTGCCCGTCGAACCAACCGACCTGATTTACGAAGGGATTGCGACTTGACCATTCCTTTCGAATCTGTACTTTCCATCCCGCCGAACCAACCGACCTGATTTACGAAGGGATTGCGACGAACATCACTCTTGGACTTGATATGATATCCTTCCTGAACCAACCGACCTGATTTACGAAGGGATTGCGACTCGGCTAGTTCACTCATTCTGTTTCCCCCAACGCATCTTTGAACCAACCGACCTGATTTACGAAGGGATTGCGACAGTGCGGATTCCGTCTGATTTTCGTCAGAAATACGGCTTGAACCAACCGACCTGATTTACGAAGGGATTGCGACCAGGACAAGGCTTCGTCGTATGACTCAAAAAGCGTACAAACGAACCAACCGACCTGATTTACGAAGGGATTGCGACCCGCTCGTCGTCCGCTCCCTTTTGTTTTCCGGCGACGGAGAATGAACCAACCGACCTGATTTACGAAGGGATTGCGACAAGGGTCAATTCCTGCGTAAAATCAAGGGCCGTATTCAGCGAACCAACCGACCTGATTTACGAAGGGATTGCGACTCCATCCACAACAGTAGCTTTTGGGCGACCCTGAGGAGCGGAACCAACCGACCTGATTTACGAAGGGATTGCGACCTTTTGCCTGATCAACAATAGACATCGCCTTGGCTGAACCAACCGACCTGATTTACGAAGGGATTGCGACCCGCTCCCGGCTTGAGCAGTGATGGTTTATCGCCGCACCCAGGAACCAACCGACCTGATTTACGAAGGGATTGCGACATTCTTCCCGATATTATAGGGGATATCCGCGATAACCAACTGAACCAACCGACCTGATTTACGAAGGGATTGCGACCACATCATCCCATGCGACATCCCGCTTGATGCACGACCGAACCAACCGACCTGATTTACGAAGGGATTGCGACTTACACAAGTTGACGGCATAATACCTTCCCTTACCCTTAAGGAACCAACCGACCTGATTTACGAAGGGATTGCGACGTACAATGGTGTCACAGTCATTACAACGCACATAATAGAACCAACCGACCTGATTTACGAAGGGATTGCGACGTGTGTGTGTTTATGTCATTGCAATGTGCAACCGTGACTGAACCAACCGACCTGATTTACGAAGGGATTGCGACGGGTATTGTAAACCGATGCAATCAACAGTACAAAAAGAACCAACCGACCTGATTTACGAAGGGATTGCGACTGCGCTACACCAATATCACATTTAATTGCTAATGCTTGTAAGAACCAACCGACCTGATTTACGAAGGGATTGCGACATCCCGTCGTCAATCAATCGTATTTTCATTTCCTGAACCAACCGACCTGATTTACGAAGGGATTGCGACTCTCCTTTCCAGAGATGGGCTATCCGCGATATATTTTGTTAGAACCAACCGACCTGATTTACGAAGGGATTGCGACCTTTAGAGAACGTGGGGTCTATCCCTGTATCATCTGCAGGAACCAACCGACCTGATTTACGAAGGGATTGCGACAGCTTCTTAAGCATCTCCTCTTCGCTCATCTGCGGTGCTGGAACCAACCGACCTGATTTACGAAGGGATTGCGACGTTCAGCCTTGCCCGCTCAATTCGCACACCGAACGCAATCGAACCAACCGACCTGATTTACGAAGGGATTGCGACTAACATCAACGACATTGCGTATAAGAACGCACCATAACCTAAGAACCAACCGACCTGATTTACGAAGGGATTGCGACTCCCTGCACACTCGTCGCAATAACGGCTCCCGTCTACTGAACCAACCGACCTGATTTACGAAGGGATTGCGACCTCTCCAACGTAGTCCTTCCAAGCGGGGTGAGAGCTAGAACCAACCGACCTGATTTACGAAGGGATTGCGACAGTAATATACGTTGTCCCTATGTACAACGGTGTCACAATCGAACCAACCGACCTGATTTACGAAGGGATTGCGACGAAAGCTGCTGTTCCACAAGGAAACGCTTAGATTGTAAAGAACCAACCGACCTGATTTACGAAGGGATTGCGACTAGACATCGCACAGCACCAATCATCACTCTCATCGTAGGAACCAACCGACCTGATTTACGAAGGGATTGCGACCTTTGACGACTTTCTGCACATGCGCCGCCGTGACCTGAACCAACCGACCTGATTTACGAAGGGATTGCGACCTCGTCGGGATCATCAATGAGGGACATCCAGCGGGCGGAACCAACCGACCTGATTTACGAAGGGATTGCGACCAATACGGAGATTTGCATTTGGGACATACTGTAGGTCGGAACCAACCGACCTGATTTACGAAGGGATTGCGACCCCGATGGTGTTGTGCGCATACTATGGCATACCAGCCTGAGAACCAACCGACCTGATTTACGAAGGGATTGCGACTGTTAGTATGCCCCATAATTACACCCGCATACGGATCGAACCAACCGACCTGATTTACGAAGGGATTGCGACATCGGCATAGGCCCGACGTAATGCCGCACCGATCCGCACACCGAACCAACCGACCTGATTTACGAAGGGATTGCGACTTCTCCTCTGGTTCGTTACTATTGTTGACATGTCACCAGAGGAACCAACCGACCTGATTTACGAAGGGATTGCGACCTACTTTGTTTTCGTCTTTCATTTCTATTCCCCTTTGAACCAACCGACCTGATTTACGAAGGGATTGCGACGCTCCCACACTCATAACACATCCCTGCACACTCGTCGGAACCAACCGACCTGATTTACGAAGGGATTGCGACGTTGCCATCTTCGCTATGCCCACACCTAGGACACGTAGAACCAACCGACCTGATTTACGAAGGGATTGCGACGTTGCCATCTTCGCTATGCCCACACCTAGGACACGTAGAACCAACCGACCTGATTTACGAAGGGATTGCGACGTTGCCATCTTCGCTATGCCCACACCTAGGACACGTAGAACCAACCGACCTGATTTACGAAGGGATTGCGACATATAGATCCTCCTTTCTTGGTTTGAACTTCATTAGAACCAACCGACCTGATTTACGAAGGGATTGCGACTCTCTCATCGTAGTACACACAATCAACACAGCTCATAATGTGAACCAACCGACCTGATTTACGAAGGGATTGCGACATGATCGTATTTTCTCGGGAAAGGCATCTTACAACCTCTCGAACCAACCGACCTGATTTACGAAGGGATTGCGACCTGTACCGCATCGTCACCTTCAAACCTCTTCGTATTGGAACCAACCGACCTGATTTACGAAGGGATTGCGACCAGCACGGTGGCTCATTATTACAGTGCTCAGAAATACTGAACCAACCGACCTGATTTACGAAGGGATTGCGAATTGCCCGAACACGGCATATGGATTTTTCATCGCTGGTACTTCTTAAATGACGAAATCGGACTTTTAACGAGGTCATCTTAAATGCACCCGTTAAAGTCCTGTTTTGTGATGCTTACGAGGCGACCGTCGTTCGGCCCAGTAAACGAACCGGAAAACAACCGGGATCGCCATT
>Ga0302253_1000937_pt1 | contig 20274 bp, 18 predicted proteins | sample AAG_RA_Trp_MG_FD_193537 | JGI IMG/M metagenome (GOLD analysis project Ga0302253, IMG submission 193537) | Enriched activated sludge microbial communities from anaerobic digester in WTTP, New Holstein, Wisconsin, United States - AAG_RA_Trp | ecosystem: Engineered > Bioreactor > Anaerobic >...
TGGTTTATCCAATTGCAGGCATCCGCAAAGGCTTTCAGAGTATCCTCCATCTCTTCGGCCTGGGAGTCTGTTGGACTTAACTTGCATCGGACGGTTAACACCTGCTCAGTCATCAGTAGGCAGTATATTCACTAAGTGATATATAGGTTTTGGTGGGCTACTTGCGGCTTTCCTCCCCGCCCTGAAGAGCGGGGCTTCCAGCCTGTGTTTATGTGAGTGCCATTGAATTCATACTAAAATAAATATAAACAAAACCCCAAAAAAAATTTCAGCCCGCTAACGGGCCGAAGGGTATGTAGAAGATCCACACGAAGTAGACCAGCATCAGTACTAATCCCACAGGCACTCCCAGGCGAGCCCACTCCTTTGATGTTATTCCCAGCTTGTTCGCGGCGATGATATTGGGTATGTTTCCTGGAACCAGCATGCCCCCAGCGATCAATAGCCCCATCAGCGCCGCGGTGATCTGACCTATGGTCAGGCTGGGAGCAATCTCCGCCGCAGTCAATGTGGCGTTATCAAGGATCGCCGATAACATGTTCACCCAATAGAGAACCTCGGACGGTATGGCTGTGAAGTACTTATCGATGATGATCTTCATGCCGGCGCCTAATAGGAGGAGGGCCATCACGAATACGTAAACCTTGGCAGCCCTCGCGCCCACATCTCTCAGAGTCTCAGTGTCCTCCACCATTGTAACGCACTCCTGCTTGGTCGCCTTACCGGTGAATAATACGCCCAGCACTCCCAATGCCAGAACCCCCGGAATTACGTATAAAGCCAGCTTCTCGAAGAGGAAGAAGAATCCGGCGTTATATGGTGGCCCCTGCAGCTTGGATATGGCAATGGTTGAGAGCGGCTCGCCCAGCGGTGTGAGCACAGCTCCCAGTCCTATGGCGAAACAGGTGATGATCACCAGGTTGATCTTGTCCTTGCGCTCCAGAGGCATGCAATTGACCAGCTCCACCAGCAGAAGGGCAGCGATGATAGCGGTGATGACGCTGGACACTAATCCCAGGCCGACGATCATCACAAAGGCGACTGCTTTAATGGATACATTATCCAGGACATAGCTCATTGCGCTCTGAGCTCGGCTACGGCCGTAGTGGAAGGCCATCCCTGCCACCAGCACCGCAGGCACGATGCCCTTTACCACCGGTTCCATAACCGCCTCTTCCACCAGCCTCATCTCCCAGACGCCAGCTATGGTGACGGAGAGCACTCCCATCACAAATAAGAATGCCTCGAGGTTATGCTCGATCTTCTTCACGGTAAAGGGTCCAATCAGCACTGCCAGGGCTACCAATCCCAAACCAATATCGACCGCTGTTATGCCATAGCCCAGATTGACCGTTGCAGTCTGGAGCATCGAGATTCTGCTTGCTGCGGCGGCAGACGCTATGGCCACAGCCAGACTCGCCGCAGCCGATAGGAGCATATAAAATCCATTGTCAGCTTGGGTAGAATGCGATTTCAAGTGCCTGGTTATGGCCACGAATGACAAGGCCCAGATCGCAACTATTGCCATGGCTACAGCGATATTCGTCGTTGTCATCAAATCCATGGCACGGGGAGAGGTCTGCATCTTCAATAGCTCCCTTCCGGCTGCGGCAGACGCTATCGCTACAGCCAGACTCGTCGCAGTGGAGAGGAGCATTATAAACCCATTGTCAGCTTGAGTGGAATGCAATTTCAAGTGCCTGGTTATGCCTACAAAGGATATGCCCCAGATTAACACCACCGCTATTGCCAAAATGATGTCTGCCGTTGTCATCAAACGCATGCCGGAGGGAGCAGTCTGTACCATTAACAGCTTACTTCCGGCTGCAACTGCTATTGCCACTGCGAGACTTGCAAATATGGAGAAGAGCATGTAAAACCCATTGTCGTCATGGGTTGAATGCGATCTCAGATATTTGTTGACCCCAGCGAAAGATAAGCCCCAGCCTGTCAATGCTGCAATTGAGGTTATTATGCTCGCGGTCTCTATGCCTGCATACATCTTCGTTCACCTTTGATTTTTTAATTCTCCCGTCCATTCTCCTCAGATGTTGACTCCAAACGCTACACCAATAAGAAGGAGGGCTCCTGCAAACATGCATACCCTTGCACTCCAAATTGCTATTCTTTTATGAGCGGACGCTCTTCCATGAGCCTGCTTCCTTATCGAGTTCATATTCTCCTCGGCGAAGAACATAGATATCAAGCCAAGGGCCAATATGCTCAGGAATATGTACAGGCTTTGCAGTTCCGGCGGCAAGAAGCCTGCTGAAGGAAGCTCACCTTGCATTCTTGTAATAGCTATTGCCGAGGATGATCCATCTACCAGAGCCAGAGCGGCTCCTAGAGAAATGGAAAGACATCCCAATATGGTAATTTTTGCCCTCGTCTTCCGCATGAGTGGCAGATGATTCACTGCTTCCACTAGCATAAAGAATGAGAGTATTGGTGTAATAATAGCAGCCAATAGTCCCAGCACAATGACAATCTCCAGGAAGATCACTTTCATTGTGATCCTATCTAAGAGGATGGCGTTTATGTTGTGCAAGAAGTCGGGCCTGATATAGTGTGCTATCAATCCAGCCAGCAATACAGTTAGCACTATGCCGACTACTAATGGTTCTTGGATCGCTTCTTCAACTATGCCTATATACCAGGATCTTGAGATAGCAACGGCGCATATGCTCATTAGTAATAAGAACATCTCAAGGTTTTGTTCAATCCTTTTGATCAATAGAGGACCCAAGAGCACGGCCAAAAATATGGGAATCAACCCTATTTCGACTCCTGCATACATTTTCGTTCACCTTTCTAATCCATAATTCATATTTCTGATTCTTTTCCAGAAGTTGACTCAGTACGCCGCCTTAACTATTGAAAACAGAGGTGATGCAAGCATCACCTCTAAAGGGCAAACTCAATGTGGAAAGGTATGTAGAATACCCACACATAGTAGACCAGCATCATCACCAGTCCCAGGGGGACGCCAAGCTTTGCCCAATCTTTACTGCTGATGTTCAGCTTCTGGGCGGATATGATGTTGGGGATGTTTCCTGGGATCAGCATACCACCGGCGATGAGAAGCCCCATGAGAACCGCCTGAATCTGGGTTATCTCCATGGCTGGGCTGAGTTCAGCTGCAGTCAGAGTAGCGTTGTCCAATATGGCCGAGATCGAGTTCACCCAGTAAAGGATCTGAGGCGGCACAGTCAAAAGATACTTGTCGATCGCGATCTTCATGCCGCCACCCAGGAGCAACAGGGCCGCCACGAAGAGATAAACCTTGGCGCCTCTTATGACCACATCTCTGAGAGTCTCCGTCTCCTCAGCGGCAACGAGGCAGGCCTCTTGGCTCTTCTTGCCCGTGAAGGCCACGGCCAATGCGCCCATGGCCAGTACGCCGGGGATGATATAGATGGCAAGTTGATTGAAGAGGAAGAAGAATCCGGCATTATAGGGCGCTCCCTGCAGCTTGGTAACGGCGATGGTGGACAGTGGCTCGCCTACCGGAGTAAGGACTGCACCCAGGCCGATAGAGAAGCAGGCGATGATGACCAGATTGATCTTGGTCTGGCGGTCGATGGGCATACAGTTTACAAGCTCTACCAGCAGCAGGGCAGAGATTATGGCCGTGATGACGCTGGATGCCAGTCCCAGGATGACTACCATTAGGAACACGACGAGCTTGATGGAGACTTTGTCCAGGATAGCGGCCATGGCGTTCTGAGCGTAAGAGCGGCCATAGTGGAAGAGCAGACCGGCAACCAGAACCGCAGGCACGATGCCCTTTACCACTGGCTCCATAGCAGCTTCCATTATCAGCTTCATGTTCCAGCCGACTTCGGCTATCTGTTCATGATTGTAGCCTATGGCCTCCAGAACTGCCCTGCTTTCAAAACCGGCTATCGTAACCGCCAATACACCCATAACAAATAGGAATGCCTCCAAATTGTGCTCGATCTTCTTAACCATAAAGGGTCCTACCAGCACAACCAGAACTATGGCAAACAACCCAATATCTACCAGTGTAGGTGAAACCACCTTAATACCTCCAAATCACAATTCATTCTCAAATCTTTCCGATTTCTATTAATCGAGAATTCATATTTACCCATATTTAACATTTTTGGGGCACAAATACCAATGTTTGCAAATTATTATTCATGATATTATTAATGAAAATAGGCTCATCCTTTCTAGAAAAGCTCAATTATTATTGGCTATTATTGGCGCCTCAATTCGCATAAATCGATGGCATAAAGCCTATTAAAATATATAACGAAAATTAGTGCTAATTTTATTAACTAATGTTAACGATTTTTTGAGTTTATAAACAATTTTACAAATAATCATAATAATTAACCATTAACTGGATCTATTCGTTTTTTTTTGCAACTGTTCGATAGATTTTAATAAATCATCATAAAAAAATTTGATGCCGCTAAAAATTGAATCTTTTTCCAATGATAATCCCATTTGAAATGCTTTTGCTAAAGATCTTCACTCCTAATTTTTTTCTTGATATCGTCGCGAATTCCATGAATACAGGATGGAGCAGCAGGAGATTGGCCCCGGTTTTATCTGGGACGGAAGGGACTGCTATCGCACTCAAACAACGCTTACAGCTAACTTCAATATGGAGCCGCCCAAAACACGACGGCAGAAAGCGTTAAGCTTTAATATGATTTCCACCAGGGCTTCGAAACCCAACGAGGGTGGTCTTTTTTATCTACTCTATCTTATCACTCATCGAAGGCAGACCTTTGCGATTCATATCAAAGAAAATCACCGTTGCAACAATTGCTCCTGCGATCATCCCAATAATTCCGGGGGTGCCCAAAAAGTATCCCACAGCGGCTCCAATAAATAACACTATTATATATGTAAGTGTATTCATTCTCCTCAGAACTCCTGCACGGATGTATTAGATGTAATAAATGAAAAAGTTTGTGTTCATTGCTTACCTGAATGATGTTTCGAAAAGGCTTCCATGCCCGGCCGGGCAAGGCGGATCAGGTGATCCAGGGCCGGGCCAAGATCTTCGAGAGCGTGAAGATGGATTCCAGAGATATCTTTGAGCGATGGACCATATCTGGCTTGTTTAAGAATATGCTCAGGAGAATATGATGGCACTTAGGCGTGTGCTAGGGATTCCATCAGATCTCTGGGCGTGATAATTCCCCACAGCGCGCCATTATCCGAGACTACGAGCTGCCTTGCACCCGTTTTTCCCATCATCCTTACCGCCTCGAAGATGGGCGCATCGGAGTTGATTGTAAGGAAGCCCGGAGTCATGATTTCGCGCACCTCTCTATCAGTTCTGCCTTCTGCTACCGCCTTGGCTATATCTACCATGTTCACAAGACCGGGGGATCTATCTTCCACTAAAGCCTCCTGGGCCCCGTTGATGACCAATATCCTCGATGCTTCTCTCAGAGTGGTGTTAGGACTGATGCGGACTGCACGCCGGGCAACCGTCTTGACTGAGCGTCTGGGAATCGAGATCATTTCAGTGAGATCCAGGACAATCCTGCTCGCGGTGATGTCTAATGCCGCAACCTTGCCGCGAATATATAGCTCGCTAATAGGAGTAGGTCCAACCTCAACCTCATCCCCTACGCTGAAGTCTTTGATATTGCCACTTACGCGAATGGATATGCAGCTTCGGCAGGGTGGGCGCATGGCATTATTGAAGACAATTTCGGTTGCGCTCGCGCCCTCGACCACAATGCCATTCTTAACTATGTGCACTGCAACTTCGTCTCCGTCCCCATTGTGGCCCCTGCTCAATGCGTCGTACGCTGTGGCCGTGGCCGTATACCCACCCCTGGGGCCAGTGACGCTCTCTACAAGGTTTAAGGCCTTAAGAGATCGCATTTGGATCCTTATCGTTTCTGGATTGCGGTCCATCAACTCTCCGATCTCCTTGGCCTTGACTGCCCGGCTATCTGTACGGTGGAGGTTAACCAAAGTGGATAGAGTATCTCTCTGAACTGGTGTTAAATCTATTTGGAGCCCTAGGCTAAGTATTCCGATAGCTGCAATGACGAATATCGTGTATGGGTCTAGATTTGTCAAGAAATTCGTAGCAGATGCCGATCCCTCAAGTCTTAGGGACGTTATTGGGGAGGGAGGCAAACCAACAGTGGTTAATGCTCCAAAGCCTGTCGAGAGCCCTCCCATCACGACAAACCTTGCTGTAGCCTTGCGATTGAAGGAAAGCATGAATGCTACCACACAAAGCACCAAGAGCGGAAGTATCGGCGTGATGAAGATAGCTAATAGCCCCAGCATGACTATGATCGTGGCAAGTAATACATTCAAAGGGATTTCCTGCAATGCAGAGCCCAATTTGCCATCGAACCATAATTCCCTGCGGCGAGCTAATGCATCTACTAAAGGCTTAGCTGGTGCCATAATCTTCATTGCAGCCGAATATAGCTCAGATAAATACTGCCGTAGCATTTTTGTTGTCCCACTAGGAATGACCATTGGCTTTTCCTGGATTTAGCCATTGCGGTTATCAAAGTCGTTCATCGATCGTCTCCCATAAGACTCGTGGATATGCATTAAAGACATAAATGTACGAAAAATTTCAGCCCGCTAACGGGCCGAAGGGTATGTAGAAGATCCACACGAAGTAGACCAGCATCAGTACTAATCCCACAGGCACTCCCAGGCGAGCCCACTCCTTTGATGTTATTCCCAGCTTGTTCGCGGCGATGATATTGGGTATGTTTCCTGGAACCAGCATGCCCCCAGCGATCAATAGCCCCATCAGCGCCGCGGTGATCTGACCTATGGTCAGGCTGGGAGCAATCTCCGCCGCAGTCAATGTGGCGTTATCAAGGATCGCCGATAACATGTTCACCCAATAGAGAACCTCGGACGGTATGGCTGTGAAGTACTTATCGATGATGATCTTCATGCCGGCGCCTAATAGGAGGAGGGCCATCACGAATACGTAAACCTTGGCAGCCCTCGCGCCCACATCTCTCAGAGTCTCAGTGTCCTCCACCATTGTAACGCACTCCTGCTTGGTCGCCTTACCGGTGAATAATACGCCCAGCACTCCCAATGCCAGAACCCCCGGAATTACGTATAAAGCCAGCTTCTCGAAGAGGAAGAAGAATCCGGCGTTATATGGTGGCCCCTGCAGCTTGGATATGGCAATGGTTGAGAGCGGCTCGCCCAGCGGTGTGAGCACAGCTCCCAGTCCTATGGCGAAACAGGTGATGATCACCAGGTTGATCTTGTCCTTGCGCTCCAGAGGCATGCAATTGACCAGCTCCACCAGCAGAAGGGCAGCGATGATAGCGGTGATGACGCTGGACACTAATCCCAGGCCGACGATCATCACAAAGGCGACTGCTTTAATGGATACATTATCCAGGACATAGCTCATTGCGCTCTGAGCTCGGCTACGGCCGTAGTGGAAGGCCATCCCTGCCACCAGCACCGCAGGCACGATGCCCTTTACCACCGGTTCCATAACCGCCTCTTCCACCAGCCTCATCTCCCAGACGCCAGCTATGGTGACGGAGAGCACTCCCATCACAAATAAGAATGCCTCGAGGTTATGCTCGATCTTCTTCACGGTAAAGGGTCCAATCAGCACTGCCAGGGCTACCAATCCCAAACCAATATCGACCGCTGTTATGCCATAGCCCAGATTGACCGTTGCAGTCTGGAGCATCGAGATTCTGCTTGCTGCGGCGGCAGACGCTATGGCCACAGCCAGACTCGCCGCAGCCGATAGGAGCATATAAAATCCATTGTCAGCTTGGGTAGAATGCGATTTCAAGTGCCTGGTTATGGCCACGAATGACACGGCCCAGGTCGCAACTATTGCCACGGCCAAAGCGATGTTAGTCGTTGTCATCAAACCAATGGTGGAAGGAGAGTTCAGCATCTTCAATATCTCGCTTCCGGCTGCGGCAGACGCTATCGCTACAGCCAGACTCGTCGCAGTGGAGAAGAGTATATAAAAACCATTGTCAGCTTGAGTGGAATGCGATTTCAAGTGCCTGGTTATGGCTACAAAGGATATGCCCCAGATTAATACCACCGCTATTGCCAAAATGATATCTGCCGTTGTCACCAAACGCATGCCGGTGGGAGCAGTCTGTACCATTAACAGCTTACTTCCGGCTGCAACTGCTATTGCCACTGCGAGACTTGCAAATATGGAGAAGAGCATGTAAAACCCATTGTCGTCATGGGTGGCGTGCGATCTAAGGTATTTATTGATCGCCGCGAAAGATAAGCCCCAGCTCGTCAATGCTGCAATCGAGGCTATTATGCTTGCGGTTTCTATCCCTGCATACATATTCGTTCACCTCAATTCGGCAGGAGCCCCCGTCCTTCAGGGTGGGGAGGAATGCCGAAAGTTCTATATGTATATGGATCGTTATTATCTATGCAATGATGCAAACCCTCAAAGTTAAACTGGATACCTCGGCTGAAAATAACCGTGCGCTCCTTGAGACTATGCATCAGTTCAACGCCGCCTGCAATTACGTGGGGGAAAAGGCTTTTGAACTCCATACAGCCAACAAAATCGAATTGCAGAAGATTGTTTATCGTGATATTCGGGAAATGTTTGGCATCTCTGCTCAGATGGCTGTTAGGGCCATATCCAAGTCCTGCGAAGCCTACAAGAGAGATAAGTCCATTAAGCCCAAATTTGATCCCAATGGAGCTGTTATCTATGATCAGAGAATCATGTCCTGGAAGGGACTCGATAGGGTATCCTTGCTGACGCTCGATGGCAGAATTAAGCTGCCTGTCGCGATCTGTGATTACCATGCTCCAAGGCTTGATAGAATCCGAGGTCAGGCGGATCTCATCTTCCAGAATGGGACATTCTATCTTTGTGTTGTGGTCGATGTTCCCGAGCCAAAGAAGTTTGTTCCTCAAAATGTTCTTGGTGTTGATCTTGGAATCAAGAATATTGCAGTAGATTCTTCGGGTGAAGAGTTCTCTGGTGAGAAGATTGAAAAGGTTAGATCCAAAATCGATAACCTCAAAGCCGATCTTCAGAGCTGTGGAACAGATAGCGCAAAACGTCATCTGAAGAAGCTTTCCGGTAAAGAAGCTAGGTTCCATAGAGACGTTAATCATTGCATCTCTAAGAAGCTGGTTGCGAAGGCCATAGACACCTCGTCTGCTATCGTGTTGGAAGATCTTTCTGGCATAAGAGAGAGGATAACGGTTCCAAAGGCTCAGAGGCGCAAACAGCATAACTGGAGCTTCTATCAACTCAGGCAGTATATCGACTACAAGGCCGCCATAGCTGGTGTGCCCTTGATCTGCATTGATCCTGCTTATACTTCCCAGGAATGCCCTATCTGTCATCTTATATCTCGATCCAACCGTCCTACAAGGGACGAATTTTCGTGTGTCTGCTGCGGCTTCTCTGGTCCGGCTGACACAATCGCAGCGCGGAATATTGCTGCAAGGGTATCAGTCAATATGCCCATCGTGGCCCGACTTTTTGCGGAGCTACAAGCCCATCCCTTCAGGGAGGGGTAGTTGACCCTTGCTTTCTTGAACTCGCTGCCCATGTTGTTATCCTTAGATATCGACTCCGAATGCCACACCAACAAGAAGAAGGGCTCCTGCAAACATGAATAATCTAACACCCCAAATTGCCATTTTCTTATGAGCTGCCACTCCTTCAAAAGCCTGCATCTCCATGGCTTTTACCTTCTCCTCCGAGAAGAATATGCTTATCAAGCCAAGTACTAGAATAATCAGTAGTATGTATAGGCTTTGCAGCTCCAATGGCAAGATGCCTGCTGAAGGAAGTTCTCCCTGCATTTTCGTAACAGCAATCTCCGATGAAAGCCCTTCTACATAAGGCAGAGCAGCCCCTAGAATGATGGAAATGCATCCCAATGCCGTGATGATCGCTCTTGACCCGCGTGGGAGGGACAGATAGTTCACAGCTTCCACGAGCACGAAGAATGGAATTATCGGTGTGATAATAGCCGCGGATAGTCCCAACACAACTACAATCTCCAGGAATATCACTTTCATGGTGATCCCATCCAGGAGAATGTCGTTTATGCCATGCAAAAAGTGCGGCCTTCGGTAATGCACTATCAATCCAGCCACTAAGACAGAAAGCAGTATGCCAATCACTACTGGTTCCTGGACTGCTTCCTCAACCAGGTCTATGTGCCAGGATCTTGACAATACGATGGCGCAGGCACCTATCAGAAACAAGAATGCTTCAAGATTGCGTTCAATCCTCTTGATCAACAGGGGACCTAAGAGCACAGCCAAAAATATCACAATCAATCCTGTTTCAACTGGGATTAGCACCATCTTGAGATCACCTGTTGACGAATACGTCTTTTGGCTTCAATTCAAACTATAATTGAAATTAGTGATATTATCATATTAAAGCATTTGGTTACCCTGCCCTGGATCAATTGCTAATCATTATTCATGATGCTTCTCTTATATAGGATATCCGGAAATGAGGATTGCTTAGTTTGATGGTTTCTATCTTAGCTTCTCGCAAAAGTCATATTGGTCTCCTGATCGTATTAAATGTTTTGGTCTTTATTCCGGCAATATATGATAATTATTAATAGTTATGTAAATCTAGCCGATCTTGTTCCACTTTTTCGTCCCCCTTTTTAGACAAATAATGGACTGGGCGCCTGGGAGGTTTCAGTAATGCATATGAATCCAAGACTTAGGCTGGGGATGGCAGGAAGAAACATCAAGATCGGACACCATAAATGGCTAGTTTCAATATGTAAAGCCCCCAACCAAATGGCAGAAGGCCGATTAGCACGAAGTAGATCCCTGCAAAGTCATAAAAGATCAAAATATCTCTAATACCGCTTGTTGAGCTGATGAATCCGCTGGCCACCATTATCAATCCAATGGCAACTGCCGAGATCCTGCAGAATTTCTCTGGCCATCCCGCCCCTATGAATTGCTTGGAAGCTGGTTTGACCAAGCTTAGCACATATACACCACTAAATACGATCAGCAAACCCGCAGTGATCACTGTAATATCACCCTTGCCAGTGATCAATGCCATCGCTCCACCAAGCATCAACAAGAGCCACCCCGTGGCTGTAGCTGCAGATCTTCCTCTTATCATCGGCGCTCCGAATTGACTTGGCTAATTACGCAGAAAAAGCATGCCTCGTCGAGGGATTCTCTGGAGATATCCTCGAAGCCACGAAGGAGGGGGTATTGCAGTCCTAATCCTGGGCAAATGGCTTGCTAGGTGCTCAACTCGACATACTTATGAAACGCATTGCATTAGTTATATTAGATAAATTTCTGCTGAGTTTTTGAATAATCTCGGGTCGGAAGCTTCGTATTGAAGCCTAAGGCAGTCCAGGCAAATCTGGAAACATTATGGTAACTAGAATTGCCAGGCACAGCGTTGCAACGAGGAAGGCTATTGCAGGTATTTTATCGCTCATCTCATCTCCTATCCAGACCAAATTAACGATTAATAAACATGAACAATTTTAGTATTTATGCTTTTCTTATTGCATTGTCGAATCCTGCAAAAATAGAATCTTATCTAGACCATGCATTCAGCTCTTGCTCTGATCACTAAGACCGGTCTGTCGCCCATCTTCGCCACATCGTAGGTCGTGCTCCCCACACCCAACTGCTTCAACCAGCCCGTTCCATGGGAGCTCATCGCAATCAGCGACACATTCTCCTTCTCGGCCAGGGAGATTATCTCCTCAGCGGGATTTCCCACGCTTGTGTGGATTTTGACCTTTATTCTGGCCTCCTCAAGCTCATCCCGGATGACATTGAGCTTCCTGGTTGTCTCCTCTGTTTGGGCTTCGATCTCTCTCCAGGTCTCTCCCCGATAGACTACATGCTGGAGCAATATCTCTCCTACCCCTTTAGTCCTCTTGATGAAAGCAATCGCCTCTTCGGCCGGCTTCGATAAGTCGGTGGGACAGAGTATTCTTGAAAAGGGATGAGAGCAGAATTGCTCTAAGCTTGGGCCGCTCCTGCCTTCCAGGATCTTGTAGCGCATAAGAAGAATATTTGTGTTCCCATAGCGAAGAACGTTCTTGGCGACATTTCCCAAAAATATGCCCTCCACGACACTCTTGCCTCTCGCGCCCATGACGATAACGGAACTCTTCTCTTCATCCGCTACTTTCTGGATCACTCTGGCGATATCCCCCTCCATTATGGCCTCTGTTCTCGTCTTGACGCTGAGGCCTCGGCTGCTCAGAATCTTGCTCTCTTCTATTAGGTTTACTTTAGATTCATCGATCCGCCCTCCTGGGTCCCATACCCTGGCGAGAGGATCTGCAGGGCCGATCACATGCAGGAGCACCACTTCGTTCACGCCCGGAAGCTCTTTTACGCACTCCAGGACCTTCTGGGAGTACTTGGAAAAATCCGTGGGGAATAAAACCTTTTCAAACATATCAACCATCTCCGGAATTAATTCATCATTATGATATTTCAATTCATCGACTATAACAATTAATAATGAACTAGTTAAATGCTTGCCTTCAAGAGGGCGCATTAGAAGGGGAGATATCTGGATCAGATGAAACTCGAAAATGCAATCCACTGGCAATTTGCCAAACGTTTTCAAGGGAGACTTTCTGGAGCCAATCGCATGCTCCCCCACAAAAAAAGAAGTGATGCGAGCATCACTTCTAAAGAGCAAACTCAACGTGGAAAGGTATGTAGAAGATCCACACGAAGTAGATCAGCATGGCGATTAGGCCCAGGGGCACGCCGAGCTTCGCCCACTCCTTGCTAGTGATTCCCAGCTTTCCTGCAGAGATGATGTTGGGGATGTTGCCGGGAATCAGCATGCCGCCTGATACGAGAAGGCCCATCAGAACCGCCTGGATTTGGACCATGTCCATGGCCGGGCTGAGCTCAGCCGCAGTCAGTGTGGCATTGTCCAATATGGCCGAGATCATGTTGACCCAGTAGATGATCTGTGGGGATATGCCGAGTAGGTACTTATCTATCACTACCTTCATTCCCGAGCCGAGGAGCAGGAGGGCCATGACGAAGATGTAGACCTTGCCTGCTCTGACCACTACCTCTCTTAAGCCGCCGTCCTCCTCCTCAGCGACCATGCACTCAGAGAGCTTGGCTTTGCCGGTGAAGAACATGGCCAGAAGGCCGAAGGCCAGGCAGCCCGGTATGATATATACGGCCAGCTGATTGAACAGGAAGAAGAATCCGGCGTTATAGGGCTCACCCTGCAGCTTGGTGATGGCGATGGTGGAAAGGGGCTCGCCAACTGGCGTGAGAACTGCTCCCAAGCCGATGGAGAAGCAGGCGATGATGACCAGATTGATCTTGGTCTGGCGGTCAAATGGCATGCAGTTCAAGAGCTCCACCAGGAGGAGCGAGGCTATGATTGCGGTTATTATGCTGGAGGATAATCCCAGAATGACTACGATCAGAAATACGATAATCTTTATTGGGATCACTTTGGTGATCTTACTCATCGCCATCTGGGCATAGGAACGACCATAGTGGAAGAGAATGCCGGCCACGAGAACTGCGGGAACTATTCCCTTTATTATGGGCTCTTCGAGGGCTTCCATCACAATCTCCATATTCCAGCCAATGAGCTCAACCTGATGCTCTGTGTATCCCAGCGTCGCCATGAGATCGGGCTTGCTGTAGAAGCTTGATATGGTTACTGCCAGTACGCCCATGACGAACAGAAAGGCTTCCAGATTATGTTCTATCTTCTTGACCAGGAAAGGTCCGAGAAGAACAATTAGTACAATGACAAATAGGCCAATGTCCAGCGGGTCAAATTGCACAAATATTCCCTCCAATATTTATAAAATCTTCAGTATCAATGGTCTTTGTCTCTGCAGGCCAGAGGCTGTCAATGGGGCTCATGGCTCCGGTGGTATGGCAATGTGTATCCATTTGCCCCAACTCCACTCAAGCTCACTATATATCGAAACCATACGACCACTCCTTTTATCCCTGCATAGACAGGCTCCCTCATTCGGAGAGTCTCTTATTTGGATGCTCAACCCAATATTAAATGCTTTTGGTTTTTTGTTTTGGGAGCTCAAACGGATCTGACATCCAAGAAAAGCCTGGATCAAGTCAGATCTCTGAAAAACAAAGCATCTAGAAAATGTGGTAATTGATACAATAATTCAAAAATCTGAATTGGACAAATAAAAATTTGATAAAAAAGAAAAATGGCTAATAAGCAGCCATCTTCTCCTGCCTTAATATCAGGACCGGCCTGGAAGCGGAGTTGGCCACGTCATAAGCGGTGCTTCCTATTCTGCCCTTCTTTATGGCCGAGGCTCCCTGAGAGCTGATGGCAATCAAGGAGACATCCTCTTTCTCAGCCTCCGATCTGATAACCTCGGTAGGCTGGCCCACAACCACCTTGGATGATACCTGCATGCCAGACATCTTCAGATTCTGGGCGATCTCCTCGATCCTTTCTTTGGCCAATGCGACATTGGCCTCGATCTCCTCGTCGGTCTCCCCCTTGGAGACGACATTGAGCAGCACTATCTCTCCAATTCCCTTCAGGCTTTTCAGGAAGGACAGGGCGACCTCAGAAGTCTGGGAGAGGTCGGTTGGGAAGAGAATTCTGGCAAAGACTCGGGCGCAATACTTCTCCATGGTATTATCATCCAGGGTCTTGTAGCGCATGATCAAGAGGTGCGTCCTGCCGAAGCGAAGCACATTACGTGAAGAGCTTCCCAGCAGAGTGCTCATGATCAGGCTCCTTCCCCGCGCTCCCATGGCCACCAGGGAGACGTTCTCTTCCATTGCCACTTTATTGATGGCGCTTGCCACCTCGCCCTCTAAAACGGATACCGCCTTTACATTAACCGTTACCCCGGGGGATTTAATGGCGTTCTTCTCCTCTTCCAGCTTCTTCTCGATATCCTTTATCTCCGATACCGGATCCCAGACACGGGCGAGCGGATCTCTAGAAATGACATTGAGAAGTAGTACCTCTTTCAATCCCGGCATTTCGCCGATGCATTCGATCACTTTCTTGGCATGTTTGGAGAAATCTGTGGCGATCAACACCTTTTCAAACATTTCTAGCTCACCTTAATGAATTAGTTCCATTTCCTGATATTTCAATCTATTTCAGCAGAGTGGGGTGCCGAAGGATTGCTCTTCCAGCTCCATCAGCTTCTGCCATGCTTCCTTGCACTGGCAGTGCAGATCATCGAAGGGCCTCGCATCCTGGGTAAGATCGTGCTTCCTGATCGCCTCCGCCAGGGCGGCATCGCACTGGCCGCAGTTATGGGGCCCCCGCCTGGTGCCTGCACCCACCGGATCGCAGATGATGGGGCCTGGGGAGCTTTTCAGCACCTCAAGGGCGGACCAGAGCCATGGTGGCCGATACTCGCCCTTCTCCCACATCCTCTCCACCACTGTATTGCGCTGCACATTGCACAGGTTCAGGGAGATGATGTCTGCATAAGGGCGTGCTGCCCGGGCGGAGGATATGGCATCACGCATAGCCTGCCCTTCGGTGAGAAAGGGCGGCTTCAGGAGCAGATAGGCCTTAACCCCTCCTCCCTGGCCGTGCACCATCTCCGAGGCGCGGACGAAGTCCTGGAAGAGAAAACCCTTGCGGATGAGGTGCTCTCTGATCAGGTCGTTTGCACTCTCAAGGCCCATGGCGAACTCGGTCTGCAGGTGGGAGAGGCACTCCTCCACCGCATCAGGGTTCACGTACTCCGGCCGGGTCTCAATGATCAGCTTCTCGATCCCCGCATTCTCCAAGCGGCGCAGTATCTCGATCCTGGCCCCCGCGGGCATCTCCTCAGAGTCCAGGAAGCTGCCGCTGGTGTAGATCTTGACCACTGTCACCTCTGGAGAGCACTTTTCCATGGCGCTCTCGAACTGGATTATCAGGTCGTCTGCCGAAGCGGGTGCGCCCTCGCCGGCATAGCCACACATGGTGCAGCGGTTCCACCTGCATCCCACCGTGCGCAGGATCATGGTCAGAGCCTGGGCAGGGCGTCCATCCACCAGATCCTGGGATCGCCATACGCTGACCGGCCTTCTGGGGTCCCTTCTTTCCTCAGATCTTGTCATCGTCTACCCGAGATACTGCAGAGCGCTGATGCCGGCAGAGGCACCCGCACCCACCGCAGTTGCCGCCTGCATCCGTCCGCCGGTCATGTCCCCGGCGGCGAAGACACCGGGCATGCTCGTCTCCTGGTTGAGCCGGTTGATCTTCACAAATCCCCCAGAGGTCATATCCAGGCCAAGGTTCTCTGCCAATTCCACATTGGGCTTCATGCCCATCTCCACGAAGACCCCTTCCACCTTCAGGGAACGGGGGGTTCCCCCCACATTGAACTCCACGCTTTCCACGAACTCTTCCCCTCGGATCTCGGCAATCTGCGCGCCAAAGGTGGCGGCATAGTTGGTGAGCGACTTGATCCTTTCCAGATACACCGGCTCTGCAACCAGCTTCTCTTTGGGTGATATGAGGTGGACTCGGCTCGCGATATTGGCCAGATATAGGATTGCTCTGGCTGCGCCATTGCCGTAGCCAATCACCGCCACTGCCTTGTTCCTATATAGGGCACCATCGCAATGGACGCAATAGGAGATTCCTCTGGCCGTCAGCTCTTTTTCGCCTGGAACCCCTATCTGGCGATGGCTGGCCCCCATGGCCAGGATGATAGTCTTGGACTCATACTGCCAGTTCTCAGTCTTCAGGCGGAAGAAGTCTCCCAGGTTCACGATCTTCTCCACCAGTTCCGTCTGGTTCTCCGCTCCAAACCTCTGGGCCTGGGCCAGCACCCTCTCCGAGAGCTCAATGCCATTAATGCCCTCCGGAAAGCCGGGATAGTTCTCATAGAGGCCACCCATGGCGGTCTGAGAGCCGTAAATGCTCCCCAAAACCAGCGTCTTCTTCCCTCCTCTGGCGCAGTACATGGCAGCGGTCAGCCCTGCCGGGCCTGCTCCTACTATGACCACATCATACAAGCGAATTCACCATAAATCAGCACCCTTTCAAGGTAGATAAAGTGTGCAGTAATATGGTGGGCTTCCAGGGTACTATCTGCCCGCAATGTTTTTAGACTAGAAGGTTGTTGATGGGGATGCTTCCAGCAAGCGCCGCGCCGATAGTGTAGCGGTTATCACTAGGCGTTGCCAACGCCTAAACTCGGGTTCGAATCCCGATCGGCGCATATAAAGGCAAGTCATATCCTGGCGGCTGGGCCAGTCTGGCAGGTTTGCTTGACGATTTTTTGGCCCTTCTCTGAATTATATAGATGAAGTCCTGCAGAGATAATCGCCTCTGCTACTCGGCGTCTCTGTGGTTGTGTCTGAGCATAGTGGTTCACCAATCTTGCGACTAACACAATGTTCTTCAGGTCCCATCGGTCCGGCTGGGGATTGATGAGATAAATAAAATTGCATTATTCTGCCCACAAATCCTTACAATTGGTAGGTATGCTCTTTTATTCTGAGAGATGATATCCGAGCATGAATTATGAGGCTCATGTATATTTTGATCCTGCTGGCTCTGAATGCATGCTCTTTTGCCTCTGCTTCTGGATCCGTAGTGATAAACGAGGTGGAGCTGGATTATATCGAGGATGATGCTGAGATCCAGTGGGTTGAAATATATAATAATGGCGAGGAGGAGGTTGATGTGAGCGGCTGGGCGATCATGTCCAGTGATGATCGATCCAGAAAGGAGTTCATTGATGAGGGAACTTTACTTTCTCCGGGAGATTTTTATCTGATGTACTTTGGGGAGAAATGGCTGAGCAACTATGGTGCAGTCATAATCCTGGAGGACGATTTTGATCATGAGGTTGATCGCACTATCAGCATATATGATAGCCAGGAGGATGGCTGTGCCTGGGGTAAATATCCAGATGGCGAATCTGAATGGATGTTCATGGAATCCACACCAGGCGCTCCCAATTCCGGCGTTCAATGCGATGTGACGACGAGCAAGGCGGTCATATTCAATATGGATGGCAGCGTATCCGGCAGAGGCTATTTGAACCTGCAGAACAGAGGCGCCGATCCGGTTGGCGGCAGTTTTATCTCTCATGAGCATGGATCAGGCGATTACAGTGCCGATTCCTCTTTCCGGATGGATATAAACGATGTCATAAATGTCAGCAGAATTGATCTGAAAAAGGATGCCCTTTCCATGCGCTACAACCGCACCTTCAATGGTCTGCCTGGCAATAGGACTGTATATTATGACTCTTTATGGGCAGAATCGTCCTCGATAAAGAGCATGAATGAGGGGGGCGAAGATGGATCAATGGCATCTCAGTCCACCACTTATGGAAACTCGATATCAAAGGACGTTGTGGTCCAATCCAAATATGGATCTCTTAAGATGAAACTCAGCTCAGACTCGGTCGGCAGGACCAATGTAGAATACTGCTCAGATAAGCTTAAGCTCTCCGAGGAGTACTTGGGCGGATTCCATATTGAGGAAACCATCACCAAGGGTGAATATCAGAGGGCAGTGAACTCCACAGACGAATCGGGCTATGTGGATGTATACAAGAAGGTGGGTGAGGACTATTCCAGCTATGAGAGGGGAAGCGGACTCTATCAGGCGGAGGAAATCATCGAGGCGGGAGATTATGCCCGAAAGAATGTCATCTTAGACTACATGCCAGCCGGCTATTCATACTCTAATGACTCAGTGGCAAATCGATCTCATATGTGGGAAGAGGGGTTCGGGCTGAACGCCACCAATGGCCTCTATGCAGAGGAGCACTATACCAACCTGGCGAAATTGGAGAAAGAGGTCGAGGTCAAATGGCCCAATGAGGTGAGGACATCCTCCAGCTTCATAGGCCAAGCCAGCTTGAAGTTCGTCTTCAGACGAGGGAACAACAGCACCGATCTTGCCCTGCTGGAGGATGATTATATTGGTGACTACAAGATCGACAGGACGATCTTCATCCTTCCCAAGTATGACTCGCCCCATATGTCTGTGTACAAGCAGGGTTATGTCGATCCAGATCGCTGTGATGTCCTCAGATTCGCCGTCACTGTGGTCAATGACGGGAATCGGACGTTTGCGCCTATATATGTCCGTGATACATTTCCCTCGGGAACCCGCTTCATAGGCTCCTCTGTTGAGCCGATGGAGCTCGCCCGGACCTATGGCAACTGGTCGATACCAGAACTGGGCACAGGGGATTCGTTCACGATCGATATGCAGTTCAAGGTTATCACCAGAAAAGAGAACTATACGAATCGGGCGAGGGCTAACACTATCTATGTCTATTCCTCTCGGGGAACGCCCAGAGAGCGCAAGCTCAGGGTGAGCAACAGCACCACCCTGGATTTGGATTGGAGCGGCTGTCCTGCCGAATTGCTGCCCTTGGACTTCACTGCTACTCTCTCCCCAGTAGACGAGAAGATTGTAAGCTACCGGTTGATATTGAATAACACCGCTGATTATACTATGAGCGCGAACATCACTGCTCTATTGCCTGAGGGCATGAGCTTCATCAACTCCACCACTGCTACCCTGGAGAATGATTCTGGTGTGGTCAAATGGAGCATTCGAAGGATCGACGCCGGACGAAGAAGGACGGTGAGCTTCATGGCAGGGGCGGAAAGGGAGGGCCTTTTCGAGGTCAAAGCACTGGTATCTGGTAGCTCCACCGAGGGCAACGAAAGCATATCTACCAGTTCCTCCGCCCTTGTTGTAGTAGGCAAGCCTCCCCGGGCATCAAATATAGAATCGTTGCAGTCTATGCAATGGCTGCCATGCGGTGATAGCGCTCTGTATCAATCCCTGGCAAAAGTAGATGCCGGAAGCAGGTCGGAGATCAAATGCTGTTCCTGGTGATAACGAGAGATTCTCTGAAGGATAATGATAAATTGAACTCCCTCTCCAATTATCCGAACTTGATTAAGTCATTGGGAAATGGTTAGCGCTTTTCCGCCGCATTCCTCTGCCATCCATGGCACAGCTAAACTTTGTCCTCTGTCATGTGCTCCTCAATGTTCAGTATGCTGCAGATCTCTTTGAGGCCCAGCAGCATCTCCTTGCCTGCGGGTGTGATTTTATACATTTTACCCTCCTTAACCAGATAGCCCTTATCGGTCAGCCATTTCAGATAAACTCCTGCATTCTTAAAATTGAGGTTTATCCTAAACTCCGCCTTGTGCAATAACCATTTTTCTCGCTGAATCCTTCTGCCCGCGGATTGACCGAAGGTTATTTATACTATTATGGTTATTACTCTTAGCTATGACATATCTGGTCAAGCAGAA
>Ga0302253_1000940_pt1 | contig 20223 bp, 16 predicted proteins | sample AAG_RA_Trp_MG_FD_193537 | JGI IMG/M metagenome (GOLD analysis project Ga0302253, IMG submission 193537) | Enriched activated sludge microbial communities from anaerobic digester in WTTP, New Holstein, Wisconsin, United States - AAG_RA_Trp | ecosystem: Engineered > Bioreactor > Anaerobic >...
CATATCGCCATGGCGGGGATCTTCGTTGTCCTGTACCGCATCATGGTCGTGCTGACCAGTTCCGTTTCCGTCATGATGACGAAGTTCCAGGAGAGCTCGATCTCGCAGGGAGCGACAGGCACGCTCTCCGGGGGCGTATCGGCATCGAGTTCCCTCGGGGGAATGTCGATGTTCACCAACTTCCCGGAAAAAGAGATGGGGATCTACGTGGTCACGAGCCTGACCATCATCACGATCTCCAATATCGTTGCCGCACGGGTTGTTGGCGGTGGCGACAGGTATATGTTTTATCTCTACACAGCGATATTCTGTTCACTGACCGGTCTTGTGCTCCTTATCTCCCCTATCGTTGTCGGGATATTCTTCAGTCCTGAAGGGCTGACAAAGATGGCCGGGTCGGGTGCAGGGGCACTGGGGATGTATCTGGTATGAAAGAGAGCATGCGAAAACCGCTCCTGTTCCTCATCATTGTCGTGGTTGGATCAGTACTCGTTCTGTTCGATATCCCCCTTACGGCCCTCCTGCCGCTGCTCATCGTCATCGGATTCGCTACGCTGCTGGCGCTTGGTTCAATAACCCTGCCGGAGATTCGCGGGGGTATTGCCAGTCTCGGCAAATCCGGCATCCTCAAACGCCTCAATGAAATGAAATTCCTTGAGAAAGCACCAGCGGGAGCACCGGCAGCGGCGGCAAAGCCGGTTCCCTCCCCCGCCCCGGTAAAAAAGGAAGAACCCACAAAGAAAGGATCTGAAGATAAACCCGGGCTGGCTGCCCACATCTCAACCTTATTCGCATCCATCCGCTCGGTGGGGTCGATCCTGCAGCAGAAGGGAAAACGGGAGAAGAAAGTCGAGGAGATCGACAAGCTTCTTGACAGGACGGTTACGGAGAAAGTATCAGCCCCGCCTCCGGCTGCCGCGACCCCGGCAATGCCTGCCAGAGCGGGGGGGGCGGGTGGTGCCCAGCTCGACATGGATGATCCGTTCATGTCACTGTCTGCCGATGAGTTTGATGCAGGCCTGCTGGACGGCCTTGGCGATGACGAGACACAGGCGCAGGCCTCTCCGGCACCGGCCGCTGCGGGACCGGATACCGGCGGACTACCGGCACTTCCTGCAGAGGGCCCGGATCTCCCGGCCCCGGAACTTGATGTCGATTCCGCAGCCAGCGATATCCTTAAACAGGCTGGTGAGGATGCCGGTGGGACCTCAGACGAGTTCAGCGGTCTTGACAGCGGCAGTCTCTCGGATGAGGATTTTGGCGACCTTGATAACCTGAACCTTGACGATGTCAGTCTTGACGCCGATCTAGAGGGGGGGGATGCCACTGCTGCGTCTGCACCTTCACCGGGCACTTCCGCACCGCAGGCACCTGCCGCGGCCCCCGCTGCACCCGCCTCCGACAGCAATGCAGTAAAAACCGCGTGGATTCCGTCCGATGCCCCAAAAGACGCAGGGGAGGCCGAAGACGAGGTATCAACACAGGCCGACATGGCAGCCTTCGCCAGCGGCTCCGGAGGCGACGAGGACCTGCTCAGTTCCCTTGCCGCGGATGTCAAGCACGTCAAGAAAGAGCAGGACTTAAGCCTGCTGCGGGAACTCAAGGATTTCAGGGCCCCGGCAACCGAGATCGAGAAAGAACTCAGCGGGATGTACGAACGGATGGGTGCCGGAAAACCGTCCGGAAAAAAGAAGTCCCTGCCACAAAGGGAATAAAATAGATGGGGTGTACTATTGTGATAGGGGATTTGTTGTTGTCCCGGAAGGAGGATCGTGATTGCCGCTGAAAGAAGTTCCGGCCAAAATCGAGCACAATAACCAGTGGATCGTGACGAAACTGGGTCTCGCGGAGGACCGCATCGTCATCCCTGCGCCGGTCAACCGGGAGATTCTCTTCAAGACGGTTACCGACGTTGAGGAGCGCAAGAATATCCTTATCATCACCGCCAAGACTGATGTGGAGGCCAAATACAAGATCCTGTCGGTTGAAAAGGTACTCCAGATCCTCAAGAAACTGATCCTTGCCATGTGCAACGCATACCGGCTGAAGGCGTATTTCATGTCGCCGGCAATCCGGGGAGGTGTCCTTGTCAAGGAAGCAAAATGGGAAGAAGGCAGTGTTGTCGTTGTCCTCTCGGGTATCTGGTTCTCTTCCGGAGTCAAACAGATCTGTGTACCGGTGGTCGATGTGGCTGCCATCGAGCTCACCAAACGCGACGTCCAGGGCAAACCGACGGATGTCATCCGGATCGATCACCTGGAGTCCGGCGAAGTAGTATCCAGTTTCGTGCTCTGCCCCCTCTCCACCCTCCAGGTCCTCTATAACTTCCTCAAGGAAACGACAAAAGGCATGGATATGAAGGGAACCGAGCTGGACGGTATCGATCAGCAGGTTGCCATGCTCGTGTATTCCGGTATGGACTCCCATGCCATTGAGAATATGCTCAATCTTCCGCCGAAACAGCTGGATGCCATCTACGACAAGATCTTAAAACTCGGGCTCGCGGAGGTTGTTATTGTCCGCAGGGAGATCCAGCTGACGACAAAAGGTGTACGCTACATTTCTGATGCCACAAAAGCCCAAACAAACTGATTTTTCCCTTATTTTTCCCCAGATACTTCTTTATGTAATAATACACCAATCAGTTATTTGATCGTCATGGGAAAGATTCTGATCGTGGATGACACACTCTTCATGCGGACCCTTTTGAAAAATATCCTCTTCTCCGGCGGGCATACCATTGTCGGCGAGGCTGGGGACGGTGAAGAAGCAGTTGCGCGGTACCAGGAACTAAAACCTGACCTTGTGACCATGGATGTCGTGATGCCCAAGCAGAACGGGATTGAAGCGCTCAAGGCAATCAAGGCCCTCGATCCTGCAGCACGGGTGGTCATGTGCACGGCCGTCGGGCAGGAACAGATGGTGAAGCTTGCCATCAAGAGCGGGGCAAAGGGATATATCGTCAAACCGTTCCAGGCGCCCAAAGTACTCGAAGAAGTCAAGAACGTCCTTGCAGCCTGAGTTGTATGGTCAAAGTACTCACAGTCGATGATTCCGTGTTCATGCGCACGGTCATCCGGGATATCCTCTCCAAGGATCCGTCAATCGAGGTAGTGGGAACGGCATCCAACGGCCTCGAAGCCCTGGAAAAGATCCAGGAACTGAAACCGGATGTCATGACCCTTGATATCGAGATGCCGAAGATGAACGGCCTTGAGGTTCTTAAGGAACTGAAGAAGATCAGACCCCGTCCCAAAGTCCTGATGGTGAGTTCCCTGACATCCAAGGACGCAGAGGCCACGACCGAGGCGATCAGCCTTGGCGCTGATGATTTCATGCTCAAACCCAAGGACATTCCCCATGTCCGGGAGATCGGTGACGAGCTGATCGGAAAAGTAAAACACTTAATGACACTCCCGTCGTTCGAGGCCCCTCATAAGTCAGTCGAATCCGGCGGTGCTGCCGACCGGGTGGTTCTCATCGGGTCATCCGCCGGGGGTCCCCCGATGCTCGATACCCTACTTGCAGCCCTTCCCCCGACCCTTCCTGCCGGAGTCGTCGTTACCCAGCATATGCCGACCGGGTTCACCGCAGCGCTCGCGGCCCGGTTCAACAGGATTGCCCCGTTCCCCGTCAAGGAAACCGACAACGGGGATATCGTTGAGGCCCGGAGGATCCTCCTCTCAAAAGCCGGAGTCCATACGGTCATCAGCGGTGTCATCGGCCCCGGCGGTGGAAAGAGCGGACGCATCGTCCATTCCAATGCACCCCCGATGCACGGGGTCAGGCCGGCGGTTGACAAGACCTTTGAATCGGCTGCACATGTGTACGGGAAGCGCTGTGTCTCGGTCATTCTGAGCGGGATGGGCAATGATGCCGGAGAAGGAGCCCATGCCATTCGCGATGCAGGCGGTGTGAGTATCATCTGCGATGAGAAAGACTGCCTGGTATACGGGATGGCCCGCTCAGCAATCAACAAGGAGGCGGTCGACAAAGTCCTCCCCCTGAATAAAATTGCACAGGAGATCGAACGTGTCGTGTTACAGATGGAGGGATGATGGCATCTGAATTTGAAGCTTACCGGGGTCTGTTTGTTGCAGAATCCCGGGAAAACCATGAAAACCTGGTCAAGAACCTCCTTCTCCTTGAGAAAGGGCCGGACCAGAATGCCATTGATGAGATCTTCCGCTCGGTCCATACCCTGAAAGGAGCATCGGCATCCATGGGGTATGCCGAGATGGAGCGGCTCTGCCATGCCATGGAGGACGTTTTCCAGCTGGTCCGGAGCGGGAGCGCAGAGGTATCCGAGGATCTGGGAAACCTGCTCCTGGCCTGTTCGGATGTCCTTGAGGAGATGATCGATGATATCGAGGGTGGCGGGGATTCGTCGTCCAAGAATGCAGACGACCAGGTCTTTGCCCTCAAGGACTGGCTTGCGCAGAGGGGAAAAGCACCGGAGACCGGAAAGACACCGGCAAAGGGCAAAACAAAGGAGAAAACCCCTCCCGATGCTCCTGCCGGAGAGAAGGAAATCCCTGTGGGGGGCATGCCTGAATATACCATGGTCATCACGGTATCCCCGGAATGTGCCATGAAGGATGTCCGGGCGATGCTTGCGATCGGCAATCTCGAGGCGCTGGGGACGATCCGGTCAATGACCCCTTCAAAGGAACAGGTGGACGAAGGGAACTTCGAGGGAGTCCTGAACCTGACGATCGCAAGTGATGCCGGGGAGGATGCCCTGAAGACGGCAGCGCAGGGCACCGAGATAGCCTCGGTTGAGATACAACCGGCGCACGGCGAGGCACCGGAGGAAAAGTCACCGGCAGCTCCCGCACCCCGGAAGCCTGCCGACGCGGACCGGAAACCCGGGACTGCTGACAAGAGCCGGGAGATCAAGAACCTCCGTGTGGATATCTCCCAGCTCGACCATATCATGAACCTTGTCGAGGACCTGGTCATCAACCGGGGGCGGCTCAAGCAGATCGCGGAGCAGCACAAGATCAAGGAGATGGACGAGGCCATCGGCATGGTGGAGCGATCGGTCTCCGAGCTCCAGAACCTGATGATGCTCATCCGCATGATCCCCCTCAACCATATCTTCAACCGTCTCCCCCGCGTGGTCCGCGATGTTGCCCAGTATGACGGGAAAGAGGTGGAGTTTGTCATGGAGGGTGGCGAGACCGAACTTGACCGGAGTGTCATGGACGGTCTCAACGATCCGCTCCTTCACCTTATCCGGAACGCGGTCAACCACGGTATCGAAGCACCCGATGTCCGTGAGAAGGCCGGTAAACCCCGGAAGGGATTCGTCAAGCTCTCTGCGCACCGCGACCGCGACAATGTCATCATCGAACTCATCGACGACGGCGCCGGTATCAATGTCGAGAAAGTCAAGCGAAAGGCCGTGGAGAAGGGCCTGGTGACGCAGGAAGCTGCGGATACCTGTTCGATCGACCAGGCCATCGATCTCCTTTTCCAGCCCGGATTCTCAACGGCCGATAAGATTACCGATATCAGCGGCCGGGGTGTCGGGCTTGATGTGGTCAAACGTTCGATCGAATCTCTCAAAGGCACGATCCGGGTTGAGACCACACCCGGTAAAGGCAGCCGCTTCGAGCTGCTCCTCCCGCCAACGATGGCGATCGTGGATATCATGATCGTCAGGATCAACGGAAGGAGGCTTGGCATCCCCATCAGCAGCATTGTCGAGGTTGCCAATTACCAGCGGGAGGGGACCCACACCATCGGCAAAGGCGAGGCGGTCCTGCTCCGCGACGAGGTGCTCCAGCTCCTCTGGCTCACCGAAATGGTCGGTGCGTCCGACGTATGCGAGATCCTCATCGTTGTGCAGTACCAGAAGCGGAAGTGCTGTATCCCGGTCGACCTTGTTGAAGGCAAGCAGGAGGTCGTGGTCAAGCCGCTTTCCAGCTTCATCGGAAACACCCGTGGCGTCAGCGGGGTAACCATCCTCGGGGACGGAGAGGTTATTCCGGTCCTTGATGTAAATACGATGTAGGAGACTATCATGAAATTATCAGCAGTCCAGGCAGATGCAATGCAGGAACTGGGAAATATCGGGGCAGCCCATGCTGCCACTACGCTTTCCCAGATGATCGGAAGTCCCGTCCATATGAGCGTACCGGCAATTAAGGCTGTGGATATCTCGGAACTCGGGAAATATATGGGTGAAGAGTCGGCGGCGATGGTCGCCTTCGAACTCCAGGGAGAGATCCCGCATGGCGGCTTTGTCATTTTCTATATCACCCGTCAGTCTGCAATCCGGCTGACCAACACGATGCTGGGTCTTACGGATATGAACCGGCCGATGAACGAGATGGACGAGAGCGCCCTGCTCGAAGTGGGAAACATCATGGTATCTGCCTTCCTTGATGCAACTGCCGAACTGCTCGGGTTTGTCATGCTCCCGTCTCCCCCCGCCATGACCATCGACATGGTCCATGCTGCGATGTCGACCCTGATTGCCAGCATGGGTGATGAGGTCAACGAAGTACTGCTCTTCTCGACTGAGCTCACCTGCGAGGAACACAAGATCGACAGCGACATCATCATGATGCCGGAATCCAATACCCTTGCCCACATTGTCGAGCTGATGGAAAAGATGATGAAACCTGCATGAACTGTTGTGAACCTGATGCCTGACCTGCCCTCCACGGACGGACAAACGGTAATGATCGGTATCGGCGAATACCGGGTGGGGTCTTTCCCCATGATGACCATTGGCCTGGGATCCTGCATCGGCCTGACGCTGTATGACGAATCCCTGAAGGTCGGAGCAATGGTCCATATCATGCTGCCGGACAGCTCGGGGAGGACTGACCGTCCGGGAAAATATGCAGATACTGCCATTCCCCTCCTGCTGAATGAGCTTTCGAAGCTTGGATGCAGGAAAGGATCATCGCTCATCGCAAAGATGGCAGGAGGCGCGTGCATGTTCGAATATTTCGGTGCAAACCTCAATATCGGCGAGCGGAATGCGGACCGGGTAAGAAGCCTCCTGAAAGAAAACGGCATCAAGATCGCTGCGGAAGACTGCGGCGGTAAAATCGGCCGCTCGGTGACGTTTCTGCCCGCAAACCGCGGGAAATTCACGATCAGGAGAGCCGATGGCACGACCTGCGATCTCTGATTGTTTTCTTTTTCTCTTCCTCCTCATGCTGGTCGTACCGGTCACATCTGCCGGGATCGCACCCTATATCATTACCACAACCCCGGCCGGGGATGCCGGCCAGAGGCCGTATTCCATCCAGCTCTTCATCCCGAAACAGACGATGATCCACTCCGACCAGATCAACGATATGACGAACGGGCCGGGCGGGGAGACTATCATCGGAACCTCGTACGGCCTTTCAATATACAACGGGAGCTGGAGCACCCGTCATACCAATCTGCAGAACATCTCGGAAGGCCTGATGGACGATTTCATCACGGCTGTCGAGCGCGACAGCAGAGGTAATCTCTGGATAGGATATTCCGGCGGCCTCCAGATCTATGACGGAACCGTTTTCCGGTCAATCCGTGACCAGCAGATCCTGAAGGAGACCCGTATCAAGGATTTCCAGAGGTGGAAGGACGACATGTGGATCGCGACCGGCCATGCCGGCATCCACCGGTACCGGAACGGGACCTGGACATGGTACCAGCCAATGAAACGGACCGGGCCGGGCTTTTATGAAGTAAAGAGCATGGCCCTCGATCCGGCTGACGATGCTATTGTCATCACCACGGAGGTTGAGGGAATATGGCTTCTCCGGACCCCGGAAGACCGCGCCACATTCGAGGAGATTGCACCCCGCTACAGCACCTGGGGCTTTCTCGAGACCGCCCGGCGCGATCCCGACGGTGGCGTTTATCTCTTCAATAAGTCCGTCATCGTCCGCTACGATCCCGTGCAGGGTTTTATCCCGGTCCTGGCTGCCGCTGACCTTGCGCCCGGTACCGTTTTCATCAACGATATGACTGTTGCGCCTGACGGGCGGATGTTCATTGCAACGGATACCGGGATATTCATATGGAAGGATGGCAGGGTACTCTCCCACCTGACACGGACCGAAGGTCTGGGAACCTCCCCGGTCATCAGGACCGTCACCATCGATGCAAAGAACCGTGTCTGGTTCTCGTCAACGGGATATGTCGGATATTACACGGACCAGGCAGCGTCAACGATCCCGATCGAGATCGTTCAGCCCGTGACAATCACGAGCACGACACCGACGCCCCTGCCAACCACCCTGCCGACACCGGAGCCCGTCCGGACAACGGCCCCGGTCCCGGAGCCCCATTTCTTTCCTGAGGACTCGTTTCTGAAATTCCTCAATCCCCTCATCGATCCGATCATGAAGGCGATCGGGGCAGCCGGATCACGGAACTGAAGGGGAACTCTCAGGTTCCCTGTCGTTCTCTCCTGCCCGTAATCATGGGGAATTACCGGGCCTGTGCCCGGACAGCTGCCCGGAAGCTCGCCGGTATCCGGGCTGTACCGGTGCCATACTACAAACCCGTGGCCGAAAATCCCTGCGCCGGAGATACGACTCCGGACTATTTTTTCCTGCTCAGTTCGTCCATGCAGAAGTGGTCAACGGAATCGAGAAGTGCTTTCTTTGCTTTCTTGATCCGGACATCATTGCCGGATGAAGCTTCCGAGGCGATGTATTTCAGGATCGTTGTGTAATACCTGAGGTGAGGGTATTCAGCCTCGATGTCGGCAATCCTCATTGATGCGTCCTGCGTTTCGTTGTTGAGAAGGTCGAATACGAAGTCGAGGAGTTCGAGAATATATGGCGGCATTCCCTTTGTTACCGCAAGTTTCCGGAAACTGAGGAAAGAGTTCTTTTTCATTGCAAGGAGTGAGAGTTTCAGGCCGAGGTAGACGGGTTCCAGTTCGTCGGGATACTGCTTGATCAGCTGGTTGACCACACCGGCGGCTCCTCCGGCATCCCGGTTCTCGAGGTTATAGTAAAACATCTCCCGCAGGAAATGGATGTCGGAATAAAAGCGTTCTGAGCCGATCTCAAGGAGGCGTTTCCTCATATCCGCGTTGCCGGTGAAGACGGCATTCTTGAGACCGACTTCCACGAACCATTTCTCGCTCGGGAACCATTCAAGACCGGTGAACACCATCTGCCAGAAGGTCTTTTCCAGAAATGCCGGATCGTCGACCTTCAGCTGGGGAAGGGTGTTCACCGGCGGGCGCAGCCGTGTCAGGTTCAGGAGGGTTTCGCGTGCCAGCAGTTCCATCTCGCCGGGACGGTAGTTCCGTGCGGAGGTGTCGTCCGTTTTGAACTCGCGGAGGGAGAGGGCGTAATAACAGTATGCCACGGCAGCGCCGATCTTTGCATCGAGGGCAAGGTATTTTTTCAGATAGTCCAGTGCATGGACATAGTCCCCGACCTTGACCAGCTTGAGGCCGACCACGATGTTGACACCCATCTCGGCGTCCTTCTTCTTCTTGAACCGGATCGCGTTGGCAATCACCTTCCGGATATACTCCGCATCGGCGCTGCTGCTTGAGACATCCAGGACCTTGAACGTGATGCTGTCGATGAATTCGTCATAAACATCGTCAGAGAGGTTGGGGAACGATGCATCAACTGCGGATATGACATACCCGTAGAAGACCGGCAGGTTGGTGTCGACCTTGGCAGTATTACGCTCAATATATCCGAAAAAATCCCTTTCCAGGAGCTTCAGCTTATCGTAGACGATGGCGTCCGACAGCTTCTCTCCCCGCATATACAGGTGAGTAGCATGTGAAACGTATTAAAAGTATGACAGGGGGGGCTACTCCTCGTCAGCGGTGTAGTAATAGAATTCCCTGGAGGCCTTCTGTTCCCGGTCAAGGAATGACCCGGGTTTGTTGATTCGCGGCCGCCCGCTCTGGTCCCGCCGGAAGGTGACGTCGAGCTCGTCAAGGAAGCGGTTCATGCCCTCGCGCATGCCGAACGGTCCGGCGGCCGTGCCGCTGACCCCCGGCTCCCCTTCGAAGACAAGGATCCGTTCGCTGATCATATCGATCAGGTAAATATCGTGATCGATGACCATGATGCCTGCTTCCCTTCCCTCGGCATGGTGCTTGATCATCCGGGTCACCTTGACCCGCTGCTCGACATCGAGATGAGCGCTCGGCTCATCCAGAATATAGATGTCGGCGTCCCGCGAGAGGCAGCCGGCGATGGCTACCCTCTGGAGTTCCCCTCCGGAGAGCGAGTCGACCGGGGACTGGAGGATGGGAGCGAGCGAGAGCGGTTCGAGGATCTCGTGCTGGTAATGCGAGGTGTCGAACTTTGTCGTGCAGCGCCGGAGATGCATCTCGACCGTGTCGGAGGTGTCCGCCTTGATGTACTGGGGCTTGTAGGAAATCCGGAGCGTTGTTTCGAGCGTACCGGTGGTCGGTTTTTCAACACCGGCAAGGAGTTTGGCATAAGTACTCTTGCCCATACCGTTTGCCCCGACAACCCCGAGAACCTCGCCGCTCCGGATCGTGCCCCCGCTGATGGTGAGGCGGAACCGGTCGAATTCCTTTGTCATGGGGGGGATCCCGAAGAGATCCTCCCGGTCCGAGCCTTTTTCGTGCGCCCGTTTCTCAAAGACTACCTGCGTATCGCGGAAGCGGACATTCTCCTCGTGCAGGTACCCCTCGAGGTACTGGTTGATTCCGACCCGGACGCCCTTGGGCCGCGTAATGATACCAAAGACGGCCGGCTTGCCGTAGCCGACGTGCACGGTATCCGCCAGCATGTCGAGGATGGCAAGGTCGTGCTCCACGATGACAACCGGCCGTTCCTGCGCCAGCTCCCGGATAAGTTTTGCCGCTGCGATCCGCTGGTAGATATCCAGAAACGGGGTGATCTCGTCGAGGAAATACAGGTCGGCGTCGCGCGCGAGGCAGGCAGCAATGGCAACCCGCTGGAGTTCGCCGCCCGAGAGCGTGGTGATGTCGTGGCCGATGAGGGAGTTCAGTTTCAGGACCGGCAGGAGCCCTTCGAGCCGGTTGCGCTCGTCCGTCTTTTTCAGAAGATCGCCAACCGTGCCAGAGAATACTTTCGGGATATAATCGATGTACTGTGGCTTGGTTGCTATCTTCAGGGTCTTTTTCGATACCGTCTGGAGGTAATCGAAGAGTTCGGTGCCGGTATACCGTTTCAGGATCTCATCCCATGCGACTTCCGTATCGAAGTTACCGAGGTTGGGCCGGAGCTGGCCTGAGAGGATTTTGATGGCGGTACTCTTCCCGATACCATTGGCGCCAAGGATGCCGGTGACTTTCCCTTCCACCGGGACCGGCAGGCCGTACAGGGCGAAACCGTTCTTCCCGTACCGGTGGGTCGGGTGCTCGAGCTCTTCCGGCAGGCTGACAATATCGATCGCATCGAAGGGGCATTTCTTGATACAGATACCGCAGCCAACGCAGAGCTCTTCCGATATCACCGCCTTTCCCTCAGGTCCGATAATAACGGTCTCGTCGCCGGTACGGACACGGGGACAGTAGATGATGCATTCGGTGCCGCATTTCTTTGCATGGCACCGGTCTTTGTGGACAACAGCGATTCTCATGGGGGATCAAAAATATGTCAGGGAGAGGATGTGGTCAGAAGAATCGTCCAGGTCATGAACCAGAAGGCAAGGGTCATGAAACCCTGGTAGAACCAGTCCTTCCAGCCGAGCCTGTCGGTATCCATGCCCGTGATCATGAAGATGTGCTTCTGGAGGACAATAGCTGCAAGCATCAGGACCAGCCCGAGGAGCCCTACGTCTTTCTGGAGCCCGGCTGCATCCGGCACGCCTCCCAGGGAAAATGCCAGGGCCCCGGTCCCGATACCCATGAATGATGCAACGAGCGTCCGCTTGATACGGGCGATATGTTCTGCCTGCTTGTCTTCCCGTGACTTTTTCTTCTTTACCGGTACAGGCTTTTCCCCGGCAACCTCTTCACTCAATCGCGCTCCTCCGTCTTCTTATTTTTTTGGTGCGCAAGCCATATGTAATTTGGTATCGTCGGGAGCCGTTTTTTTCAATGCTCCGCGCTGGAGTACTTCCCTGCATCCGTGGCCGGAACAAAAAGTCATGCATCCCGGTAAGGTTTGTAACAGGAGCCCCGGAATGACAGCTATCCTCCCGGCTATATGGCAGTCCCTGGAATCAGGCAGAAGAAAAACTCTATTCTTTCAGTCTGCGCACCAGAACGGGCGAACCTCTCCGGTAGATACTGTCCGATCCCGGAACGAATATCCATTCCGAGGAGGTAACATTTCTTGACCGGTCAACCGGGGAGGGTTCATCCCGGATCACAAAATAGGAATTTTTCTCATTCCTGTTTGCCCGCCATGTGGTCAACCCGTCGTTCCCGACAGTCCCGTTTTCGTAAAATACCATTCCGTTATCCCATGCACCGACGATCGGATCCCTGTCTGGAGGAACAGCGGTTGTTGCTGGTACTGATGGCAACGGTGACGGCTGGGTGGTGATGACAACAGCGTTCTGGGGCCCGCTGACACATCCTCCCGTGACCAGGGCTGCAACAAGGAGGAGATATAACAGATGGTATCTCATATTCTCCGTTATTTTTCCAAGGAGTAAAAATGTTATTATGTAGTATTTCTGACGGATCCGATATCCTCCGGCATTCCTCAACGGTCATGATGGACTCTCTTCGCAATCAACTGCAGGATAGCCATCGTATATACTGAATAATACGAAGAAAAAACCGCTTTTTTTTACGGTTGGGATGGAGCGCCCGGTACATCCCATTTTCCGTATTCCGTAAAACGGCAGATTCATGCAGCGTCTGGATATTTAGCGTACAATAACCAACCTTGAACTGACACACGGACAGGAAGAACCATGGCATCCGAACAGGGAATGAGCGGGATCGATACGCGGGCGATAACGGCAGAACTGACCGGGAAGCTCCCGCTCTGGATCGACAAGGTCTACCAGTTCGACAGCCATACCCTTGCGATGCGCATGAACGGTGAGAACAAGGCGCATTACCAGTTCATCATCGAGGCCGGAAGGCGGGCCCATTTCGTCCGTGACCTTCCCGAACCACCGAAGAACCCCCCCCAGTTTGCCATGCTGCTCCGGAAATATATCTCCGGCGGGAAAGTGCTCGGTGTGCGCCAGCACGGCCTCGAACGCATCATCATCTTCGATATCGGCAAAGGGGCAGCAACATACCGCCTCATCATCGAGCTGTTTGATGAGGGAAATGTCATCCTTGCCGATGAGAATTATCTCATCATCAAACCGCTGCGCCACCACCGGTTCCGGGATCGGGAGGTCATCCCCCGGGTCCCGTATACCATGAGCCCCCTGGACCCCACCGCGTCACAGGAGAACCTTGCGGCTGCCCTGAAAAGCGACGACCGCGACCTGGTCCGGGCCCTTGCCATCGGCTGCATGCTGGGCGGGACCTATGCTGAATATATCTGCAGCAGGGCAGGGCAGGACAAGGGAATGCCTGCGGCATCGGCAGATCCCGGGGCGATATTTTCGGCACTCCAGGCCGTGTTCGACGCCGTCCTGCATGCCCGGAACCCGGTACTGACACCGAAGCACTGCGAACCGGTTGATCTTTTCAGGGCGCCCGATGCACGGCATTTCCCGACATTCTCCGAAGCGCTCGAGGCCTTCTACCCGCTGACAAAAAAAGAGAAAAAGACATCGGGTGCCCGCCCCGTCCTCACCAAGGAAGAGCGTATCAGGAAATACCAGGAATCTGCCGTAAGGAAATTTGATGACCGGATAAAGAAGACCGAAGAGATCGTGGCAGCCATCTACGAGAATTACCCGTTCGTGACGCAGGTGATAACATCGCTCGACGCTGCCAGCAAACGGCTCTCGTGGCAGGAGATGGAAAAACACCTGAAGGGGGTCCAGTCAGCCGATGCAAAAAAGATCATCGCGTTCCACCCGGAGGAAGCGTCGGTCGATCTCGATATCGGGAAGATCGTCAGGATCCATGTCCACGAAAGCCTCGAGCAGAACGCCGGGAGGTACCATGACATCATCAAGAAGTTCAAAAAGAAGAAGGCCGGTGCCCTCGCGGCAATGAAGGAAGTCCCGGTAAAAAAGAGGGTGCAGAAACGTGAATTTGTCCCGATGAAGAAACTCTGGTACCACCGCTTCCGCTGGTTCGTGACAAGCGACGGGATCGTGGTTCTCGGGGGCCGGGACGCCTCCCAGAACGAGGAGCTGGTGAAGAAGTACATGACCGGCGGCGACCTGTTTGTCCACGCCGATGTGCACGGGGCGAGCGTTGTCATTGTCAAAGGGAAGACGGAACGGATGGACGAGGTTGCGCAGTTCGCTGCTTCGTACTCCGGTGCATGGCGGAGCGGGCACTTCTCTGCAGACGTGTTCAGCGCCCTGCCGTCGCAGGTGAGCAAGACGCCGGAGTCGGGGGAATTCATCTCCCGGGGGTCGTTCATTATCCGGGGCGACCGCACCTGGTACCGGAATGTCCCCCTTGCCGCGGGCATCGGGCTGATGCTCGAACCCCATACGGCCGTCATCGGCGGTCCGCCCGCGGTTGTGAAGGCCAAAACCCGGATCGCTGTCGAGCTCAGGCCGGGGCAGTTCGAGCAAAACGATGTTGCAAAGAAGGTTCTCCGTATCCTGAAGGGCAAGGTGACGCCCGAGGAAGAAAAAGCCCTGAAGGCTGTCCTGAACACCGAACAGGTTGCAGCGTTCGTGCCGCCGGGCGGTTCGGACATCGTTTGGGGGGCATCATGAAAGCCGAGTACGGGGATCTGAAGAAAGGCTACGGCGAGATCCGTCTGTTCCCGGAGAGTATTGACGATCTCTGGCACCTCCGGCACCTGATCGATGCGGGCGACCTGGTGTTTGCCACAACCTTCCGGAGCGTGGAGAGTGCAACCGACAAGATCCGGCCGGAGAAGGTGGAGAAGCGGCCGGTCCGGCTCGGCGTACGGATAGAGAAGGCCGAGTTCTCCGAACATGGTGTCCGCCTCCGGCTCACGGGGATTATCGAGCATGGTGCTGATACGGGAGCGCACCATACCCTCAATGTCGAGACAGGGTTTGAGATCTCCGTGATCAAGCAGTGGCGGCCGATTGACCTCGAACGCGTGGAACGGGCCGTCAAAGCTTCCGTGTTCGGCGTGATCCACATCCTCACGATCGAGGAGGGAGAGGCCGAACTCTTCCGGCTCCGGCAGTACGGTCCCGAGAGCGTTATCACCGTGACAACCGGCAGCGGGAAGGGGGCGGATACCGACTCCCGCACGGCGTTTTTTGAAACGCTCCTCGACCATGTCCGGAATATCTCCGGCCCGCTGATCATCGCCGGTCCCGGGTTTGTCAAGGACGATTTTGTGAAATTTTCAAAAAACCGTTCCTGCCCGGGCATCGACCGGGCCGTTGTTGTCGAGACCCGGCGGATCGGCCGCGGGGCGGTGCAGGAGGTCGTTGGTAAAGGGGCGCTTGAGAAACTGATGGACGACATCCAGCTCTCCCGCGAGGTGAGGCTGATGGACGAGATCCTGCTCCGGATTTCCCGGGACGGGGCGGTAGCATACGGTATCCGCGAAGTCCAGGAAGCCATCGGCTACGGCGCAGCCGAACAGGTGCTCATTGCCGATACACTCCTCCGGGACGCCCGGGTAGCCCGCCTGATTGACGAGGCGGAAGCGATGCGTGCAACGATCGTCGTCCTTTCCTCGTCGTTCGAGCCCGGCGAGCGGCTCATTGCGCTCGGGGGTATTGCAGCCCTGTTACGGTACCGGATGCAAAAATAAGAAACCGTTCATTCCCACTTCGGCCTTCTTCCCCGCATTACGAAAAAGCCGGCAATGGCAAGGGCTGTAACCGCCATGATGATGAGCAGGTTCTGCAGAGCAATGCCTGCGATCCACCCCATCATGTTCATAAAGATGCTGACGGCGGTTGTCGGGGGCTGGGCTTTTACCTGTTGCGGCATGACAGTCGGGGGAACTGTGGTTTTCGGGATGGTGGGAGGCGGTGTACTGGCGCTGGTGAACAGGGCATGGATACTGAAGTGGGATGCCGGTGCCATGACAATTCCCGTTGATCCGTCAAAGGTTGTCGGCAGATCCTGCCAGGTCCCGGATTTCCTGTCAAAGGTTTTTATCCAGTAATCGCGCCCCCACCGGGCCTCCACCGGGGATAATGAGAGGGAGACCGGTGGCGAGAAGGTTGCACCGTCAGGCCCGATCTCGTACGCAATGCCGTCAAAGACAAAGACGGGATCAGAAGGCACCGGGGGGAGATCTGCCATGGAAAGAACCCGTATCGTGATACTCTCAAGCGGTTTTCCGGCTGCATCTTTCGCGACAATTCCTTCACCGATGGTGATGGTTGCACGACCGTCGGATGACGTGAGCCGGGTCTCCTGGGTCACGACTCCCTGCGCATTGGTATAGACCTTTGCCGATGCGCCGGGATCTGCCGTGACTTTTGTCTCCAGCGTTGCTGTTGGCGAAGGAGTCGGGACCGCGGCGATCGTCATCGCTGGTGGCACGCCCGCGGCCGGCAGCCCTGCATCGGATTCTGATACGGGATTGTATGGTTCTGCCGGTGCCGGCTGGCTGACATGGCTTGTTACGGAGAGGGTGATCAGCTGGAGGGGATTACCGGAGCCCGATAGCGGCGCGATACCGAATGTGGTAAAATACTCAGGCACTTCTGCCTCGAAATAATCCAGCGTCCCGTCATTGAAAAGGTACGCAGCAGGTATCACCATCCCGGCAACGTCCCCCTGGCTGTTCGTTCCAAAGCCGATGATAAAGGTATTGGGCTCCTGTCCGCCCAGCCATGAACGATCAAGACTCATGTTGATTGTCACATTGCCGTTCACGCCGATACCGCTCTTCACGATACGGGCGGTATACGCAATACCGCCAGCGTCGATGTAATTCGATCCGTCAATGATACGGCCAAACCGTGTCGCGTCAGCAGGTATTGTACTCTCCCAGATCTGCGTTGAGACTGAGCCGGATGACGGGTAGCGGTTCGAGGCAAAGCGGCAATTGACGCCCCAGCCGGTGCCGATCGAAGGGGAGGTACCTGACGCAGTAATATCTTCAGTCAAAAAAATAATCTGCGACAGATTGCCCATGTAGGAATTATTGCCATGGGTGTCAGCAAATCCCGCCGAATCGGGAGCAATAAACGTTATATTTTCCCAGCCTGCGGATCCGGGTCGGAATGCAGTCAGGACATCCGGATTCGGCTGGATCATCTCCGGAAGGCGGGTGGCATTGTATATCAGGAACCAGCCGCCATGCCGGGATACCACGCTGATTCCCTGGACCGGAAGGGTTGCAGTCCCCGTTGCACCAAGGTAGGTCCTGATGAAGCTGGTTTTTGTCTCAGTATCGTCTGCCATACCGGCAAAGGTATTGTTGACTGTGAGCGATACGGTATACTCCTGACCCTCGTCCGTATAGGTATGGACGGGATTCTGCTGGTGCGATACTGCACCGTCGCCGAAATCCCACAGCCAGGTGACAGGATCGCCTCCTGACGTGTCGGTGAACTGCACAGATAACGGGGCAAATCCTGCACGCGGGGTTGCGGTGAATTCCGCGTCGGGGGGCGTGTCAACGTAGATATCGTACCGGGCTGCAGGAGGGGTCGCATTCCGGCACCTGAGGTTGCCCACGGTCAGCCTGGTATTATAGATACCGGTTCCGGAAAACGTCTCCCCGCCCGGGTCAAGAGGATAACTCGAAAACCCGTTGCTGTAATTCCAGCTGCGGTGCAGGATTGGCGAACCGGCTGAACGGTCGGTAAAGACAACATACAGGGGGGAAGTCCCGGCATTGACGGAAGGGGAGAAATCGGCAACCGGGCACGTGCCTGGGGAACCGAGCGTAAGCAGGAAGATATCTGCAATCCCCGAGCGCCCGTCCTGCCATACGATCCGGGAATCAGAAACTGCAGGCCGGGTCTGGGCTGCCGATTCCGGCTGGGGAGAGACCCAGGTCTCCGTGCCGGATGAGATAGTATACATATAGATATCCCCGTAGGAAGACCTCCGGTAATCTTCCAGAACGATCAGGTCGCTGCTGATTGCCGGATGCATCTGTGCTGTTCCGGGCCCGGCCGGAGTGACCTGTGTCACCGTACCGGTTGATATCGTATACCGGTAGACAATTCCCGAATCTTCCCAGACTACGGTATCTCCGGAAATATCCGGGTTTATTGCGAGGATGGAACCCGGGGAGATTTCTTCTGCTGATGAATCGCTGATATTGTAAAGCCAGACAGCTGATGACATGGTCCCGGACCAGTTCTCGTATGCGATGTAATTTCCGGAAACAGCGGGATTTTTCTGGTGGTCGGGATTGCTGATGAGGGCAACCGGGGTTAATGTTCCCGAACTGATATCGTACGAGAAGATATCCCAGTCGCCTGATGTGAAATCCTGCCAGACGACCAGATCGCCTGAAATCACCGGCAGCGGGTGGTCTTCGCGTGTGGACCAGTAATCCGGACCGGCAACTGCCGGAAGGCTTTCGGAATTTTTTGTTGAGGAATCGTAAAGAACGATGGAAAATGAATCAATGGTGGTATCGAGCTGTCCCCAGACTACCCGGGAACCATCGATATCCGGGCCGGACTGCCAGTAGTCGTAACCGGGAACCGGGGCGTATTCCTCGCCGGATGCAAGATTATACAGGTAGACATTCGTAAACGGGGTCCGTTCGTCTTCCCACGCGATCAAATCCCCGTTTACCGACGGGCAATACTGGTTTGAATACTCCGTGCCGGTTGATATGATGGTTTCGGTCCCGTTTGGCGCTGCATGAGCAGTGCAGGTGAGAAGAATGAAAAAAACGAGGAAACTGATCAGAACCCCCGTTTTCTGGTCTGGAGCTGTTTTTCTCATACCGGTCAGCCATCCGCCTGCCGGTCTTCAGGACTGTTCGACATCGTTCCATTTCCTGGTTTTATTTTACCCAGCCGAAACCGGCGAAATACTTCTGGAACAGGTCTGCATCGAGTGCAAAGACCCCGTCTGCAGGATCTTCCAGTTTCTTTCCAAGCCACAATCCCTTTGCAAAAGCCGTGTCCGGGAGTATCCCGCCGATCGGATCGCCGCTCTTCTGCCCCCACGGGTTCCGCAGCACGATGTATTTTTTCGCGTTGGAAACGTATACGCCCATGACGGTATACGAGTGGTTGGCCGAGATCACATCATCACGGTAAACAACGTCCTTCGGGATTACGTCGGTTGCGTCCGCCGGGTTATGCGTCCATGCCACGGCAGGATACTTTGTCTGGAGTACCACCACGTACTTTTCGGGACTGATCATCATCTGGGTGCCGATCATGGAGTAAATCAGGTTCCCGGTCAACCCGTTTGTGTACGAATACGTGGGAGTTTTCCCGGTAAGGTGCATGAGCGCGGTAAGCGGATTGCCCTGGCAGATATGGATGTACTCGGGCTGGATGGTTGTATCGGCAGGATTTTTACCATACTTCCTGCAGTATCGCCAGGATGCATAGGCTTTTTCAATGATCGAAGGCCAGGTCTCCGCAGCGGTATTTGAACGGGAATAGATTCTCTGCTCGGGTTTGAGGACCGGGATTTTATCATTGACAGAAACTGCTGCATCCGCTACCGGGACCTTGTCAAGAAGGATTGAACCTGCCGCATCCGTCTGCGGGAGGTAAAAGGTATATTTGTAAGGCGATGCGATGAGCTGATTGCGGAAAGTCGTCTTTGTTCCGGACGCCCATGCCAGCGCAGAAAGCGCTGAAATGAAATAACAATCCGGCAGGCATCCCTGGACCAGATCGTCATATGCAACTGCATCCGGTGTATACGATCCACCGGTGACCGCTGTCCAGTTCTCGATTGCCGGGCAGGGATTGGAAGCACATGAGACCGTGTCCCCGGCTCCGGCATTGATCTTCTCATACCGTGGATCGGTTGTTTTCGGGAAGAGATCGGAGCTTGTCCGGGGGTCGAACAGTTCATTGTATGGCCTTTCAAACACCTTTTCGAGTATTTTCATCTTGCTTTCCGGGGATTTCTTCTGCCAGTTGATCTTCTTGCGCAGTTTCAGTTCGGCAACGGTATAGGGATTCCGTGCACCAATGGTATTTGGGATCGATACATGAGCCACAACCACACCTCTACGTGAATACTACCGTCCGGGCATAATAAATATTTCTGTATCAATTTACATGAAAAAAAATCTGATTTTCCGG
>Ga0302253_1000941_pt1 | contig 20196 bp, 19 predicted proteins | sample AAG_RA_Trp_MG_FD_193537 | JGI IMG/M metagenome (GOLD analysis project Ga0302253, IMG submission 193537) | Enriched activated sludge microbial communities from anaerobic digester in WTTP, New Holstein, Wisconsin, United States - AAG_RA_Trp | ecosystem: Engineered > Bioreactor > Anaerobic >...
GTCACATCTTTTTGCAGGGTAACCTGGTTCAAATTAGGATGCCCTATTGCGCCTTTGGAAGTAGTGACCATGCTATCCTTGCGGATATTCACCAAGTCGCTGGTAGAAACAAGTTCTTTCTTCCTGTCCCAGTCAAGAGATTCCGTAGTCAATGTTGCTCCGGAAGTAGAGGTAATGACCACATTATCCTGCAGATGCATCCTGCCTTCTTTCTTGTCAAAACTCCCCTTGTCGGCGGTAAGCTGTATCTGGTCGGTAGCTCCGTATAATTTGCCGATGATATCAGTCAAGCGTACTTCAGTTTCAAATATATCCGCGGTCTTTCCGGTTATGTCCCAGGCCTTCTTGCCTTTATCCCCGTAACCGGAAAGAGAAAATCCGCTTATCTGCTGGTCAGAAGCCTCCGCGCTGGTATCGCTTTCCTGCTCTTGGGCGGAAAGAACAGAAATTATAGCAAAGAAGGCAAATAAAAACAAAAATATTTTCTTAAATATCATAATATGCCAGTGTATCCGGCCATTTACCCTGGGCCTTTAATATCAATTCGCAGACTTCGCGTACCGCGCCCCTGCCGCCATGCCTTATGGTAATATAAGCAGCTGCCTTTTTAATATCCTGACAGGCGTTAAAAACCGCCACAGAAAAACCAACACGCTTCATCAAACACAGGTCAACTAAGTCATCCCCGACAAAACACAGTTCTTCAGGCATGACCTTATATTTCTTGATAATCCTGTCCAGGGCCTTTGTCTTAGGCGAAACATCGGCAAAAACTTCCTCAACGCGCATGTCGCGTGCCCGAGGCAGTATAGTGCGTGAACTTTTAGCGGTTATAAGGATTGTTTTAATTCCGGCCTTTCTTAATAAATAAACCCCCAGCCCGTCATGGACATCAAAGAACTTTGAATCCCTGCCTTTGGAATCATATATTATCCTGCCGTCGGTAAGCACACCGTCAACATCCAACAGCAATATTTTTATTTTTTTTAACTTCTCTAAGATATATTGTTCCACTTTATACCAATCCGGCCCTCAAGCAATCCTGCACATCCAACAAACCTATAGGCCGGTTATTTTTATCCACCACAGGCAGTTCGTCTATTTTTTTCTCTTCCAGAATATGCAAAGCTTCGGCAGCCAGAATATCCGGTCCGACTGTGGCCGGCTTTTTAGTCATCACATCTTTGACTTTGCGCGATGACAGATTCGGGTCAATCTCTAAATGCCGGCGCAGGTCTCCATCGGTAAATATCCCCCTGAGCCTGCCCTTGCTGTCAACAACAGTTGCGCTCCCTGCGCGGGCATGGGTGATCTTAACCAATACCTCGGAAATCTTCTTGTTTTCATTTACTATGGGGCTTGATGAACCTTTGCGCATAATATCTCCTACAGTCAAAAGTAATTTTCTGCCCAAAGTCCCGCCGGGATGAAATAAGGCAAAATCTTTGGGCTTAAAACCTTTTAATTCAAGGAGGCAGACCGCCAAAGCATCTGACATGGCCAGCATTGCCGTAGTTGATGCGGTCGGCGCCAAACCTAAAGGACAAGCCTCTTTGTTTACTGCCGTATTTAGCACCACATCGCTATAGCGGGCCATCAGCGATTTATTGTTGCCGGTTATAGAAATTATTTTTGTGCCGATTTTCTTCAATACCGGAAGTAATTTCCTGATTTCATCGCTCTCTCCGCTATAAGACAGAATAATTACCACATCAGCCTTGGTCACTCTTCCCAAATCCCCGTGAATAGCCTCGGCAGAATGCAGAAACAGGCTAGGCGTGCCGGTGGATGAAAGCGTAGCAGAAAGCTTTCTGGCGATTATCCCGGTCTTGCCTACTCCGGTTACAACCGCGCGCCCTCCGGAATTCAGGATCAGGCGCACAGCCCTTTCAAAGGATTTGCCAATATTTTTCTTTAGATTATTTATAGCACACGCTTCTATATCTAATACCTGCTTGGCTCTTTTTATAGTATTCATAATTATTCCGCCGCGGATTTTATTTTTCTGACCTGCTTGAGTAAAGATTCCAGCATTTTATAATTTATCATATTCGGCCCGTCGCAGGGAGCATGGTCAGGGCTGGGATGTACTTCTAAAAACAACCCGTCGCAGCCAAAAGCAACCGCTGCCCGAGAAAGCCCTTCAACAAAATCTCTTTGGCCGCCGGACGTATTGCCTTTTCCTCCGGGAAGCTGAATGCTGTGCGTAGCATCATAGATAACCGGATAACCCATATCCCGGATTATTTTGAGGCTCCTGAAGTCAGAGACCAGATTATTGTACCCAAAAGAAAAACCCCGCTCGGTAATAATGATATTCTTATTTCCGGCTGACTCAACTTTTCTGATTATCGGCAAAATGTCCCATGGCGCTAAAAACTGGCCTTTTTTTATATTTATCACTTTACCTGTTTTTGCCGCGGCAGTCACAATGTCGGTCTGGCGGCAAAGAAAAGCCGGGATCTGAATAACATCCAGCACTTTGGATGCATCTTTAATCTCTTTCTGGCAATGGATATCGCTTAAAACCGGGATTTTTATTTTCTGTTTTATTTTATTTAATACATCCAGGCCTTTTTTTAAGCCGGGGCCGCGATAAGATGTTATTGAAAGGCGGTTGGCTTTATCATAGCTGGACTTGAATATAAACGGTATACCGGTTCTATCAGCAATCTCTTTTAACCTTTTAGCTGACTCTAAAGCCGCGCTCTCAGATTCAATCACGCAAGGCCCGGCTATTAATACCAGCGGATTGTCATCACCGATTTTGATACTGCCTACCTTTATCTGGCGCATTAACGGTTTTCCTTTTCTAAAAACGCTTTGACCTTATCCAGGTCCTGCGGCGTATCCACGCCGATAGTATCATATTTTGTCTCAATCACCTTAATCCGGAACCCCTCTTCAAGTACACGCAATTGTTCAAGTTTCTCAATCTTTTCCAGGTTTGATTCCGGAAAATTCTTAAATACAAAAAGAAAATCTTTGGTGTAGCCGTAAAGCCCGATATGCTTATAAAAAACAGGCTCTTTTACCTGGCAATTCTGCGCCTGATAAGGAATACAGCTGCGGCTAAAATACAGCGCGAAATCATTTTTATCAACCACAACCTTAACCACATGCGGATCTTCTAAATCAGCCGGATTAGTTATCTTTTTCTTTAAAGTGGCCATGGATATATCACTGTTCTCTGCCAGCGCCCTGCCTACCGTATCAATCATCACCGGATGCACCAACGGTTCATCGCCCTGAATATTAATAATATACTTAACCTCCAGAGGGTTAACGACCTCGGCGATCCGGTCTGTGCCGCAGGCGTGATTCTTAGAGGTCATTACAACCTTGGCTCCGAAATCCTTGGCTACGGAAGCCACTCTTTCATCATCACAGGCGATAACAAGATCGTCAAGCACCTTAGCCTGTCTTGCCCGCTCCCAGACATGCTGGATCATCGGCTTGCCTAAGATATCAGTAAGCACCTTGCCTTCAAAACGGCTTGACTGATATCTTGCCGGAATTATCCCTATAGTATCCATAATTAACCTAACCTTTGAGCCAGTTCTTTTCTATTAGTCACAGCTGTGCCAATCTTGCTCACCACAATTCCTGCGGCAAAATTTGCCAGACGGGCAGCTTCGGTTTTTGTGGCGCCGCTTGCAAGCGCCAGAGTAAAACAGGCAATCACCGTATCCCCGGCGCCTGAAACATCAAATACCTCCTGCGCTACCGTAGGGATATGCATTGGCCGGCTGCCTTTTTCAAATAAACTCATGCCATTTTCGCCTAAAGTCACCAGGATCGACTCTAGTCCCAGGTATTTTAAGACCTGCGTTGCCGCCTCGTCTATATCCTTGGCGGTTAAAAGCCGGTCATTATGCATCACAAATTTATTGGTTGTATCTTTAATCCTTAAGTTTCTGACTGCATTTTCCAGCTCTTTCCTATTCGGAGTTATGGATGTAGCGCCGCGATAATAAATAAAATTCTCTTCTTTGGGGTCAACCGTGACTATCTTATTATATTTTTTAGCCAGGTAGATGATTTCTTCCAAAATATGCGGGTTAATCACGCCCTTGCCGTAATCTTCAATTATTACCGCGTCAAACTTGCTGATATTGCTCCTTATATAACGGCAGATCTTTTCGTTCAACTTTGCAGGCAGGGCATCGGTATGTTCCCAGTCAACCCTAACCACCTGTTGATGCCCGGCGATTATCCGGGTTTTAACCGTAGTATGCCTTTTTGGCTGGCTGAAAATTCCCTGAACAGAAATATTTCTTTTTTTTAATTCGGATAAAAGTAAACCCGCATTCTCATCTTGCCCGACTATGCCTATAATAACTGCTTTCGCGCCAAAGGCGCTGATATTATTGGCCACGTTGGCTGCTCCGCCCGGGACAAATGAACGCTTATTTGCCCAGACTACCGGTACCGGCGCTTCAGGAGAAATTCTACCCACGTCGCCCCGGATATACTCATCTAATATCAGATCGCCGATCACCAGTATGCGCATCTTATTAAATTTATTTAACACTGCTTTCAAATTCTTCATATTTTCTCAACAACCGCCTGCGCTAAAAGCGGCAGCATTATTTCATGGTGGCCGATAATATAATAACCTTTGCCGCCTGATGCTGTGGGCCGGCAGACAACATTCTGGTTCGGGCGGTAATGATGAATCATGTCAAAATTTGCAGTAACAAAGTCTTTTACAGTAAAGCCCAGGTTTCTTGCCAGATTCAGGGCCTTTAAGAATACTTCCGGCAATATCACTGCCGAACCGCAATTCAGCACTACTCCGCCGTTATTCAAGCGGGTTATCTCGTCAGTAAGCCTGCGGAAATCCTGCGCGCTGGCCCAGCCCGTCGATGCCGCGTCAAAGCTGGGATGCTGGTGGATTATATCAGTGCCTATTGCCGCATGCACGCACACCGGAACTTTGAATTTACAGGCATTAGCCAAAAGGCTCAATTTTTTATGCGCCAGTTTGGAATTCGCGATCTTGCGCGCAACTGACTCGCCCATGCCCAATCCGTTAGCAGCCCCTTCGTTAATCGCGCAATTAATAAATTCGGCTGTCTCTTTGCCCATGCCGAATTTTCCGTCTTTCAGGTTCTCAGCCACATCCTCCGAAGTCTTCCCTTGAAGGGCTATCTCAAAATCATGGATAATACCTGCGCCGTTGAGTGAAATGCAGGTGATTATTTTCTTTTTCATCAGCTCAATCAAGACAGGATTCAGGCCGCATTTTATTACATGGGCTCCGGCCATCAAAATTACTGGTTTTTTACGTTTGCGAGCTTTAATCACCGCATCCGCAACTTCGCGCAAATCCTTAGCCTTTAAGATGTTAGGCAGGGAACCTAGAAAACCGGCAAAATCCTTTCCCCGGCTAGGCGGCTTGGCAAAATCGCTCATCCGGACCTTGCTGGCCCTCTTTAAAACAGAATATGTCTTTACCTTAGTTATGTCTATCATACGAACTGGTAATTTTAGCACAATTTATAAGGCAAATCAACCTTATTTAGCTTAACAAACCCCTGTTACATCTGGGCTAAAGCTTCATTCATCAGCCGCATTACATCCTGTGCTTCCGCCTTATTCAATCTTCCCAGTTTCGTAAAACGGTAATTCCCTTCCTGGTCTTTATTTTCTCTGGTGACCTGGATCTTTTTAGCTCCGTTGTTGTAAGAATAAACGCTTACTGTAATCCTGCCTGCTTCTGTTTCAGCTGACTTTGCAAACAACTGTTCATCCAGACTCGCATCGTACGGCATGTTACCCTCCCGGTTTATTTACTGCTATTGTTTAATATGGACTCCGCTGCATCCACTACTTCGTTTACGGTAATAGAGTTAAGGCAGACAAAACCTCTGGTGCAGTTATGCGCCAGGCATTCAACGCAATCTGCCTGCTTATGCAACACCCTGTCATTATCTCCTAAAGGAGCCCATCTTTTCGGGCCCAAACCTTTTTGATTCCGGCCAAAAATAGAAATTACCGGAGTGCCTACTGCCGAAGCAAGATGCACCGGCCCGGAATCATTAGAAATAAATAACCTGCACCTTTTTAAAATACTGGCTAACTGGCTTACAGAAGTCTTTCCCGCCAAATTCAACGCCGGGATATTCATACGCTTAACCACCTCTTCTGAAACATGTATATCTTTTGGCCCTGCCACTACTATTATTTTCATGCCTTGCGCCTTAGCTAATCTTTGCGCGGCTTGAGCAAAACGCTCTGCCGGCCAGACCTTAGAAGGGCAGCTTGCCGCCGCATGCACGGCTAAAAGCTTATCGGAATCCTTAATACCCTCTTTTTCAAATAAATGTTTAACCCAGATTTCAGAATCCGGCCTTATAGGCATGTAAAGCCTTTTATCCTGCGGCTCAATGCCTAAATAACGCAAAAAATCCAGAGTATATTCTGATTCGTGTTTTTCACCTGCCTGCTTTGAATGCTTAAGCCTGTCAGTTAATAAAAAACCCATCTTACGGTCAAATCCAACTCTCCTTTTAATGCCGGCAAAAAAGGTGAGTAAATGGGCCCGGTTTACCGGATGCAGTATAAGCGCCAGATCAAAGCCCCTCTTTTTTAAATTCCGGCTGAATTTAATTGACTTGAGCCAGCTCTTATGTTTAGCGTCTTTATCGTAGGTGATTACCTCGTCAATAAACGGACTTTGCTCAACTATATCTTTTGCGTACGGAGAGACCATCATCGCGATATAGGCATGAGGAAAATTCTCTCTTAAGCCTTTAAGCACCGGGGTAGACAAAAGCACATCGCCGATCCTGTCCGTGCGTACTACCAGTATCCGTTTAAACTCTTCACCTTTACTTGTGGCCTTGGGGCATTGCGGCTTTTTAGCTAATATATTTCTTGCTTCTCTCAACACATCCTCCGCCCGCACAACATGCATACACCTGAGCGTTCCGAACCTGCACTGCGCTTCTTCGCACGGACGGCAGATTATATCTTTTTTTACTACCGCACTGACTTGCGGCCAGGGGCCGTATTTTATTTCAGACGTCGGACCGAATACCGCCAGGACAGGGGTATTCAGATAGCTGGCCAAATGCATTATAGCGCTGTCATTGGTTATAACCAACTTTGACTTTTTTAAAACATAGGCCAACTGCGCCAGCGTGGTCTTATCGCATAGATTCAACACCGGATAACCTGACTCTATCGCTATATAATCGGCGATTAGGCTGTCATCTTTGTCTCCGGCCAGGATAATCTTAGCTTTAAACTCTTCGCCTAATTCTTTAACTATCTGCGAGAATTTTTCTTTAGGCCACCTTTTAATATGGCTGCGCGCTCCTGCGGCAATCACTATTATAGGTTCATCGCCAAGAATATTGTTTTCTTTAAATATCAAATCAATATATTTTTCATCCTGCAGGCTGATGTAGACAGAACCCGGCACAGGATCAGCCCGTGGCAATTTTAAAGGAACAAGCTTATTTAAATGTTTTTCTTTCATATGGCGCAATAAAGCCGGGGGCCGCCGGAGAGTAAAATAACTCTTGCCCAAAGAAAGAAAAAAACCGAAGAAACTATTTCTAAAATCAATAACTATTTCAAAATTCTGGCGTTTTAATTCCAACAAAAGCCTGATCTTATCCCCGAGGCGTGAACGTTTATCAAATATAATAAGCTTGCTTATATACGGATTATTTTCAAATATTTTAGCCGGGCGCGCCCCGCAGATAACAGTAACCGGGCCCTGCGGATAACGCTGCCGCAGGCGGTCTAAAACCGGCAAAGTCAGTATAACGTCGCCGATATTGCTTAAAGTTATAAATAATATTTTCATAAACTTTTACTTTGTATTCTTTACCTGCCTGACAGCTTCTAACACATCCTCAATCATTATTGCCTTCATGCAGCGGTTGTCAGGGCAATTCACTTCATAGCAGGGTAATTTACAACCCACGTCTTTCTGCAGGATAACCGTATTTTTATCCGGAACAGGCCCGGTTATCATTGGCAGCGTCGGCCCGAAGAGGGCGATTATTTTCTTTGCTGCCACGGCATTGGCTATATGCAAAGGCCCGGTATCCGCAGTTATAAACAAGTCCAATTCTTTACATAATGCGCCGAGTTGTTTGATATTTAATGCCGCTACTGCCAGAACCGGCTTATGCAGCATATGAGTGGTTATCTGTTTGGCCAGTTTAATATCAGAAGTGGAACCGGTAATGACCACTTTGCAACCGAGGTCATGTATAAGCATATCAGCCAGCCTTGACCAATTTTGAACAGGCCAGCGTTTAGGCAGCCAGTTTCCTCCCGGATTAATCCCCACCGTAAAATCTTTTCCGGAAATACAGTTCTTTTTTAAAAAATCCTTAACAAACGTTTCATCATCATGGCTATAGAAAAACTCGGTATAGCGGTCTTCTATTTTTAAACCCGCTTTTTCCACAACATTAAGGTAATAATCAATGCGGTGCATAGCGTCCCTGTCCGGAGGGCTAATCTTCAAGGTCAGCAAAAAACCCCTCTTCTTAGTATTATAACCGACCCTTTCGGATATTCCGGCAAGCCTGCAGATAAGGGCGCGCTTGAGCGAACGGTGAAGCAGATATACAGTATCAAAATTCTTTTCTTTAAGTGTTTTGACAAAATTGAGCTGGCCAAGAAGCCCTTTATGCCTGTCCTTCTCATCAAAAATGATTATCTCATCCAGGTATGGATTGCCTTTTAACACAGGGTAGCACCGGCTGGGTATTACGCAGGCAATAAAACTATCCGGAAAATTACGCCGGACATTTCTTATGACCGGGGTCGAAAAAAGCACGTCTCCGAGCCAATTTACATTAAATATAAGGATCCGTTTTTTCATGTCCGGTTTTATTTCTCCTTTAAATATTTATAGAAACCGGTGGTTTCAAACCACAACACAAATAAATTTTCCGCGTTTTCGGAAATACGCAGGCGCTTAAGCAGATACAGGTCATTGGGGGAATACCTTCTCCCCGGAGAAGTAGCCACTGCCAATTCATATCCGGCGCCTATAACCATCTGCCGGATTTTCTCATTAAACCTGCCTTCAGGATAACTGAAAGCAGCCACACGCCTGCCTAATTTCGCTTCCAGTATCCTTTTAGATTCAACGATCTGCCTTTTTACTTCCGATTCAGACTTAAAGTCTATCAAAGGAGTCGCGCTTAATGTATGGCTGCCAAACGTAATAAGGCCTGACGCCTGCATCTCTTCTATCTCTTTCCAGCTTAACCTGTCTGAACGGCCGATCTCATTAATGATCACAAAAATAGTCGCCGGAAGGTTATATTTTTTCAGAACAGGAAAAGCATAAATATAATTATCCTTATAACCGTCATCCATAGTTATCACGACAGTGCGCAGCGGAATGCGTTTTTTCTCTCTGATCAGGCTTGCCGCTTCTTCCAGCCTGACTACGTTATAATTATGCTGCTTTAGAAAACGCATCTGCCTTTCAAATGTCTCGGGCTTGACAATAAGCAGGTTCATTCCCGGGATGCTCCGGGGGTTTACCGAATGATACATCATTATAGGAAGGGAATATTTATCCTGAAGGAATGCGCCTACGGATAATACTACAACGCAGATTAAAACTAAAAACCCCAGCAATCTTATTTTTCTAGACATGCCTTATATACCCTTTCTGTTTCTTCGGCTTGCCTTTGCAGGCCGAAATTATTATTAATAAAATCTGCGGCTGACCCGGACATTATTGCGGAGCTTGCCTTATCAGATAAAACCCTTATTATAGCTGCGGATAAGCCAGCAACATCTTCCGGCTCTACCAGTAAACCGCTTTTCCCGTCTTGTATCAGGCTGGGGATACCGCCTACCCTTGAGCCGATAACCGGCACGCCAAAGGCCATTGCCTCCATCAAGCTCAAGCCCAGCCCCTCATGCAGCGACGGCATAACAAAAACATCCATCACAGATAAAACCATGCGCGTATCGCTTACCGAAGATATGAATATAACCTGTTTTTCTATTCCAAGTTTGCGCGTTAATTGAATAAGCCTGCCCCGTTCTTTTCCTTCTCCTACTATAAGCAAAGTAGCTGCTGGGAATCTTTCTAACACCCGCTTCATTGCCTGTATAAGGTATTTATGGCCTTTAACATCAGAAAGCCGGGCGATGATCCCGACTACCGGCCCGCTTCCCAATCCTAAATCTTCTTTTGTCCTTCGCCCTTCGTCCTTTGTAAGAGCAGCGAATCTCTCTATATCTATGCCATTATGCACAACTTCTATTTTTTCCGCAGTTACCCCCAAGTCATTTACCAGGTGTCCTTTTACCTGAGGGCTGATCGCAATAACCTTGTCCCCCCAGCAGGGAAATAACCTGCGCGTGAATTTCATAGTAAAGAATCCGTGGCCTGTAGAAACGTGTTTAATTGCGCAAAACCGCTTTAATAATTCCCCAAGCACCTGTGTAACCCGGGTATTGGAATGCGCTATCTGTATCTTTTCACTTTTTATCACCGGGCAAAGGCAAAACAGGCTGACCAGGATTTTTGGGTTTATCTCAGCTTTGGTCTTAATGGGGATAGGAATAAATCTGATGCCTTCCTGCTTAAACTTATACAATAAATCCCCTCCGGAAGACGCCACATAAACATTATGGCCTTTTTTCTTCAGGCCCCGGGATAAATTCAGAAGATAACTGGTTATCCCGCCGGTATTCAAGTGAGTTGCTAAGTATAAGATATTCATTTTAACAGCCTATTAACCGCATCCAGCACTTCTTCCGCGCTGATCAAAGACATACATTTGGCGGTCCTGCATTTTGATTTATAGCAAGGGCTGCACTCAAGGTCCTTTTTTATAACTACGGCGTCTTTTACCCGGCTCATATGCCGTCCGGGATCAGTCGGGCCGAATAAAGCTATGACCGGAACATTTCCCGCTGCTGCCACATGCAAAGGAGCAGAATCCGCCGATATATATACGCTGCATTTTTTTATCAGGCAGGCAAGTTGATTTATAGTGGTCCTACCGCAGGCATTAATAGGCTTGGCAGTCTTACACAGGCCCATCAAAGCTGTTGCGCGCCCAATATCTGCCTGCGCCCCGGTCAAAACCACCCTTATTTCTTTACGCGACATTTCTTCGCAGAAACGGGCAATATTTTCCAGGGGCCAGTTTTTAGTCAGCCAGCGGGAACTTGCGGCAATGTTTAAACCGATCAATTTCTGGCTTGAGCTAAGCCATTCTCCCTCTAACAGCTTATCAACATAGCTATAATCTTCGTCCGACGGCCATAATTCCAGAGCCGCGCTTCTTAATTCAATCCCCAGCATGTTTAAAATGCGGAATTGATGCGTTACCGGGTCCATTAAAGGTTTTTCATCTTTAATACGGTGGTTTAAAAAGAAGGAGAGTTTCTTATTATCATAGCCGTAACGGTTAAGCGCCATGCTCAACCCGGAAAGTATGTGGCTCTTACGGTTATTTTGCAGGTCAATGACAATATCAAAATTGTGCTTCCTTAAAATACTCCCCAGCCTTAAAAGCCCTTTTACGCCTTTATCTTTATTTTTAAAATCCGCCACCAGCAGCTCATCTATATAAGGGCAGCCCATTAAGACTTCTTTGCATTCAACCGAAGTAAGCAGGGTAACCTTATAATTTACTCCGAATTTTTCTTTTATTGCCCTGATTGCGGCGCTGGAAAGAATAACATCGCCCATTGAACCGAGCTTGATTATAAGTACCTTAAAATTTTTAAGCGTTTCTTCGTATACCGAAATTGTATTCTTTGCCATCAACTCAACATTAAATTTATCTTTTACTTTTTCATAAGCGTTTTCAGCTAAAAACCGGGCAAGCTCTTTGTCCTTATATACCTTCAAAACCGCTTCTGCCATTGCCTGAGGGTCAGCAGCCGGCACCAGTATGCCGGTCTTGTCATGGTCAATAATATCCACCACTCCTCCCACCTGAGTTGCTACAACCGGCACCCCGGCTGCCTGCGCTTCAATTATAACCCTGCCAAAAGCTTCATGGGTGGTGGTAGCCAAAACCAGCAGGTCAAGATGGTTCATTACCGACGGAATATCCCTTTGCGTGCCTAAAAACTGCGTACAATGCCATAAGCCCAGCCTGCGCACCAAAACCTGAATCTGCTCTTTATAAGATTCTTTGGAGCTTGGCGCGTCTCCCACAATCCAGATTTTAAGCCGGCTCACCTGCCGGGAGACTTTAGCCATTGCCTTAATAAAATGAAGGTGCCCTTTTAAGGGAGTGATCCTGCCGACTATCCCGACATTAAATTCATCCCTTCTTTTTTTATCCGGGCTGGCATAATTAAATTTGGAAATATCTACACTGCGCGCAATTATAATGACACGCTCATACGGCACTCCCAGATCGTCAACCATATGCCTGGCGATACAATTACTCGGGCAGATAACTTTTTTTGCCCATCCCATCACATAACTAAAAAAGTGCTTACTGTAATAACCGTGCGCAGTAGTAATAAACACCTTGCCTGTTTTGCGCGCCGCCAGAAAAGCCGCCCAGGCAGGAGCGCGCGAACGGGCATGGATTATATGAATCTCTTCTTTGCGGATAATCTCAACCAGTTTCGGCACGCATTTAAGGATGGAAACTATTGATTTCTTATTCACTGGCAGCTGGTAGTGCTTTGCGCCGTGCTCTTCTATTTCTCTGGCTAATTCACCGCCGGAAGAGACTACAACCGACTTATGCCCGAGCTTAACCAGATAACGGCTTAGGTCAAGTGTGCCGGTTTCTACTCCGCCCACGTTTAATTGAGGTAAAATTTGTAAAATATTCATTTTTTTAGTAAAAATTTTAAGCTATAATAAATAACTATGGATGCCGATAAATCGCCGTTTGAGAAAAACCTGCTTAATATAATAATATTTGTTATGGCAATTTTTCTTTTAATTGCCCTTCTCTATAATGTATCTTTTATATTCAAAATCCCCGGATTTAATTCTAAAAATAACCAGCCGCAATCTTCTCCCTCCGACACCCAGTCAGCAGATAAAAGTTACGAAGAAGAATACAGAAAAATGATGGAAAAATCAAAACAGGATTATCAGGCGATGATGGATCAAAGCAAGATGCGCTGATAGGCCCGGCTCACCGTTTCCCTGTCATTCAAAATCTCTATCTGCGGTTTATGCCTGAATAAAAATTCTATCCTTTCTGCGATTCCCTGCGCCGGAACAAGGCAAATATGTTTGCGCAAAGACATGTTATTAAGGAACCGGCGGTGTTTTTTGCCTACCGAAGCATCGCATACTATAACATATTTTCCGCTTGATGAAGCCTCAGAAACCATAGAAATACTTTCCGCGGATACAACAATAATATCGCTTAAGCCCAATATCCCGCCAACTGCTTCCGGAATATTCAATTCATTGGCAATGACTAAAAGTTTGCAGCGCGCATGCCCGGAAAACTCTTTTTTTAATATCGCTTCTATTGCCGCCGAAGTGCGCCTTGAGGTAGTTGCCAGAATATCCGCATCCAGGGCCTGCGCTGCCTTTTTAACTTCGCTTACCATCTGAAGCACGCCGTCTTTGTCTAAAGTAAAATTCTTGGCATCTCCCCCAACCAGCAATCCGATGATTAATTTATTCCCCTTGCCCTCTAACCTGTTATTTTTTTTCAACACCTCTGCCTGCTGCGCCAAATAATCCTTGTCTATCAAATTAAGCGCTCCGGTAATAACCGCGACATTTGGCCCGGGCGAATGGTTGTCATGCGCAGGCATAATCACCAAATCAAATTTATTTAAACCGGCAAAAGAAGGCTTTAATATGGTTATTGATTTGCTCAAATTCTCACGCGATACCATTCTGTTGACCATAGAGCTGAGCGAACCGCAGGAAATAACAAAATCAGGAGATGTTCTGTGCAGGCCTTCATAACTATCCCGGCCCAAAGATTTTTTTAAACAATCCATGCATCCCTGACAGGAATATTTTCCCGAAAATAAAGCGGCTATTGCCAGTATCGGCCTGGACAACCTGTTCTTTAGCCTGATTTCTACAGTGGATATCTTTGCCTTTATGCCTCTTTGGCCCAGCGCCCGGGCTAACAAAGCAGCTGCTGCCTGCGACTGGCGTAAATGCCCGGCCTTAGAATCATTGACGATCAATATTTCTTTCTCGTCGGTATATTTCCATACCCGGTAATTCCACATATATTCATAAGGATGCTTGCGGATATTTTTCTCATAAATCCTGACCAATTCCTGAAGGTTGTCATGGATATCTTTTTGCAGGTCTGAAGTATTTCTAACTTCAAAGGGCGGCTCAATAATAACCTTGATATGCGCGCCATTTATCCGGGCATAATATCCCGGGACAATAACCGAACCGTATTTAAGAGCTAATTTTATTGCGCCGGTTGCCATGGAGGCATTTTTTCCGAAAAACTTCACTAACTCACCTGCCCTGCCGCCCTGATCCACAGTCATGCCTACTGCTTCGTTATTTTTTAGCGCCCGGACAATATCCCTGATCTGATTGCGCCTTTGCACAAGTTTACAGCCTTTAGAGATACGCAAAGAATTTAATAAAGCGTCCATTCGCGGATGTTTCTGATCAGTGACCAAAAGATTAAAAGCAAATCCCATATCCGCCCAGATCACATTAGACAGTTCCCAGCTGCCGGCATGCATGCCTAAGAGTATGACGCCCTTGCCTTTGGCAAAAGCCTTATCCACGTTATCCCTGCCTTCAAGCGTAATATATTTATTAATATAACTGCGGTTTAACAGCGGGATAAAAAATACTTCAACTATATTCTGCCCGAAAGAACGGAAAAATTTACGGGTTGCCGTTTTAATCTGGAGCGCGGATAGCTCATTGCCCAGCGCCTTCTTAATGTTCACATAGGCCTGGCATCTGTGTTTAGGGTCAAGATAATAAAATAAATCCCCCAGCCTTCTGCCCAAGAAAAGCCCAAAGCCCAGCGGCAAAGCCCTTAAAACAGGGCCGACGGACTTAATTATTGCAAGCCCCAAGCAATCTTCTATGGAATTCTTCTTCATTATGCGTAATTTCCAGTGCGACTCTCAAAAAATACACCGGCACAGCTGTTTGCGCCGGAAATATTCTTTTTAATTTTACAGCGTCTTTTTCCGTAACAATCACCGCATCCGCGCCAACAGACCCGGCAACAGACAAAATTCTTTCGGCATCTGCGGCTGTATAATCATGATGGTCATCAAATTCAATATGATCTAATATCAGAATCGACTGGCTGCTGACTAAATCCTTAAAAGACCCCGGATCAGCTATGCCGCTGGCCAGAATAACCTTTTTATTCTTAAGCTCCTCGGGGTTAACCGGCGCGTTGTTTCCCGATACCCGGACAAAACCGCAGGCTTTATGCCGGGACAACACAATAGGTATCATCAGGCTGATATTCTTAAAATCATTTTTTAGCTGCGCAGCAGCCGCGGCACTACTGCATTTGGTTATCAAAAATAAGCCCGCTCTTTTTAACGCGCTTAACGGCTCTCGAAGTATACCGCGCGGGATCATATGTAAATTTCCAAAAGGGTTATTTGCGTCAATCGCGACTATATCAAGGTCTTTATTTATTCCCCATTGCTGAAAACCGTCATCCAAAACCACGGTATCTGAGCCAAATTCCCTGATCGCGCGTTTTATCAAGGCCTTCCTGTCCGGGCCTGACAATACCGGTATATCAAGGAGTTTATCTTTGAGCATTTGCGGCTCATCACCCAATTCTATACTTGTAACTTCTAACTTGTTACTTGCTACCCTCTTATATCCTCTGCTAATAACCGCCACCCGCCTGCCTTTAGAACGCAAAAAACAGGCGATATACTCAACTGCAACAGTCTTGCCGGTGCCGCCCCAGGTAATATTGCCTACGCTAATGACCTTACAGCCAAAACTCTCTCTACTGCGCAAGGCGGATTTTGAAAGTATCCTGATGAACAAGCCATAAACAAACGATAAAACAAGCAGAATAAACCGTGCCAGGCCTGCAATGATTCCCTGCCTAGGATTACGGCTGCTTATTATATTATATATATATGATTTAATCATAGGGAAAAATAAGAACCTGCTCCGTTTATTTTGGCTGGAATATAAGCCTATAATAACACGCGGGTTAAAGCAGGGCAACAAAAATAATGGGGACGCTTCCCTTTGGGAAACGTCCCCGCCTATTGCCATTGTGATATTATTCGTTGGAAGACATACTCGGCAGGTTTCTTTCAATAAATTCCAGCAGTTTCTCCTGAACAGGCGGGCTGATATTATGGAATTCCACTCCCATGCCGGGATGGATTTGGTGCCAGACCTGTTTATCCGGCAGCCAGACAACCTTGGCCTCTAAAAGCAGTTCAACATTATGCGGGGCAAGTTTCATTTTAAGTATTACCTCATCCCCTAACTTAAATTTATTACAACCATATACATACGCACCCACTGCGCTTAAGTTAAGGATATCTACCTTCATACACGCAGGGGCCTTATCGTACTTATTCCACATCTCCACTTTCAGGTCAATAGGCAGGCGCTTAAACCTGCGGCGCAACTGCAGTTTTTTGATATCTTCAATAATCTTGTCTTCCTTAAAACTATTTATTGCCTGCTCTTCGGTGGCAAATATCTCTACTATCCTGTCTAATCCGGTGATTGAAAGGATATTACGCAAATGAGCCGGCACATTTACAAAACGCATCCTTCCTTTATTATTAACCACTTCTTTATAGGCAATAACAACAACCGATACGCCCATATAGTCAATAGCCTCAACTTCCTCAAAATTGCAGAGTATATCCACGTAGCCGTCATGGACGCACTGGCCCACTGCCTCAACGAAATTCGCGGAATTAACGTCTATCTTGCCGAATAAGTCCATTATTAATACGCCGTTTTTCTGACGTGCCCGTATCTCCATTTAAATCATCCTTTTTGAAAGTTTATTTTTTCATTAATCTTTTCTGCTCTTCAAGGGCCTCTTCCAATCCCTGATTATTCAAGAAACCAAGCTCTTTGAGTATCTCGCCTAAAATCACTCCCCGCCTCCAATGCAGTTTCAGCGCATCATCAAGCTGCTGCGCAGATATATAATTTTTTTCCATAAGTATCTGGCCCAAAGGCTTATAATCAGCCGGGCAATATACTTTTCTGTACAGCTCAGGATTTAACACGGCATCCGGCAGGCAAGACCTCCTGTCAGCCATAAACTTGCTTCCCGGGATGCCTTTTAAGTAGGATTTTATTTCCGCCAAACGCTCGTTTATCTCCACTACATTATTCAACTGCGAATCCTCATTTTTATTAACCAGGGCCACTGATATACTCATCAGGGGCAGCTTGCGGATCTTACGCGTCCTGTCTTTAGCCACAATAAAACCCTGGTCGCGGTCCTTCTGGGAATAATGAAACGGCATTATCCGGTCAAATGTCGGGATTAAATTATTGCATATCTGCTTATATTTATCTGTTGAGGTTATAAAAATAAAGTCGTCTCCTCCGATATGGCCGATAAAATCTTCGCTATTTCCGTATTTATGTACAGTTGAATAAAGCATATACGCAGTCTGCATGATAACCCTGTCACCCTTGACATAACCATAAACATCATTAAAGTATTTGAAGTAGTCAATATCCATATAGCCCAGGGCAAAAGGATTACTGCGATTTATCCTTTCTTTGACCACCTCTTCAATTATCCTTCCGCCGGGAAGCCCGGTAAGCGGGCTGGAATACAGGCTATATTGCGACCGCTTTATCGCCATCTCTATGCGCATACGCAGATCCAGCGGGTCAGGGGGCTTAATCAGGTAATCATCAACCCCTTGTTTGATATTCAAAAGCTGCTCGCGCAGCTGCCGCTTGTTGATAAGCGCGATCATCGGAATAGAAGAAGTGATAAAATCGTTTTTCAGGAGTTTACAAATATCCAAATCGGCTTTAATAGTTGAGTGTATATCAACCACGATCGCCTCAGGCGCTATTTTTTTAATCAGAGCGATATCTTCCACCGGATGGTCCTGCAGGAATACTTCATATCCCCAGCCGTCAAAACAAAAACCTAACACCTCTTTTAACTTTGCGTCACTGGAAATAATCAGTATTTTCTTTACCCGGTTCATTTAGTTTTTTTAGATTTTTTATTTGCGCAAGTGCTTTTGCAGCCCGGATGCACGCCAGTCCAGCAATAAAGGCATAATTTCTCTTTTTCCAGGCCGATAGCTTCTATCATGTCCTCTACGGTTTGAAAGCGCAGAGTCGTCACTTCCAGGTCGCGGGCGATCCAATCAACCATCTGTTTATGTTTTTTGGAGTTACTGTCAACATATTCCGAAACATCCTCTATATCCCTACCCTCAAGGCTGCGTATGGCTTTGCGCGCTGCCAATTCATTAGCGGTGCGCGTTGAAAGATTAAATTTGCAGGGAAACATAAGCGGCGGGCATGCCGGGCGGATATGCACTTCTTTGGCCCCGCTATCCCATAACTTCTTTACCGTAAAATTCTTCAACTGCGTGCCGCGCACAATAGAGTCTTCGCAGACAACAATGCGGTTGCCCTGAATAATCTCTTTGTTGGGAATAAGTTTCATCTTAGCCACTAGATCGCGCGTGGTCTGCGATGGGGGCGTGTAGCTCCTGCCGTAACCGGGAGTGTATTTTACAAGTGGGCGGCGAAAAGGCTTTTTGGATTCCATAGCATAACCTAATGCATGGCCGATACCGGAATCCGGGACACCGGAAACCACATCCACCTTGATATCTTTATCTCGACGGGCCAGAAACCTGCCGCAGCGCTCCCTGACCATCTCGGTATTTATCCCCTCGTAAGTTGAAGCCGGAAATCCGGTATAGATCCATAGAAATGTACAGATCTGTTTTGCAGCTCTTCCCTTGGCCTTGGAGGCAATGCCTTTTTCAGTAATCAAGACTATCTCTGCCGGTTCAAGAGATTTGGCTATTTCAAAGTCTATATTGGGAAAGGCACTGGATTCTGTAGTAACTGCCCATGCATCTTTGCCTTTTCCTATAACTAAAGGAGTATAACCTAATCTATCCCTTGCGGCATAGATGCCGTCTTTATTTAAAAGCAGCAATGAACACGAACCGTGAATTTTAGCAAATACTTTTTCAATGCCATCAACAATATCCGAACCGTCGCAGATAATCTTAGCCACCAGCTCCGTTTCATTGATGGCGCCGTTACTGACTTCGCTGAATGACGCGCCTTTTTGTAAAAGCTCTTTGGAAAGTTCAGCAGTATTTTCTATAAAACCATTGGTGACTATGCAAAAAGGGCCGAATTTGGACTGCAGGTATATAGGCTGCTCTTCCAAAGCGCTGATTACCCCTATGCCTTTATTGCCTTTCATACGCAGGTAATCCGAGAAAAACTTGGATTTAAACTGGTTTTGGGCAATGCTATGTATCTGTCGGGTAAAATCATCGCCTAACACCGCCAGCCCGGCAAATTCAGTGCCTAAATGAGAATGATAATCTGTTCCGTAAAAAAGTGTTTCCGCGCAATTATTCTTTGAAACTACGCCAAATATGCCGCTCATGAAGCTCCTTTCTCACTCCCTTGTGATTTCTATGATTTTATACTTCAATACTCCGGCCGGGACATTTATTTCAGCGATATCCCCTACCTTATGATTTAAAAGCCCTTTGCCGACCGGCGAAGTTACGGATATTCTGTTACTTTCATAATCTGCCTCATCCTCGGAAACCAGGGTATATTCCATAATCTCTCCGGAATCTGTGTCTTCAATCTTTACGCTTGCCCCAAGCAAGACCTCATCCGAAGGGATATCCTCATCGTCAAGTATCCTGCAGCTGGCTAATTTCTGCTCAAGTTCGTGGATACGCTTTTCATTCATCCCCTGCGCGTCTTTAGCTGCGTCGTACTCGGCGTTTTCGCTAATGTCGCCGTGAGCCCTGGCATCGCCGATTGCCTTGGATAATTCCCTGCGCTTTGTAGTGCGCAGATATTCCAGCTCTTCAACAAGCTTCTGATGGCCTTTTTTAGTCAGGTATTTTTGTTCCATATTTTAATTATACCACAAATCCCCTTTCCGGGCGCCAGTAAACGCATTTTACTTTAGCGTTCTCGGTGATTTTTACTTCTGCGCTTTTTCCTTTAGTTATAATACCGTGCCAGATGCCTTTTTTAAGGATCACCGGCTT
>Ga0302253_1000942_pt1 | contig 20192 bp, 14 predicted proteins | sample AAG_RA_Trp_MG_FD_193537 | JGI IMG/M metagenome (GOLD analysis project Ga0302253, IMG submission 193537) | Enriched activated sludge microbial communities from anaerobic digester in WTTP, New Holstein, Wisconsin, United States - AAG_RA_Trp | ecosystem: Engineered > Bioreactor > Anaerobic >...
TTGGGTACTTACCCTGAAATCAGTCTTGTGGATGCGAGACAAAGAAGAGACGAGGCACGTAGGCAGGTAGCAAAAGGAATTGATCCGGGAATACTTCGGAAGGTAAGGAAGCAGGCAGAAACCGAAGCTACCGAAACTTTTGAAGTGATTGCCCGTGAATGGCACACAAAATTTATGCCGACATGGACGTCAGGCCATGCTGTTACAATTATGAGCCGGCTGGAACGTGATTTGTTTCCGTGGATCGGCAAACGACCTATGTCTGAAATAAAAGCGCCGGAATTATTGACCGCACTTCGCCGTGTAGAAAGCCGCGGGGCATTGGAATCAGCGCATCGGGTTAGGACCATTGCGGGACAAGTTTTCCGATACGCTGTTGCAACTGGCCGAGCGGATCGTGATCTGTCTGTCGATCTTAAAGGAGCCTTACCACAGCCAAAGGAAAAACATCATGCAGCGATTACAGACCCCAAGCAAGTTGGGCCTATGTTACGGTCCCTTGATTGCTACGAGGGCCATTTTATTACTAAATGCGCCCTGAGGCTTGCCCCACTGTTGTTTGTTCGACCTGGGGAATTGCGACATGCTGAATGGGCAGAAATTGATCTGGAAGAATCCATTTGGTGTATTCCTGCCCAAAAGATGAAGATGAAGCAATCTCATATCGTCCCATTATCCAAACAGGCCATTGAGATATTAAAGGAAATTAAGGCTCTGACCGGAGAAAGCAAATACGTCTTTCCATCAGCACGCTCATTTGCTAGGCCAATGAGCGAAAATGCGATTCTGGCTGCACTTCGGAGTATGGGTTATGAAAAAGATACCATGACTGGCCATGGTTTTAGGGCTATGGCTCGGACGATCCTCGATGAAGTCTTGCATGTGCGGCCGGATTTTATCGAACATCAACTTGCTCACGCGGTGAGAGATCCTAATGGCCGGGCATATAATCGAACGGCGCACCTTGACGAACGCCGGAAGATGATGCAGCGCTGGGCGGACTACCTGGATTCGATAAAAGCCGGTGCTGTTATAGTGCCATTCAAAAACGTAAAAGGATAGCGGAGGGAAATCAAAGGGGTCCAGGCCGAAGAGCGGAACCTATCACCATTATTTTTTTTCTTGACAAATAAAATATAATGTATATTATATTTATCAGAGGAGGGCTTTATGAGAACAATCAAGCTCACAGATATCATTGATGTTGATAATTTTGTTGAAGATGAAGAAGAAATCAAACTTTATCTGCCAAATATAAAGGCTATCAACAAGCGAGCGACTAAGAAATACCAAAGTAAAGAAATTCAGGAAAAAGCCCAGGTCTCAGCAATACAAATAAGTCATTGGACTAGAACAGGGGCCATTATACCGGCCGTGCCGGTCAGGGGAACCGGTAAGATGCACGTTTATGATCATCAGAATTTAATCGAGGCTATGATTTGCCGAGAGCTTTCACAGTATTCTATAAACTATGGCGTCATGCGAGAAGCATTAAAGTATTTGCGTAGCAAAGAAATGATATTTTCAATCCAGATTACTGGAAAAACCTTGACCAAGATACTTAAATACCCTGAGATATTCACAGAAATAGACACTGAATACGGTCTACTGAGTAAACGTTTAGACGGATATATAGACGAAGAATACATACACGACGAACGGTCTCATACAATTTGGGAATATTTTAAGAATTACCCGCCAACTGTAACAATCCATTTTTTTTTATGGAAAGATTCGACGAATATCGAGTTTTCAGAACCCAAAACAGGAGAATATAATATGCACCTAACATCACTTGGGGCTTATGACATTCTTTCTCGGTGCCCAAGTGCAATAGTGATTAACCTTACCCTGCTTTTACTATTGGCTGGGAGCTTCTACGAGGAGGTCGAATCTTGAACGGAACGATTACAAAGCATGAGAATCCGGTTGAATCAGTCAACCGTGAGACAGTAATTCTTGATGCAGAAGGCCATTATCCTAGGCGAATAATTATCAGAGACAAGGGGGGGGCAACGAAAGAGTATCGCCTTGTAAAGACTCAATCGGGAAATTATATCTTAAACAGATAAGAGAAGGCAAGCCAGCCAAAAGCAAACGCAGCTTGCAAGCCAGCCAGCCACGACAGACCCATAACTTGGTCATTCGTGGCTTTTTTATTACCAGAAATCCAACCATGATGGAGATTAGAACGATGCAAAATGAAAACATGAACGGCGGAAACGAGCTTTTGACCGGCGAGGAGCTTTGTCATCGGCTAAAGATCAGTAAATCATTTCTATATGCACCTGTACGGCGAAAGGGCAACGATCCAATACCCTGCGTGAAAGTGGCTAAGCATCTTCGTTACCGATTACCTGAAGTTATGGCATGGATTGAACGACACCAGAAGGAGCAACTATCTCAGACGGATTTGCCAAGAAAAGAATTCACAGACGATCAACTGTTGAGGTTACCCCAGGTTCTAGAAATCATTCCTGTGAGCAAGAGTCACTGGTACGCCGGAATTAAAGCCGGGAAGTATCCCACGGGTTTTTTGCTCTCTGAACGCGTTCGTGTATGGCCCTATGGGAACGACATAAAACCATTACTGACCACAAATAAAAATGGGGTCCCATCTTTATGAACAACCATTTTGAAGCAGCTTTGGATTACAACGCACGCGGTCTTTCAATCATTCCCGTGAAGCCATACGTTGATGAAGCGAGCAAGAAGAAACCCTTCATCAAATGGCAGAAATTTCAGCACAGGAAAGCCACGGCGGAAGAAATACGGCAATGGTGGGAGAAGTGGCCGGATGCCATGATCGGAATCGTTACGGGCGGAATAAGTGGCTTGTTTGTTGTCGATTGCGATTCACAAGAAGGGTTTGAAGCGGTTCAAGAGCTTTTGCCGGATAGCCTGGAAATGCCTATGGCCAGAACACCGCGCGGGGGCTGGCATTTATATTTTCAATATCCGACAAACTTAAGATTGCCTGCAAAGGCCGGATTTATGCCGGGTGTCGATATTCGCGGCGAAGGCGGTTATATAATTGCAGCACCATCAAGGAATGAAGCAGGTGGGAGTTATAGTTGGGAAGGTGGCTTGTCGATGGCAGAGGGCGCACCGCCTCCGGTGCCCGATGCGCTTCGAAGCGCATTAATAATTAATATAAATAAATATTCCTATATAGAGGGTTGTGGTCAACAAAGACCACAGGAAACCACAAAGACCACAACTGACCACAATTTCTTTCATCAAGGTCGCAGGGATAACGACCTTTTTCATACTGCAAATAGCTTGGTTAAGGGGGGGTGTGAACTGCCTTTCGTAGAACAAGTGCTTAATATACTTTCACATAATTGCAATCCGCCGTTTCCAGAAAACGATATCAAAGCAAAGATCGATAGTGCATTGAAACGGGTTGAGACACGTGAAAGAAATCTTGCCGCTGAAATTCGGGAATGGGTCGAGACCACAAGTGGCCACTTTCTGACCACAGATTGCCACAAGGAGCTACAACTGACCACAAAAGACCACATGAAGGCAGCCAACATGGCATTGCTCAGATTGTGCGAAGGAAAAACCCCCTTGCTTGAAAAACACGGGAATAAGCGCGGCTGTTACCGCCGGATTGAAAGCGATATTGATCCTGTAAACTTCCTCAATGCACCTACTGATGAATTCCCGCTTTGCCTGCCTTTGGGCATCGATGATTATGTAGTGCTTTATCCTGGCAATATTATCATCGTGGCTGGGAGCAAGTCGGCAGGAAAAACGGCATTTCTCTTGAACATCGTCAACGCCAATATGCAGCGGCATGAAATCGTTTATCTCAACTCGGAAATGGGCGATACGGAATTCAGAAAACGTCTTGAGCTTTTCGGTGAACCGCTTTCCGGCTGGAATTTTAGAGCATATCATCGCACCTCGAACTTTGCCGATCTCATCACTCCAGAACGCAAGCTTTTCATAGTCGATTTTTTGGAAGTCACAACAGACTTCTGGAAGGTGGCCCAGTACATCCAGGAGATTCACAAGAAGCTGAAGGACGGTATCTGCGTCATTGCCTTGCAGAAATCCGAAGGAAGGAACGAAGGGCGAGGGGGTGACTTCTCAAAGGAGAAATCGCGGCTGTATCTCAGCCTTGATTATCTGCACGACAAGAAGGTGAACCAGGTAAAGATTGTTGACGCGAAAGCATGGCGACACGGGAACATAAATCCTAGGGGCTTGTATCGTCATTATAAGCTTCTAAACGGCGCAAAGTATGTTCCCGCGAGTGATTGGCTGGAATAGAGGAGTAAAATAAGGCCAAGGCTGAGGGTAGAAATTAAGCGGCGCGCAAATCGAAAGGATTTGAAATCAACTATGATCGAAACACCAAAAGAAGCACAGAAGCGATATTGCCGGGAATGTTTGGGCGGACGCATCGAAGAGGATTGCAGGGGAAACTCTATTCAATGCCCTCTCTATCCGTACCGGAAAAAGGAAGGCCACGTCCCCGTGAAAGCCCACAGGAAGACCTGCCTGTCTTGCATGTGCGGATCACATGACCTAGTTGACGGCTGTCAAACTGAAGATTGTGCTTGTCATCCATACCGTTACGGGAAAGCGCCCAACCAGGCACATCGAAGGCCGCTGAAAAAGTCACTGGATAACCTTCTGAATGATCAATCAATAGGGGTCTGACTGGCGTTTTAATTTCCAGGATCGATTTTCTCAAGTACGGACGATACTATCCTCATATCAATGGATGAAGAAGCGTTTGAGTAAAAAAACTGCCGGTTATAGGCATGACCATGTCAGGAAGGATTCAAATGACCATGATTACAACGGAATTGAGAAAAACATGGAAAAATTTTTGCGTGGAACATGACAGGGCTGCTAAGGAATGGGCAAAACGAGGTTACAGGGGGCCAGCTAACCTGCCGCCTTTTCCGGAAGAACTAAGAGGGATGACTTGTGGAGCCAAGACGCGGGCTGGAACCCCCTGTAAGCAAAAAGGGATTTATGGAAATGGGAGATGCCATTTGCATGGTGGTCTTTCCACAGGTCCTGTAACAGAGGAAGGGAAGAAGAAGTCTTCGATGAACTGGAAAAAACGGAGAATCTTTATTAAGGATGAACGAATTCCATGAGAGGTAGGGAAAATACTGTTCCCAAAAATATTTCTATTAGGAGATAACAAAGTCCATGACAACCCCAAAAAATATTAGATTGAAATCGGAAAGGGCGAATTCGTTGCCCTTAAAAATGAGTCGTTTGTGGTCAAGTCCACTCGAAGAATAAAAGAGTTCCTGGACATATAAAAAGGCAATCAAACAATGATAGATATGGGAAAATACATAAAGGTTGATCTACCCCAAGGACCCAAGATAGGCCGCCCGTACTTTCGGGACATGCCAAAATGCCAAGCTACAGCGAAAAGCACGGGGCAACAGTGCAAGAATGTGGCAATAAAGGGTAAGCGTGTCTGCTACCTCCACGGCGGGAAAAGCACCGGGCCGAAAACGGACCAAGGAAAGCTACGATCAAAATATGCCCGTCTTCAACATGGTGACTATTCGGCGCAAGTCAAAGAAAATAGAAGAAAATTAAAGGCATTAGACCGCTATTTCAAAGCATTAGGCTGGCTGTCTTGACTGAATTATCTCACCAATACGCGCACATGCATGTTAGGACAGAGACAACGTCGCTTGGGTTGATGGAATACCTCTAGCGCATGAAGAAATTGAGCAGCATGTTCCTGAGCTTAGTGACGGGTGGAAGAATCGGTCTAATCTTGTCATCAACAACACGCCTCAGGAACTTCCGTTTAAGGCGTCCGATGATGCTAGGGTAACTTATAACGCGGGGCTGATGTATCTGGTTTCTGAGCAGATCGCGCTCCCGGAAGATGCAAATGAAGTCATCCTTTATGAGTTTCTCGGCCTCTTTATCGTGACCATTGCCTTCCCCCTATTGTGAAGTTGACTCGTCAAAAAGAAAAGCCATGCTTGGAGCGTGACAAGTGGGCTCCAATTGCCCACGGTGAGAGGCTCCATACACGGCTACGTCTTTAAACTACACTTTGTTTATGACCTTGTCAATTCTGATGTTTATGCCGCTTTTTATGATGTCTAAAAACTCTTCTGCGAGGCTTAATGTTACTGAGAAGTCTGAATGCATTACTCTTCACTAGCCTCCGCTGCTGGTTTCTCTATGACCGCGTGTTGCTCAAATAGAGTTTGAAATGACTTGTCGGCAAACTCCCACTCGCCTTTCGTGTTCTTGACGAACTTCGGGTAGTACGTTATCCCGCTGTCCTCGCTCTTGATCCCGATTAAGGGTTCCTGATCGTCTTTCTTCATATCCGAAATGTATATATAATTGTAATTTCAGCTAAATAGTTCTTTGAATGAAATGCTTGCATCCGACGTCGACTTTGTCCGGTGGAATTTCTTTATCCTTTTCCCGTTTATGTTTTGAGAACCAGGTGCACTTGCCCAAAAATGTGTCCCCGGCTATCAGTTGGTAAGTGCAACTCCAGCAGTTTCGCTCATTTTCAACTTCATTGTCTTTGGGATTATCTATCATACAGTCGAAGTACCTCTTGATGGATCAGCATGCGACAAATTTGATTTATGGCAAATAATCACCCGCAACTTCATACACTACCGGCCATATCCGATTACTTTTTTTATACAAATCAATCAAATTAAACGAGGCGCCCTTTAAATTCCACACCACACCCGTCGTCTCTAGGCACAACATGGGCTTCTCATCTTTACGTAAGAACCAGAACCGATATGCAGGTTGCTCTAAAACATCATCCGGAAAGACCGACCTGAGCCTTTGTTGAGCTAGAGAAAAATATTCAAAATCAGAAACTTCATAGGAGCCTAGAATATCAGAAGAATCAAAATACCCATTCCGACACTCCCATTTATCTTTACCAAATGTGAAGTGATTCAGAAATGCAGAGATAAATCTATAGACAAGAGTAGTCGGTGTGCTCGAAGGCAATGTTGATGGTACTTGTAATCCTAGCAAATCTGAAACCCGGTCGAGTATTGCAATTGGATTATCTGATCGTAGCATTTCAGGCCATATATGAAACGGCTCCTTGGGTTCCTTATCATCAAATCTGTTAAAAACATGGAAGCGCCCAACACGATTAAAATCTGCTATATGTCTTTGTTTTCTATCTATTAATGCCTCTATTAAAGTCAGACAGTCGTATATGCCACCACCAGGGTGGGTTTCAATTATTTTGAATTTTTCTGGATAACGCCTATGCAGTTCGCTGACTAAGCGCCAAGAAGCGATTTCGATTAATTGAGCATTCACGTCTGTAAACTTTCGTTTTGTGGGTTATTATTCCTTCTCGAACCCTTGACTTGTAAATTTTAACGTTCGACTATTTTCAGTCACTGTACGGACAACATGTTCAGGGGCACCGGATGGAATGTCTGCGTCTATTTCGAGTGTAACTGTCACATTGGCACCTACCAAACCAGACAGATGTGAGATCACTTCATCAGCAATAAGACTGGCGTCACGCCCGACGCGGGTAGCGTCTAGTGTCACCGTGCCGTGAAAACGCGTCAATTTAGATGCCACTGGCGGTGGTTCTTGGCCTCCGCTGGGGCCAGATCCTGGGCCTGCACCGGGTCCTGGTCCGGACGGTGGGTCTACAATAGGTGGTTCTATTCGTTCATCATTCATTTGCTTATGTGCAATAAGACCCTTCACAAGCAGTCCAGGGGTGTCGATGTCCAGGATCGAGACAACTTGACCTCCTCGCAAGGCGCGGTAACGTCCTGATGTTTCATCATAACTCTCAGCATAGGCGAAAGAATCTTGTACCCAGGTCAATAAACCTAATCCGTCTTGAATCGCCCTGATCAATACTGATACATCCTTCAGTCGTGGCAAGTACGTGTAGCGGGCAAAATCATCTGCCATCTGCTTGATTGTGACATGATCTCCGCGCCACAATGGAATGCGATCCATTTCCATCCGCAGACGTGTTGATGCGAAGCCGGTAATCAACAATTCATCATTCCTGAGCTTTTTGCTTGCACGCAACGCCAGGGCATCCTGGCCTGATAGTCTCATTACCTGCAATTCAATCGCGGACTGCGGACCGGATTGTATCGGAACCAATAACCATTGATAGGTTTCTGGTATCCGTGTTGTGACAGTGCCGTCGATAGCTGCTTTTTGAGCTTCTGCCTGTTTTACCTGCTGCGGATCAAGATTGAGTTCAACCTTTTCAGCCAGAATCGAATCCCATGCCAGATATTTCCGCACCGCTTCATCTAAATCCTGGAGGCGTGTCTTGTCCGCGGCCAGAAAAACGAGGGTATTGCGATATAGCCGTGGGGCACTTCCCCGTGATTCAAGAATCGCTTTTGCGGCGTTTTCTGCCGCATTGCCCTGTTCCTTGCTGTACGGATGATCAATGCTGAGTACAACCAGCCTTGCATCAAGATCATCCGGGACATCCTGACTGGTAAGGGGCATGGGATGAATGCGATTGAAATCACCCTTGCGCTCTAGATCCTTACGAATACGACCATCTAATTCACGCGTGACCTTGTCCGGATTCCTTTTAAGTTGTTCTGCCCTGTCTTCGGCCAGCTTTGTGACCGTAGGTTGGGTTGAATACCAGTAACGCGGGCCGTCCTGGTAAAGGTAGGTTGCAACACCGGACAAGCGCCGCAGGGCATCTCCAAAGACGGCGGGAGATTCGCCTGGCATAACACAGCCCAGTTTAACCCAGCGATCTTCGATGCCACGGTGGGCAGTAGCTGTTGTGGGTGCCGATCCCATGTAAATGGTACGCGCTACTCGCCGGCTTGCCGCATACTTGCCTAAATTGGGCACCTCCGCATCGATCTGTAGCGGCAGGGAGTTAGGGCCGTCAACGTCCTTTGCAATAACAGGCACCCAGTTATCTGACAGGTACCGTGTCAGTTCAAATTGAACGCGGGGGTCATCTATCGAGATATTTGCGGGAAGAATAAGGGGGTTCCGATCCCCTTTCTCCCATAGGCTATGAATTACTGCAGCCATAAGCCGGAGCACACCACGGGTTCGTTGGAACTTCACCAATGTGGACCAGTCGTTGTACAGCCGGTCAAAGATCTCCGGATGTATCGGGTATGCTGCTATGATACGTCTTTCATAATCAGATTCACGACTTTCAGGCGGGAATTCAGCCTGCTGTGACCGATAAAACTCTGAAAAACTTCTTGCCACCACATCACGATTTTTAAATTGTGAAGGATCGGTGAGCGGTTCAAAAAGTCTCCGCCGTACAATTTCAAACCCTTCTTCTGCGCTGGCCGGTCTCCACGATGATTCCAGGCGACCCACGACATTCCTGAGCCGGTCTAGTGCCTCCCGCCCTCTTTGGCCTCCTACCTCGACATCATCTGCCTGAGCATGTGGCGATATTGCCGTGTCAGATGCTGGAAGACTGATCACCAGAAGACAATTATTGGCCAGTTTGGCCGATTCCGTCAGCACCTGGGCAAAAGTGAACTGTGTCTCAAAACCGCCTGCAGGAAGATCGCTTTGGTCATGCAACTGACGCGCATATGCGACCCATTCATCGATGAGAATCAGGCATGGTCCGTATTCAATGAACAATTCGCGGAGGGCGTCACCGGGGCTGGTCGCGTTTTCATCGTCTCTTTGGATGTGCAGAAAGGCGGATTTCCCACCAAGCTGCCAGGCCAGTTCTCCCCACAAAGTTTTTATTACTGTGCCATCATCTTTCGTTACAGGATTGCCAGGCGATATTTTGTTCCCGACCAGGACAACGCGTTTTACTGATGGAAGTGTCGAGGTTCCAGCTTCCTGCATTACATTATCAATGCTCGGTAAACTCGTGGGATTAATGCCGGAAAAAAGGTGGTAAAGCGCCAGCATGGAATGCGTCTTGCCACCGCCAAAGTTGGTCTGCAACTGCACAACGGGGTCTCCGCCCTTTCCGGAGAGACGGTTTACGGCACCGACCAGCATGCGTTTCAGGCTGTCTGTAAGATATGTACGGCGGAAAAACTCGACAGGCTCCCGATATTCGTCGCTGCCTTGATTAAGATGGACTTGCCATAAGTCAGCTGCAAATTCCGCTTGCTGATAATGGCCGCTGGCCACATCTTTGTGCGGAGTCACCACTTCACGCCATGGCTTGAGGTTACCCACAACGTCACTTTCGATCGCTGTGCCCGCGCTTTTTCTTTTTTCACTTCGTACCTGTTCATCAAAACGGAGACGCAAGAGCTCAGTTTTCATCTTTTCAATCTCATCCGCCTGCGGAGCGGATAAAGATGTGAGAAGCCTTCCGGCGGAATCCAAAACGCGATAAGTGTCGTCCCCCGAAAAAGACTCCTGGTGTGCCCACTTATTGCGATGTTCTCGTAGTTCACTAACAAGACTTCGTTCAGAATGTCCAAGGGTGATGCGAAAAACATCATTCCAGGAATCCCACATCAGTCTTAGAAGTACGCCTGCATCCCATTCTGTAATCAGTTTTTTACTGTTTAAGCGATCATCCCCGATAAACCTTGATAATTGAGCGTCTGCGCCGTCTTTGTAAATGCTTTTGAACTCGCGCTCGATAAAGGGGCTTAACCCTGCTTTCAGTAGCTCCATTACCTTGCCGACGCGGTCGTAATTGGTTATCGCCATGGTTTATGTCTCGCTCTCTTCAAATAATGTTGTTTGCCCCTTACGGCTCAGGGCTTTTTCACGGGCAATCTGTATGATTTCAGGCCAGCTTTGGACGAGGGCGTTATAGCTTAGGGCCTCAGCAGCACGCTTTTTCCGTTCACATATATTATACAGGCGATATGCCAGCTCCCGTGCTATTTCTGCTTTCACGCCGATTTTTTCAATGAGTTTCGCCGCACCTGATTCTCCATTTGCTTCGAGTACCCTGATTATTTGATGCACCATTTCCCAGGCACTCAGGCGTTTATCCCCTGCCGGATTCCAATCAGCAGACAGTTCATTCGGTTTTAGGAGTCTTACTTTCCCCTTCCCGGATATGAGGATGCCATCGTCTACCATACCTTGGACACTTGTGTTCTTTGCTTTAGAAAGAGTTTCGGCAACTCCAAATTCTCCCTCAGCAAAACCATGTTGCTCGAACCAGGCCAAGGCCCAGCGACTATCAGCATCGAAATCTCCTTCTTGTTCGGCCAAGGACTCGTCTAATGTTTGGTTTATGAGTGAAAGAGCCCCTCTAACGCTAATTGATTTGCCCTCGGCATCGAGCACTTTGGCGTAGCGCGTGTAGACTGCCATGCCCGGGCCAATGGCTGCCTGGGCCAGGTCCACCGGCGCGATATTGCCGCGCTGGAGGTGGGCGAGGGCGCTGGGTAATTCCGTCTTGAGGGTGGCGATGAACTCGCCGCGGGTAGTTGTGGGGGCATTCTCGGGGCGCTTGCGGCAGACAAGGACGATACTGGAGGCGAGAGCGTTGGTTCCCATTGCGGTCTGGCGTGCTTTCATCTCCGTTCGTATAGGCCAGGTCCCGCTGATCGCAAAGCCGGCCTCAATGACTGCTGCCAAGAACGTGTCCCAACCAGTATTGACTGTGCCTTCATCGCCATCGCGCTCGGCCTGCTTGAAGGCGTAGTAGATGGTCACCGGGAAAGCTGGATGCCCTTGAGTTGCAAGACGGTGCATCGCCAATGTCATTCCGTGGAGGAAAAACGTCTCTGCCTTTGCTTTGCTGCCGTGGCGATAGGGCGTGGCCACCAACTCTTCAGCTTTGGGCACAGCGACCGTGGCGAACAGATCGGGGAACACTGGCCGCAAGGAGCGACGCAGCCAGAGGTAGAAGAAGTCCGAAAGGTCGGCATAGCCAATGTTGTCGTAGTAGGGAGGGTCAGTGGAGAGAACCTTGGCGACGCTGCCGGTCTGTGCAGCCGCGTCTTGTTGAAACGAGTATCCGGGCTGAGAAGTCGGGGCATCAATCACAGACTCCGTCACCCCTTCCAAGAGGGCACTGAAGTTTCCAGTCGAGTCGGAAAATGGATTCCCCTCGGCGTAATCCCAAATCATCGAGATGGCCTGCCGACCGAATGTATGCTGGATTTTCTGGTATACCGCCTCCCATGCGCAGCAGGTAGTCTGCCTAGCCACGATCTTGTCGACCGCAAACGCCAAGTATGCCGCGACTGCATCGGCGTAGGCGGACGCGGACGCTCCGATGCTGCCGTCGCGGAGAGCCTTGCGGTCGACGGCAACGGCTTCGAGCGTGTCGCGCCGCACCCGCTCGCGCGCTTCCTGCACCATGTCGGAGAAGCTCGTTAGCGCCAAGAGCTGACGGGGGGTGAAGAGGTCGCCGTATGTCTTCAGGCCGTAGAGCGGGGGCGAGAACCAGCGCGGATTCTCTGGCATTGAAAGTTCCGGCTTCCACGTGGGCTGCGCGGTCAGCGCGATCGCTTCCATTTCGGGTGTCGGCGCGAGATAGACCCTCCCGCGCGCTCCCTCGGCGACAATCGCCATGAGTCGCGAGCCCATGCGCCCGGCGTTGGCCTGGCCATAGATGTGATCGCTCGCAATCGGCGCGTTCGACATCAGGCACTGAAAGTTCGCGCCGCGCGAAAGTTTCGTCCCGTTTTTGACTCCGGCCGCATCCTTCGGCTTGCCCACCTTCACCGTGAAGCGGTAGCCGCCGTTCTCGATCACCGGCTCGACGTACGCCTCCTTGCCCGCCTTAGTGGAGAGCATGAAAGTCGAGGCAAGCGGCACGTCCACCTCCGCGAAGGCCGGGTTTGGGCTCTTCACCGTCCGCGCCCAAAGCCAGGCGATGACGGTCAGTTTCTTTCCCAAATAGTGTTTGAGGTCCGGGCGTTCGTCTACCATCGCTGCTGTAATCTCGACCTTGGGGTAGAGATGTCCGATGCGTTTTTCCGCTTCATCGCGCATCCATTTTCCATAATAGCGAACGTCTTCAGCAAGTCCCTGGGCGCCTGTCCATGTCCTCAGTGCTTTTTGCTCTTCAGGTAGTTTTTGCCATTCCGGATTCACAGGTGGCTTACCGGCAAACTTCGGTGGGATCTCGATCATGGCCTTGTTGATCAGCACTGCCACGGGATTCAAGTCGCTTGCATACGCTTCGAGGCCCAGCCGCTGTGCCTCTAAAGGCAAGGCTCCTCCGCCGGCAAAAGGGTCGTGAAAGGCGGGGAGTTTGTAACGATCAAACAATTCTTTTGCCTGCGGATGGTCGGCGTTCTCAGCGCAGGTGTAACGCCAGCTTTGCCAGATTTCATCACGGGCTTGCTGGAGCACTTTTTCGTTTGTCGTGTTTTCCCATCGAACAAGATCTTCAATGATCCGGAACAACCGTTGTCGCTCCTTTTCCTGAGCCTTCTCAGTTGGAAATAGATCAGGATGCGCTGACGGATCGTCCACCATCTGGGCAAAGATCACCGCCCGCGCCGCCGCCAGGGGTCGCCTTGCCCACCATAAATGTAAGGTGCTGGGATGCCCGTGGCGGATGGACTTCTCCCGTGCCGATGCCTTGTTGATGGCATCTAACGGCAGGGCAACCTCGATGAGTTTTTTTCTTAATTTCATAGGGCCACTAGCTTCCTTTTCAAGAGACACAACTTGTTCAACCAGCTGATGAGGCACAGGTTTATCCAAAGAATGTTTCTTGTCAATTCCTGGAGAAGGTACGCTATCCAAGCGTGGGTCCAGGCCAGTTTCCGCCTCGTTAAACAAGTCTGGCGGGGGTGAAGAGACGACGAGTGCAGTGCTTGAATCTTTCTCTTCGACGATGCCGATCGGCTCACCCAGAAAACGAAAATCGGGAATGTTAAGCGGCAATACTTTTCTTAGGCTCTCACTATTGGGACCTTTCAGGTCCTCCCGAAGTTCCATCAGCAGCCGACCCAAAATGTTGGCACCAACCAGCGTTTCATCGCCCACTGCTTTGGCCCCCCAGAAATCGTCCTTTCGGGATTCTTCAACGATCGCGCGATCTTGAGTGGCACGTAATATCCGACCGAATTCAGACCAGTTTTGCGCCAGCTTCACACGTAGGCACCACCTCATAATCTTGATTCGAACCGCATCCCAGTCGGGTCGTGAATCATTCCGATAAGGTTTGGTTTTCATCTTGGCCGTCATCGGACTTGCCTGCTGAACAATCAATCTCTGGATTTCCGGGCGATGAGGAAAACGGCACGCCTGATAGAGCGCTTCGGAAGTGAGAATCCGGGTTCCGTTGATTTTAAGATAATATCCTGCGGCCATATTCGACAAATCGCCAAACAGTTCTTTCGTCTTACGGAATACGATGCATTCTGATCGTCTGTAGGTACGTGCTTCAAAATCTTTTCTCATTTAAAACCAATTCCCATAGAATTCAGTATCTCGTCCATAGGTCTTGCGAGGCAGAAGTGGATACCACTGACCTAAAGGGCTGGAAGGAGGAGCATCCGGATCTCCCCACCAGAGTGCCAGCGGACAATTGTTGGGGCAGTTCCGGTATGTAGCAATCATTGATCCAAAACCCAGACCAAAGTTGCTGAATCCCAAAGGTCTCATCACTTTCTTGGGACTCTCACAGCAGTCCAGTATCCGGATGCCTGCGAGAAGAAATTCGCGTTCCAATAGTTGACGTCCTTCTTCTGAGGAAAATATTTCATAGTTGAGCTTTTTGCCGGGGATTCGCGGCTCAAAGGGGAATTTCTTCTCCGCTTCTACGTATGCTTTCAAAGCTTCATGGCCAGGTAATGTTGCTGGCCAAAGTACCTCAGATGTGTCTCGATACCTTCTTCGATTCTCTAATGTTATTGAACGCCATAATTGAAAATCAATTTTCTTTTCCGCTGCAGCTGCATCTTCTTTGATCCGTTTCATCATCTGATACTCACCAAGCGTATGGACCGCAAAAACAAATATGTGGACAATTGCTTCTGCCGGTGCATCTTGCTGAAGCCATGCGCTAATATCATTACCAATACGGTTTCCGCTGAACAAGACATCATCCAAATAGATGAATGGTCCATTTTCCTTACCACAGACATCAATATCAATGTTTAATTGTTTCTTTAGGGATTCTCCGAATAGGATAAGCAACTCTTCCTGGCTATGGCCGTTTTGCTGAATCCGCAGAAAATTTGCAGACATCCAAAAAGCACGAGACTTTTCTCCGGTAATGTTTTCATTTTTTACCCGGGTATTAAAGCAATCTGAGACCCACTTTTTTTCTAAGTACGTCTGTTTGAACACATGATCAACCTCTGCGAGTATAGGTTCTTGTAGCTCCTTCGAGAACTGCAAAACCCATTGTTCCACATGCTCCGGTGTGGGTTTGGGGATCTCTCCCTCACGATAGTCGGCAATAGTTTCCGCAATTGACTGTAGCAACTCGCTTCTTTTGGGCATCGGTTTCTATCTTAGCCTCTGATTGACCATGTCTTTACCTTGTGAATCATTATTGATGGCATCCAGCGGTAGGCAAATTCGATGAGTTTCTTTTTGTTTGTCATTGAGGCCTCAGATTGATTGGATACGCCCGGTTAACAGAATAATGTGCTCTAGACCATTTTCTATTGGCAGAACGGTACTAGCAGGCATTCTTATGCTGGTCATTCTTTAGCTTTGCTTCTTTTCAGAGCCTTGCGGAGAGGTTTTCGCGATTCCTCCTTCTGGCTTTCTTCGTACATGGCTACAAAATTGCGAGGGGCTAGGTTGAGGGGTATCTTTGCTGCGCGGCGTGTTAGGTCTGCAATTGACTCGCGGATATATGGATAGATAATTGATGCGCAATTTATACGGGCAATTCGATCTAATACATCTTTTGAAGGCATTTCTTTGAAGGCAAAAGAACCTTCCCATGCTACGGAAAAGCGAAAAGGTTGATTCTCAGTATCTGACGAAACTGAGACCAGAACATCCAGAATCTTATCTGTATTTTTATAAGCAATCTCGATGTTATGTATAATTTCTATTGGTTTGCCCTTTTCTCCCTTATAATTCTGATTAATGGCAAAATGAGATTCAAAAAGGCGAATAGCAGCGATTATAAATTTATGATCCATAAGCAATCTCCCTTGAATCTGAAATATAGGCAATCTCTTCATCTTCAGAATGATAAGCCTTTTTTATTTTTGCATCGCCGATATATGTCACAACTGCTGCATATTTGGCCATTTTGCTACCCTTCTGAATAACTTTAAGCGTATGAGGATATGCGTCCAAAATACGTAATAGGTTATCCATTCCTTTGCTCTGGCATACCTGACCTGACTCATAACGTGCTAAACTCTTCAAGCCGCCGCCAATAATATCGGCCAATTGTTCCTGTGTAAGGCTCAACTTCAAGCGTATAGCCTTGATCTGCGTACCGGTTAAAAGACCATCAACCTCGCGTTGAAAATCTTTCAACTTTCTTCCGGACTCTTTTAAGGTCGCATTGTCTACAATAGACTCTCCACATTCAGCACACGTATAGGTCACGTAATTAGGGATCGTTAAACTTTCCCCCTTGTATTGGAAGATTTCCTCTTCAATTTTCTTCTCTAATTGACCAGCGCCACAAATAGGACAATTTTGCAATTTCATTCTATTCATCTCCCTCCTCATCTCTCTTCATCTGAATCAAGACGGCCTGTTGCCCATCAATGGACAATTGCAGTTTGATATATAGAGCCTTATCGTTATCTTGGTATCGGTAAACATCTTGCCATACTTTATGATTCCCATACATGGTCATAGATTTATAGAAATGCTCTGAGCATAGCTTACCAACGACGGCAAGCATGTCCTCATCATCCATGTAGCCCATTGCCGCAGCCCCTTTATGAGCAAGTTTCGTGATACACCGTGTTTTACTGTCACGAAAGAGCTCCTTCAGGATACTAAGCACATAATGAGGTTTATACTTTTCCTTAACTTTTTGTATCATTATGATACTCCGCATATGAATGTCAAGTTTTTCTTGTCTAGCATATGTCTGAATTATGAGTGTATTGCTGTAGCTCGATCAATTAATTCGCGAAAATCATAGTTGACGCTCGTAACGCCGAAATCAGGTTCACGTTGGAATGGTTGTCTTAAATAGTGAACTTGGTGTGATTCACTATCGAGAAACTCTACAATTGCCAGAATAAAATCATCCGGTTTGTTAAGGGAGTAAAGGATTTCGTTGCGAGTTACTGTTATTGTTGGCGCGCCGGTAATACGACCCTTTACTTCAATAAACCGAAGTTTGCCTGTACCGGGAACACGGCTTTCAATATCATATCCCAGTTTATCGAACTCCCGATCTACCGGCTCAAAACCGAGACTGCGTTCTATGTCCATGACAATGGAACGCGCTTTCGCTGCTGCGGCCTGTGTGTCCGCTGACGAAGTTTGCGTAACAATCGATTGGCCTTTCATCGCTGCGATTAATCCCATCGGCACGATCAAGAAACCGCCCAGCACAGTCGGTGGCAAGGGAGAAATCTGCGCTTCGAGTTTCAATTCTTCCAGGCGTTTCTGCAAACGACCCTGCAAGTTATCTGCACGTTTTCGGGCTTCACCAGAATTGAGACGCGCATTGGGTTTGCCGGCCTGTTCTTGAAGTTTAAGCTCCTCAGCACGGTGATCCCAGTATGTTATTTCTTTTGTCAGCCGGTCTTTTACCGCAGCTTCGGTTTTTGAGATCAAAGAAATTTTATAATTTCGCACTTCATTCAGGTGTTCCGGAACCACGTATTTGATTGCATGTTCCTGTGCATAGCTTTCTAGGTGGCGGTTGATCCATGCGCACTCTGGGCGATCAAGAATTTCTGATATTGAGGGTTCTTCTTCCGATAAGGGACGATAATCAAGATATGGAGCATATTGAACGTGGCGAATATTGTTTTCAGGATCAATTTCAACATAAAGGATGCGCTTTGATATAATGCGACGCTCTCCCGAACGAGTCAGACTGGCATCCTGTATGGAATGCTGCAAATAAAATGTTACGCGCGGTTTTGTACCTGGATCACGTTCATCGACCAAGACTGTGCCGCGTTTAAGCAGGTCGTGTTGGCGTTCCATTGTCAAGTCGATGACTGAATCGAGAAGGGGATGGCCCGGACATAAAAAAGCTGCCAGCGGCTGGCCTGGTGCAGCTACCAGAGGTTTTTCGAAAGTTATTCTTTCGTAGCGAGTCAGTACCGGTTCACCGACGCCAATCAGCCGATCACGATTTCTGATCGTTGCCGGGACATGGGTTACTTCGTATCTGCGAGGTTCACGCTGTCGGACAGATCCCCCCAGGCGACGGAAAGCTTCGAGAAAAAATGATTCAATATAGTGAGGTTGTAAACGACGAGCCTCCGCACGCTCCATTTCTTCACGAATATGATGCACGCGACTGACATCCATAGCGTCGTGAACCAGCACCCGTTCATCAAGTAAATCTTGGAGCTTTTTATTATCGAGTGCGTGCTCTACCACTGTTGTGAGGCGGGCTCTAACTTCCGGCAGGTCGCCATAACGGATTGCTTCAATTAAAAGTTCACGTAATTGTTTTCCCTCAAATTGCAATTTGCCAAGAACATCAAAAACCTGGCCACCTAAAGCTTGACGTGCCTGCTCAATCTTTTCCAAAAGTTTACGGTAAACATCACCCTCCCGAGTTTCCTCGGCTACAAGATTCCAAAGATGGCACACTTCCGTCTGGCCGATACGATGTATTCTGCCGAAACGTTGCTCAAGCCGATTGGGATTCCACGGTAAATCATAATTGACCATTAAATGAGCCCGTTGGAGGTTTATACCTTCGCCTGCTGCGTCAGTAGCGAGCAGAACTTGGATTTCAGGATCATGTTTAAATGATTCCTGGGCTTTCATCCTGTCCTCTCGACCCATACCACCATGGATTATGACAACAGAACTTTTGCGTCCGAGGAGTGTCGTAATTCTTGATTCCAGATAATTCAATGTGTCGCGGTGTTCTGTAAATAGTACCAGTTTCTGGTGAGGAGATGGTTTGGGTGGCGGTATCTTACCAGACCCATATGGTTTTTTTTGTTCAGCCACACAATCTGTGTCAGGGTGTGTCGCAAAAATTTCGGTTAGCAAATTCGATAGTTCGCACCATTTGGTATCGGTGCCAGTGCGCCGGACTTCAAGTGCAAGTGTTTCTAGATGCTTGAGAGTGCCTATTTCGGCTTTTAACTCAACGATTGTTCGTGCCGCTGTAGCTTGATCAAGAATCTCTTCCTCTGTAGCTTCGACCTCATTATCTGGCGCTTCTTCAAGGTCTTCGATGTCTTCATCTTCCAATGTCTGTACTGCTGGTGGTAAGATAGAAATGACTTTGCCACCACGCTCAAGTATTTCCAGCTCGCGTACTCGACTTTCTAGGCGCTCACGACGACGGCGCAGTGATTGATAAATGGCTTCGGGCGAAGAGGCCAGGCGTCTCTGTAATATCGTAAGAGCGAATCCAACCGTCCCAGCACGTTTTTCATTCTCTAGCGCCTCGGCGCGATTAAACTCTTCACGTACATATTCAGTAACCGCCTTATAGAGTTGTGCTTCTGATGCTGACAGCTTATACGGAACGGTGTAAGCGATACGCTCTGGGAATAACGGGGTTCCGTCAAATTTTAGTAAATTTTCCTTTACCATTCGGCGCATCAGATCAGAAACGTCTGTTACATGAACGCCGTCACGAAAGCGGCCTTCAAAACGATCTCCATCGAGAAGCGCCATAAAAAGCTGAAAATCTGCCTCTTTTCCATTATGTGGCGTCGCTGTCATTAAAAGAAAGTGGCGGGTAAGAGATGAAAGAAGCTGCCCAAGTCTATATCGCTTAGTGAATTTCATCTCCGTACTAAAGACGGTTGCTGACATTTTATGTGCTTCGTCGCAAACAACGAGATCCCATCGGCAGTCAGGAGCTTGAAGTTTTTGCTGCACGTCTTCATCACGGGAAAGCTTGTCGAGGCGGGCAATGACAAGATGATTTTCAAGGAACCAGTTTCCCGTCCGTGCTGATTCAAGCTTGTCATTGGTTAAAATATCAAAGGGCAGTTGAAACCGCCGGTAAAGCTCGTCCTGCCACTGTTCTGCAAGACTGCCGGGGCAAACGATAAGGCACCTTTGTAGATCGCCGCGGACTATCAGTTCCTTGATAAGCAATCCCGCCATGATTGTTTTCCCCGCACCAGGGTCATCTGCAAGGAGAAAACGAAGCGGCTGCCGTG
>Ga0302253_1000944_pt1 | contig 20174 bp, 17 predicted proteins | sample AAG_RA_Trp_MG_FD_193537 | JGI IMG/M metagenome (GOLD analysis project Ga0302253, IMG submission 193537) | Enriched activated sludge microbial communities from anaerobic digester in WTTP, New Holstein, Wisconsin, United States - AAG_RA_Trp | ecosystem: Engineered > Bioreactor > Anaerobic >...
AATGGAGGACACCGGGGAAGGAGAAGGCGGAGTATATTCCTAGGCTGGCGCTCGGTTGAACAGCTTGTGTTTGATTGGCGAGGTGCGTTTTTCTCAGTGCCCTCTTTTACACAAGGTTGAGAGCACTCATCAGGGATTGCCGCCTCCGAACATCTTCGCCATCGCTCCCTTGTTCTTCACCATCTTTTTCATCATCGACCGGCTTTTTTCGAATTTCTTGAGCAGCCGGTTGACTTCCGCCACTGATGTCCCGCTGCCTTTTGCGATGCGGCTGCGGCGTGAAGGCCCGATAATGAGGTGGTTTTGACGTTCTTTCTTGGTCATTGAAAGAAGAATGGCTTCTTCCCACTTCATTTCCTGCAGATCAATGCGGTCTTCATCGATTTGGCCGGCAAGGCCGGGAATCATCTCGAGCATGGATTTCACTGAGCCCATTTTCTTCATTTTATGGATCTGGTCGAGGTAGTCTTCCAGCGTGAATGTTTCCTGGCTCATCTTGCGCTCGAGATCGAGAGCTTCTTTCTGGTCGTAGACTTCCTGCGCTTTTTCGACGAGAGAAACAATGTCGCCCATTCCGAGAATGCGGTTAGCAATTCTATCGGGATAGAAAGGCTCAAGCCCTTCAATGCGCTCGCTGACGCCAATGAATTTTATAGCCTTGCCAGTAATAGATTTAAGCGAGAGTGCCGCGCCGCCGCGTGTATCCGAATCGAATTTGGTGAGGATGACGCCAGTCACCCCGATTTTCTCGTCGAATGCTTTCGCGATATCGACCGCAGCTTGGCCAGTCATTGCATCAGCGACAAGTAGGCTTTCCACGGGCGACATCGCGTCCCTTATCCGGACGAGTTCCTGCATGAGCGGTTCGTCGATCTGCAATCGGCCAGCAGTATCAACGATAATCACATCATGGCCTTCGCGGCGGGCTCGTGTGAGCGCATTGCGCGCGACCTGCACCGCATCGTTTGAATCTTCGCGATGAATGTCCACCCCGACCTGTCCAGCCAGCACCGCAAGCTGTTCCACAGCCGCAGGGCGCACAAGGTCACATGCCGCAAGCAGCACTTTTCGCCCTTTATTCTTGAGCATATTAGCGAGTTTTGCAGCAGTAGTTGTTTTGCCCGATCCCTGGAGGCCCAAAAGCAAAATAACACTCTGAGTATCCGTTCCCTTGAGCGCAAGATCCTGCCGCTCGTCGCCAAGCAGCGCAACCATTCGATCGAAGACAATTTTGATGAACTGCTGTCCGGGCGTTACCGAACGCAGAACTTTTTCGCCTTTGGCTTCTTCGAGCGCGCCATTAATGAAGCGCCGGACGACTCTGACATTGACATCGGCTTCCAGAAGCGCGATTTTAATGCGATCGAGCGCATCTTCGACGTTTTTTTCGGAAATCGAAGCCTTGCCGCTTATGGTGCGAAACACATCGGAAAAGGTTTCGGATATTTTTTCAAGCATACTGCATTCCCGTCCTGATTCTCAGAGATTCCCCTTGAGCCCGATATCCGCAGCAACACTTCGCAAAGCGACAATTGTCTCGCCAATCAGCTCTTCAAGCGGCATATCGAGCATCTGTGCTCCCTGCTCGATCACACTCCGCCGCACGCCCGCAGCAAAGGCCGCCGAACCCCATTTCTTCTTTACCGATTTGACTTCCATGTCGAGCACGCTTCGGGAGGGCCGCACATACGCGTACGCAGCAATAAAGCCAGTCAGCTCGTCGGTCGCGAACAGCACTTTTTCCATGACATGGGCTGGCTCCACATCGCTGCAGATACCCCAGCCGTGGCTCTCCACAGCACGAATGAAGGCCTCATCAAAGCCAGCTGGTGCAAGGATTTCCCGCGCGTGGCGCAGATGTTCTTCCGGGTACTTCTGGTAGTCGATATCGTGCAGGAGCCCTACCAGCCCCCAGTATTCCTCGTTTTCGCCATAGCGATGCGCAAAATGCCGCATGACTGCCTCCACGGACAACGCATGGCGCCACAAGGATTCATCATTATTCCACTGTCTCCACAATGCCACTGCCTGATCTCTGGTCATGGGATATACCTCTATAGAAAATTTCTGGAACGCTATTGTAGCCGAAGCACTATTCTTGCGCCAGCCTCTATGGCAGTTCCCGGCGGCGGATCCTGCGAAACAACATATCCGTCGCCATTGATAATTATTGTAATGTCGCTGCGCAAAAGCAAAGGCAGAAGCTGGCGTTTCGAAAAGCCGCCAAGATCTGGCATTTTGGCGCCTATGACTGCCGGAGCCGGTTCCTGGATAGTGACAAGCCCGTCGTGCATAGCATTCTGGCTCTTGCCTCTCGGAAGGCCAAGAATGCTGATTGCCGACTCTGCCGCTTCACGCAGAACAGGAGCTGCAATCTGCCCTCCGAGATACGAATCCCCTTTCGGTTTCACAATGACTACATAGATAGCGACTTTCGGATTATCGGCAGGCAGAATGCCCAGCGTGCTTGCGATAAAATCTGTCTCCGAGTAGGCACGGGTTTTCGGATCGATCATTTGGGCGGTGCCTGTTTTTACTGCCATGCGGACATCGGGGACTTTCGCTCGCCAACCTGTACCTTCAAGGCTAGCCGCGGATTCCATTGCAGTAATGATTGCTCTCGATGTCTCGGGAGCAATAACCTTGCGGAGTGCAACCGGCTTATGATTGTATAGTATTTTGCCATCTGCTCGTTCGATGCGCTGTATTGTCTCTGGCTTGAGCAGGATGCCACCATTTGCGACTGCTGATGCCGCGGTTATCATCTGGAGCGCAGTCACGCGGATTTCCTGGCCGATAGCCACCGTTGGTTTCGTGCGGGCAGACCACTTTGCCGGCTCTCTCAGGCTGCCTGGATTTTCTCCTGGAGATCCGATACCTGTTTTTTGCGTAAATCCGAAGTTGATGAGACGTGAGTAGAATTCAGCTTCCGACATCCGGTCAGACGCATAGCCGGCGCCAGCATTGCTGCTTTTTGCCAGTATTCCCGCCAAATCCAACATGCCATACGAGTGCAGATCTTTGATGATGATTTGCTCGCCCGAGGGAAGGGTCTTGCGGTATGCTCCATCGCAATTGAATTGCGTTTTCGGTGTTATCAGGCCCGCATCGAGCACCGAAGCCATCGAAAATATCTTGAACACGCTGCCAGGCTCGTAGGAATATACGGACATCCGGTCTTCGCGCTCTGCTTCCTTGAAGGCACCGAAATTGTTCGGATCGAAATCGGGCATCTGGACGTATGCAAGCACTTCGCCAGTGTTGACATCCATCGCCATCAGAAACAGCGATTCAGCGTGATTCTCGATGAAAGCTTTTCGTGCTGTCTGTTCAAGCGCATATTGAAGATGCGCATCGATGGTGAGGTAGATGTCGCTGCCCCGAACATTTTCGCTGCCTGCCCCTGACAATTCCGTATCATATTTATATTCTACCCCTTCGAGGCCGCGATTCCCTTCGCCGGTGAAGCCAATGAGATGCGAGGCAAGCCTTCCTTCAGGATAGATGCGCCCGCTGACCTCCTCAATGAGAAAACCTGCAAGCTGACCCTTGTCTGCCTGGCTGAGAAGCGGCTTGACCGTATCAATGTCCAGTCTTTTCGCAAGATACACGAAATTCTGGCTGGAGTCCCTGATCTTCTGCTCGAGTGCGTCGGCACTGGTGTTGAGCGCACTCGCGACAATGCGCAAATCCTCATGTATCCGGAACGGATCGATTTCATTTTTCCGGATCGCAATATTGAATTTCGGAATATCGAATGCAAGAACGTTCCCGTTCCTGTCAAGAATTCTGCCCCGCTCGATTACAGCATTTATTGACGCTTCCGTTTTGTCAGGGCCCTCGATAGCCAGTACTGCATATCGCACGAGCACTGCTGCCGCAAAAGTGGATAGCGCAAAGATGAGCAGACGCAGCCTTCGATTGAAGCGAGCCTGTGCATGATTCTCCATTCAGTTTACCTCTGGGGAATTACTTTGCCGACAAGGGCATCAAAAGTTACAAGTCCGAAATCCCTCGAGTCAATTGATTCGATTCCGTTATCCCCGATCAAAAAATATACTGGCATTGGTTGCTGTTCACGGATTTCGCCAATTCGCTTGATCACTATTTCGTTCGTGCCAGGACGCAATGCAGCGACAACCTCACCGCGCACCGGGCGTCCCCAGCGAACTATATACTTTTCCGAAGGCAACCGAATTCCATATGCAGCCTTGAATATGAATACTACCTCGCCGTTCCGGTAATGCGGCAGCATCGATTTGCCCTGCACAATTGCTGCGTCCGCCACAAAAAACCGCAAAAGAATGGCCACTATCACCACCAGCACGACAGTGATCAGTGTGCTGTCGAAAGATTTTGCCGATGCTGGAGGTCTTTTCCACATATACAGAATTCCTTTCCTGTTATTTTCATGGTACATTTCGACAGCTTAGATTAAATTATCGGCTTAATTCTGCCGATACAAGAGAAGCGATGAATCCACAAATTCAGACTGACGATGCCATACTCGAAGCTGAAGATATTCTCCATAAGCCGCTCGTGTCAGTGATGTCAGGAGAAAATTTTGTCGCACGTACTCCTGCAGCACCCCGCTACCGCTCGAACAAAGAGCGCCCTCATTATGTTCCCCAGAATGTCCCCCTGACAAAAGCGCCCAAAGCCCGAGCTAAAAACAGGATAGATTTTCGAACATTGTTCCGCTTGAATGAAAAAAAGAACCATGCGCCGAGATTAGGAAAACCGCAGCGAAACAATAATGCCCGAGCTAAAAACAGATTCTCGGTCCAACCTGCGATGTTTCCCCGGACTATTGTTGATGTGCCGTCCGAGCTCGGCACAGGAGTACCTGGCGCAGACAAACATCGGCCGTTCGAGCTCGGCCTAGTTCGGCGCCGGCCGGTCGCGCGCAGCACAATGCGCACATTGCTCCAGGAAAAAATGCTGCATGCATTTGCCAAAATTCGTGCGCGATGGATTATCGCTCTTGCCCTGGTGCTCGCCGCCGCAGGAACCGGATTTCTTGCTGCTTCGATGATAATCTCGAACTCTCATCCTATCATATCCCTTCCAAACGAAAATTCCGCCCAGGATGCCCTTATCGCTATGCTCGAGCCAGAGCCTTCTGCTGTCCAGAACAGCGACACAGCGCTGCCGCCTCTGCCCTCCCTTCTGGTCGAACGATCCTATACTGTGCGACGAGGCGATACACTGCAGACTATTGCGCGGCAATTCGGCCTGCGCGAAGACACCATCATTTCAGCAAATTCCCTCAATTCGAAAACTCAGCTTCAGGTCGGCAAAACTCTCAAAATTCCGAATATGAACGGCGTGTACCACACGGTCAAGCGAAACGAAAGCCTTTCCACAATTTCCCGTGCATATGGCATCGAAATGGTGCGTATTGTTGATGCCAATAACATAGCTTCGTCAGCGTTGCGGGCGGGCGACCGCCTTTTCATACCGAACGCAAAGCTCGATTCTTCAGTCCTGCGCAATTTTTATGGCGACACCTTCATATGGCCTGTGCGCGGCCCGATTTCATCCCCATTCGGATATCGCACAAATCCGTTCAGCGGAGAGCGCACGTATCATGCAGCAATCGATATTGTGGTGAACAGAGGCACATCCGTCAAAGCCACCCGCGAAGGCAAGGTTGCCGACACCGGATACAATGCAGTATTCGGCAATTATGTGATCATCCGTCATACCGATGGCTACCAATCGCTCTATGCACATCTCGATGCAATTCTTGCCCGCAAAGGAGCACGCGTGAATCAGGGCGAGGTTATCGGACGCTCCGGCAATACCGGCCAGAGTACAGGGCCGCACCTCCACTTTAGCATTTTCCGCAACGGGCAGGCGGTGGATCCGCGGAAATACGTAAAATAATCCGCGGTTCTGTCTGCTAATGTGCACACGAAGCCATCCTGTTGTTATAAAATATCATACATTTCGCCCAATCCACCCTACCCTGAAACCAGGCCAGATTTTATCTAATTTTTTATAAAATATACATTTAATTTATATTTCCTGCGCTTCCATGCTTTTGGCACAGCTCTTGCAGACTATTCTTCCGAGAACTGCATACGGAGGAACCATCATGACTATTACCGACAACGACGAAAGCCTTTCTCTCTATTTCGATTCGATCCGGAAAATCCCTCTTGTAACCCGACAAGAAGAATCCATACTTGCTTCCAGAATCGCCAGGGGCGACAAGAACGCCCTCAAAAAACTCATTGAAGGGAATCTTCGCCTGGTTGTACGCATTGCAAAATCGATGTGGATGCCGCCCCACTCCCTTATGGACCTCATTCAGGAAGGCAATATAGGGCTTGTAAAAGCAGCAGAACGCTATGATGCTTCGAAAAATGTCAAATTCTCGACCTATGCGGTTTGGTGGATTCGCCAGGCAATATCTCGCTCGCTCGTGAACACAGGCAGGCAGATCAGAATTCCCCATCGCAAGGAAGATGCACTCAGGCGTCTCAATGCGATTCAAATGCGCAAGAGCCTTGAAATCTCGCGCGCGCCGACTGAAAAGGAACTAGCGGATGAACTTGGGTGCAGCGAGGCTGAAGTCTCCAACATCATGCATCTCGGAGACCAGCCGATTGCGCTGGAACAATCCGGAGATGAAGAATTGTCAATACTCGATATCTATGAAGACTGGCGTTACAACCCCGAAAGAGAGATCGAGAGAGCCAGCATAAGCTGGCAAACCGCATGGCTTTTGTCAAACCTCCCTTCCCGAGAGCGAGAAGTCCTCTCGCGGCGCTACGGTTTTGCAGAGGGACGCACCGAATCGCTCAAAGCAGTGGGTGCAGTCGTTGGCTGCTCTGCTGAAACAGTGCGCCATATCGAAAGCAGAGCGCTCAAGAGCCTGTGGCATACAGCCGCGCGTGTCGGCCTGACTGCGTAAAACAGCACAGCACCAGAAGAAAGCCCGGCTTGATGAATGGTGCACGCCGGGGTACCATACATTCTGTGGGCACAACACAGAAGAGACACACCCAAAAATATTCCTTGGTGATAGCCTGTGCGGCATTCGCGGTATTTGCATTGTTCGCGCTTATCAATGCCTGCACCCCTAAAGATTCAAGCAAGAAGCAAGCGCAATCGAGCCGCTATGGCACGCCTGAATATGTGATCGAGCTGCCCCCGGGCTATGAAGACCTCAAAGTCATTCCTGAAAGCCAAAAAGAGCCGCTGACCCAGCCGCCGGCCAATCCGGAGTCCCTGTCCGGCTCTCAGCCTGGAGCACCAGGTGCCGGCGCATCAGTCGCAAGACTTGCCCGGCCTGAAGGCACAGTGCCTTCAGGCGCGCCGGTACTGATCATTGTCATCGATGATGTCGGCTACAACAACGGTGAGCTCAAACCGTTTCTCGAGCTGCCCTTTCCGATTACCTTTGCGGTTTTGCCGCAGCTGCCGCACAGCGCAGACTCTGCGCTCTCAATCCAGAAGGCTGGCAAGGAAATGATTCTCCATCAGCCCATGGAAGCGCTCGGGGGAAACGATCCGGGTCCGCATGCTGTGTATCTTTCGATGGATGAAGCAACTATCGCCAAGACTGTCGCAGAGAACATCGACAGCTTTCCCTATCAGCCCAAAGGCATGAACAACCATATGGGTTCGGCGGTAACCCGCGACAGAAATGCGATGACCCCTGTCCTGAAACTTGTCAAAGAGCGTGGCATGTATTATCTTGATTCTCTCACAACGCCCGGGACAGCGATTTCGGAATTGTGCCGGGAGCTTGGAACACCATATATGGAGCGCAATGTGTTTCTTGACAACAAGAGCGACCGTGAATCGATTCTTGCAGCGATAGAAGAAGGCAAGCGCATTGCGCGCAAGCGCGGTGCAGCCGTAATGATCGGCCATGTATGGTCGACAAACCTCGCCGCTACCCTGATGGAAATCTATCCCGAACTGGTCGAGCAGGGCTATTCGCTTTCGACTATAAGCCAGTACATGCAACTGCAAGCAGAAGAGAATTCCGGACATGCGGATTCTTGGAATTGAGACTTCCTGCGATGAATGCGCCGCTGCAGTCGTAGAAGACGGCCGGCGCATACTCTCGAATGTCGTCATGACACAGATTCCTCTGCATGAGCGATACCAGGGAGTAGTGCCGGAAATCGCAAGCCGTGCCCATATTGAATGGATTTTGGGAGCAGTCAGGCGCGCTTTGGCGGAGGCACAGCTCGATATCGACGACATCGATGGCGTCGCTGCCACAGCAAAGCCGGGGCTCATCGGTTCGCTTGCGGTCGGGCTTTCGTTCGCAAAGGCTTTTGCATGGGCACGGGGGCTTCCGTTCAAAGGCATAAACCACATGCTTGCGCATCTCTATGCACCACAGCTTGAGGAAACGATCGAATATCCTTTTCTGGGCCTTCTGGTGTCCGGCGGACATACCATTATCTGCCGCGCTGACGATTTTGACTCGATTGCGGTTCTAGGCACTACCATCGACGATGCTGCAGGCGAAGCCTTCGACAAAGTCGCAAAGTACTATGGGTTCGGCTATCCTGGCGGCCTTGTAATCGATCAGCTTGCTGAAAGAGGCGACGAAAATGCCTTCAAGTTCCCCCTGCCCTCCTTGCATAAAGGAGAACATCGCTACGATGTATCCTATTCTGGCCTGAAAACTGCCGTTATTCATCATCTGCATTCGTACCTGCGGCCAGGAGCAAGCATAAGCCCGGAAAACATCGCCGCAAGCTTCCGGAAAACTGCAATCGACACACTGCTTTCGAGGCTCTATCGGGCGGTCCGCGACACAGGTATCCGGACAATCGTCGCAGGAGGAGGCGTCGCTGCCAACGCCTATTTGAGGCGCGAGCTTGCAGGCAAGAAAGACCTGCGCGTATTCTTTCCTCCGCTTTCACTATGCGGCGACAATGGAGCGATGGTCGCAGGCATTGCTTGGCACTATTTCTGCCGAGGAGAAGCTGATGGCTGGGATCTCGCGCCCAGTTCGCGCGTTATGGATTTCAAATGGAGACAGAACCACCCATGATGCCCGCCAGCATGAATATCGAAAAAATCAGCCTCGAAGAAGCGGCGCGCATCGCGCTCGCCGAATGCATCGAGCTTAAAAAACAAGAAAATGTGCTCATTATCGCCAATCCGGATACCGAGCAGTCGGAAATTGCCCAGGCCTTCTTCGAGCAGGCTGAAGAAATGGGCGCTTCCCCCCGCCTTCTCTTTCAGCCTGTCAAGACGCAGGCGGATTACGCCGAGGACGAAGTCATACAGGCGATTGAAGCAGTGCCGCCCGTCATTCTCTCTATCTCGACCGAAAAGCTCGGAAAGGATCGAAAGCGGCTCTCTTCGCCGCTCAAGGCGCCTGATGGCCGCAGCTTCGACCATATTTTCCATTATCTTCTGCATGGAATTTCCGCGATTCGGGCAGTCTGGATGCCGGGTATCACCAAGGACATGTTCATTCGAACCGTTCCTGTCGATTACCTGAAAATGCGCGCCGCTGCCGATAGGCTCTCCGCTCTTTTGACTCAGGCGTCAGTGGTCATGATCAAAAGCCCTGGTGGCACCGACATTTCATTCAGTATTCAAGGGCGTAAAGCCATGCGCGATGATGGCGACTTCCGCTCGGCAGGCAAGGGCGGCAATCTTCCCGCGGGCGAGGTATTCATTTCTCCTGCCATCAAGTCTGCTGAAGGAACCATTGTGTTCGATGGCTCAATTTCGGATATCGAAGGAGATATCGTTATCCAGAAACCAATTGCATGCACAGTGTGCGGAGGCTATGTGATGGGAATCGAGGGCGGAGAAGAAGCCGACCGCCTGGAGAAGGCTTTGATGCGCGGCTTGAATATGGCGTCGCGGCTTGTACACCAGCAGGGAATGGCACCCGAGACAGCCCTGTCCTATGGCACGAATGCGCGGCACATCGGCGAATTCGGCATCGGGCTTAATCCTGCTGCCCGCATAGGCGGCAACATGCTTGAAGACGAAAAAGTGCTTGGGACAATTCATTTTGCGATTGGATCGAACTATGACGAGGATGCGCCCGCGCTCATCCATCTCGATGGGCTCGTGAAATTGCCGACTGTCGTGCTTCTCATGCCAACGGGCGAAGAAATAACCATAATGGAGCATGGCGCACTTTCGATGGTTGCGGCGCTGACGGAATAATAGCTCGCTTTATTTTCAAGCCCACAGCATTTCCAAGCTCGCTTTTATTTTAGGCCCGCCGCCTTCCTATTTCACAAGTGCACAGAAATCGTTATACTCGCACCATATGGAACAGAAGAAAGCAATTCATTGGGCTGACCAGACAGCCGAAAAGATTATCCAGACCTGGGGCGAGCAAGAACGCTATACATGCGCCTCTGGCATAACTCCTTCCGGAACTGTCCATGTCGGCAATTTCCGCGAGATGATCTCCGTCGAACTTGTAGTGCGCGCCCTGCGGCGTCTTGGCAAGAATGTGCGTTTTATCTACAGCTGGGACGACTATGATGTATTCCGAAAAGTCCCTCTCAATATGCCCAATCCCGAGATGCTTGAGAAATATCTGCGTTTTCCCATAACCATGGTGCCCGATCCCTGGGGGCGGGATGAATCCTATGCCCGGCACCACGAAGTCGATGTCGAAACAATCCTGCCCGAAGTGGGGATTTATCCTGAATTCATTTACCAGGCAAATCGTTACAGAGCAGGCACCTATGCAGAAGGCATGCGCCGCGCGCTCGAAATGCGCGAGCACCTCAAAACGATCCTCGACAAGTATCGTGACGAAGACCATAAAATTCAGGGCGAATGGTGGCCGGTCGCTGTGTTCTGCTCGAACTGCAACCGCGACACAACCGAAATAGACGGCTGGGACGGCGACTGGGGCCTTACCTACCACTGCGAATCTTGCGGCCACAAGGAAACCGGCGATCTTCGCACGCTCAAGGGCGCCAAGCTTGTATGGCGCGTCGATTGGCCCATGCGCTGGGCGTATGAAAAAGTAGACTTCGAGCCGGCAGGCAAGGATCACCACTCGCAGGGCGGCTCCTTCGACACCTCCAAACATGTGGTTGAAGACGTCTATGGGCGTAAACCGCCAGTCACCTTCCGTTACGACTTTATCGGCATCAAGGGCTCGCCGGGCAAAATGTCCTCGTCCAAGGGCAAAGTGGTCGACCTGCCGGACCTCCTCCGCGTGTACCAGCCCGAAATCGTGCGGTACCTCTTTGCGGGCACACGGCCGAACACGGAATTCGTCATCAGCTTCGATCTCGATGTTATAAAGATTTACGAAGACTACGACCGAACCGAGCGCATCTACTGGGGCACCGAAAAAGCAAAGAATGAAGAAATCGAGGCGCTCGAGCGCCGCATCTACGAACTCTCGCAGGTCGAAAGCGTTCCCGAAGAGATGCCCTACCAGATTCCTTTCCGCCACCTGTGCAACATGCTGCAGATTCACCAGGGCAATATCGACAGCGTTATTGCACTTCTGCCTGATCTGAAGCCGTCGCAGGAAGCACGAGTGCGCAGGCGAGCTCAGTGCGCATGGTACTGGATTACTGAATGCGCCCCCGAAGATTTCCGCTTCTTCCTCCGCAAGCCTGGCGAAAAGGCCGAGCTCAGTGAGCTCGAGAAAGCCGCGGTGTGCCGCCTGCGCGATGAAGTGGTCGCCAAGCTTGATCAGTTCGCTCAGGAAAATGAAGTCGTGGAAGCGATTTATGCGGTTGCCCAGGCGAGTGGTATCGAGCCGAAGCAGCTGTTCCGGGCTTCCTATCAGGCGCTTATCAGCAAAGATCAGGGGCCGAGGCTCGCAGGCTTTCTGAAGGCCATCGGCAAGGAAAAGGTGCTGTCGATTCTCGAGCAGTACTGAGAGCTGCTAAGCGGTAGGGCGGCTTTCTGACCGGAAAGTCGCCCAAGGCATACCGCCCTTGTGACGCACGGCGCACTTGAAGCTCAACGCAGCCTGCTCGCAGCGCACCAAAGCTTTATTTCATTTTTGCTCATTCACGTGCGCTTTTCTGCGCCTCATCCTCCAGGAACCGCACATCTTCTTCAAACGTGCTCATAGCCCGCAGCCAGAAATCTGGCGTTTCGATATCAAACCCCGCTTTTCGCGCCACCTCTACCGCGGGCAGAGAACCCGTGGCCCTGAGCAGCTCGCGGTAGCGCCGCGCGAACGAAGAGCCCTGCTCCTTATAGATTTGGTACAACCCCACTCCGAACAGCTGTCCGAACGCATACGGGAAATTGTAGAACGACAATGAGGGAATATAATAATGCCCCTTCACCGCCCACATGTATGGGTGCTTAAGCTCGGGTTCCATCGCGTCTCCGTATGTTCGGTTCTGCGCATCGAGCATGAGGGCGCACAGGCGGTCTGCGGTGATTTCGCCATTTGCTCGCTCTTCGAACACGGCCTTTTCGAAATAGAAACGCGAAAGGATATCGACGATGACCTGGCACGCATCCTGCAAATGCATTTCGATGAGCGGCAGCCTCGCGGATTGGTCGAGCTCGGCCATCGCGGCGTTGGACACAAGCGTTTCGGAGAAAATCGATGCTGTTTCGGCAAGTGTCATTGGGTACTGCGACAGCAGCATCGGCAGGTCTTTTATAGTTTCATAGTGCCAGGCGTGGCCGAGTTCATGCGCGATGGTTCCGAGCGAGGAGAATGAACCATCGTAATTGCAGAACACGCGAGGCTGCCGCGCTGCCGGAAAATGCGTGCAGTAGGCGCCGCCGCTCTTTCCTTCGCGCGGCTTTGCGTCGATCCAGAAATGCTCGAATGCATGCGCAGCGAATGCGGCCATATCCGGATCAAATGTCCCGAACTGCCGGACAATGAAGTCCCTTGCTTCGTTCCATTGGAATGTGGGCAGCATCGCGCCCTGCCTTTCCACCGGCCCGAACAGGTCATAGAATGCAACCCGCTCGAGCCCCAAGAGCCGCGCCTTGGCTTTGAGATAGCGCCGCCACATAGGGAGCGATGCTTCCATGGCGCCAATGAGGGCATCAAGGGTTGCACGCGAAATTCGCGCCTGCGCGAGCGATGCTTCGAGTGCGCTTTCCCAGCCTCGCCTTTTATTGAGCGTGGAAACAGTGCCTTTGACTCCATTAAGGGCTGCAGCAACCGGCATTTCGACCGACTTCCAAATGCCCAGTTCGAGCCTGTACGCTTTTTCACGCACCGCACGGTCGGGATCATATGCAAGGTTTCGGAGTTCGACCATTGTTTTTCGTTCGCCTGTGGCTTCGTCCCATACTGCGCTGGTATTTGCCAGAATTGATTCCTGCAGGCGCGACCATGCATCGGCTCCCGAGCGCCCAAGATCTGCTGCAAGGTCCTCAAGTTCCGGAGCCATCTGATGCTTTTGAAAGAAAAGCGCTTCTTCGAGTACAAAGGCGTACGGAGCAAAACGCGCGTCCGATGCAATCGCTGCCTTCAGCTGTTTTTCGTGCTGTGCAAGCATGTTCCTGAACTGCACGAGCACCGTCGTCGCGGGCACCAGCAGTTCTTCTATTTTGTTGAGCTCGGCAATAACCGCAGGATTCTTTGTTTCGGTACTGAACCGCGCATAGGCATATGCTGAAAGCGTGTCCGCAAGCACTTCGATCTGGTCGAGTTCGGCAAGAAGCGCCCAAAGCCAGTCCGCAAATGCCGCATCGCCAACCGGCGGCGAAGAGTTGGCAAGATAATTCTTTGCTTTTTCGAGCATTGCTTTGATTCGCACCTTCGCTTCCCGGTATTTTTCCGATTCAAACCCAGGAAAGACATCATCGAGATTCCATGTGGGCACATTCAATGTTTCTGCCATGATTTCTCCCTTTCAAATTCAATTCAAATCCAACGCTGATTGCCGTCAGACCAGTCCATGAGCTCTTCAGGCTTGAAGAACAGGGATATCTCCCGAGCTGCGGCCTCGGGCGAGTCGGAGGCGTGGATAATGTTGATATTCGTATGCATCGCATAATCACCACGAATAGTACCGGGATTCGCCTCTTCCGGCTTAGTCGGGCCGCACATCATTCTGAGGATTTTGATCGCCTGGTCTCCTTCGAGCACCATCGCAACGACCGGGCTGGAAGTAATGTACGCGACTAGCTCATTAAAAAATGGTTTTCCTATGTGTTCCGCGTAATGCTTTTCTGCGAGTTCCCTTGTAATGCGCATTATTTTAAGCCCGATGATATCGAATCCTTTCCTTTCGATCCGGGATATGATTTCGCCTGCGATACGCCGCGACAGGACGCCAGGCTTCAGCATTGCAAATGTGCGCTCTATTGCCATTCAAAAACCTCCGTAATGGCTTTCAGCATATCATGGCTTTTTGGAGATTGTCACCGCTAGATGCTATGAACCGGCGCAACCGGCGGGACTGCTTGCCATCCATTGATTGGAAAGCACCGAAGGTTCATGATACTAAGGATGAACCGGGAATTCCATTATTATGTTGTGTGCTACCTCGCCAGAAAGGCTGGGTTTCCTCCGGAACATGCAGAAACTATCGCGCTTTCGAGCCAGATGGTGGATGACAGCAAACTTCCATGGAAAATAGAAGGCGAACAGGATAGCGGCCATCCGCATACGCTTCCGGCTGACCAATCCGCCAGCTTCATGACCGAAGTGACGCAAAATTACCTTTTCTGGGATCCCAAAATCGCAAGAGATGTCTATCTACCCTTTCATTTCATCCCGGGCGATCCTCAGCTTGCGGCCATGAAGCGGAAAGACAGGAAACTGCATCCTCTCGCGGTCACCGCAGACAGCCAGAATGCAAGAGCCCTCCTTGTCGACGCGCTCCGCAGCGGAAACCTCTTCAGAATCGGCATTGCGCTCCATTCGTATGCCGACACATGGGCGCACCAGAACTTTACAGGAACAGCCGACCCCTTCAATGAGCTCGAAGCGCGCAATATTCTTCCCGCAGTCGGGCATTTGCAGGCAGGAACCACTCCTGATCAGCCCCAGGCTTTGTGGAGGGATATGCGACTTGCTGCTTCATACGAAGATATTTCGAACAGCGCGCGATTTCTTGAGGCAGCGCGCATGATATACCGCTTTTTGAGCACAGCGCAGCACAAAAAATTCGAGGACGAGGCATTTGTCACAGGTCCTCTGGAAGAGCTCTGGCTGAACCGCCGGACATCGAAAAATGACAGCCTCGCTGCTGCCAGTGATTATGTGATATATTTCGACGTGCCTCCGTATGATCCGGATAAATGGTTCAGAAGCCTCGAGGCAAGACAATTCGATACGCGCGAATTGCTCAAGGCAATTTCGGCAGAGGGCTTCGGAACAGAATGGCTCGGTGCCTTTTCCGGCCAATCGATGGTTAGAGGGACGATTTCGATTTCGAATTATAGCGATTCTATGTTTGCACAATGGAACGCCGCAGCGAGCGCACATAGAGATGCGTTTATGAAATTGATGCATACGAAAGGAATTCAAGTTCTATGATGACATTCGACTCAAGAAACCAACACAATCAACAAGATGGCGAGGAAAGATCAGCTGAACAGAGAAAATACCGGATTTTTGTGCTGCTTTTTGCCTTGGCGGCCTTTTCTCTCGTTTTTTCTTCATGTATGTCGGTCCCGAGAGATGTCGCGGTTTCGGGCCTTTTCGATCACTTCGAAAGAACACCGCAGGTGCTCGCGCGGGCGGAAAGCGCATTTTTGCGGGATATGGCCGCATCATTCGATGATTCGACGATCCAGGCGCTCATTTCAATGACTTCGGAGAATCCGGACAATGGGCAAAAGCCTATCAATCGCGATCGCTTGGACAAGACGCTCGCACGGGCGGAAGCGGCAGGAATCGGCATCTCGTGGAACAGCAAGGAGAGTCCGAGCATCGAAGCAGTATTTGCAGGCAATTTCCCAAGCCTTTTTACATCGCTTTCATTCAGCCTCGATGGCAACTGGAAAAGGATTGAGGGAGGATATGCCTCGAAGTCCGGGAAGCTGTATGTCCGCGACCCATACGCCGGCAAATTGCATTTCACTACATGGGCACCGGAGCAGCTGAACAATTCGATATCTGCAGCTTCCTCGATAGCTGAACGAAGCGGTTTGCTTGCATCTGCATCCGATCTTGTCATCTATCTCGATGCCAAATCCGCTCTGGTCTCGCAGTTGCCCATTCTGGACGGCGTCACTCTTCCTTTCGATGGCATTTTGCTCACCGCTGAGCGAGATCGCACAAGCCCGAAAGGCGCCAATCCGCATGCGCGATATACCGCCATATTCAAAATCCAGATGAAAGATGAACAGACTGCCCGGACATATCGACCCATCATGCGCGTAATGTGGGCACTCGTTTCAGGGAAGCTCACTGCTCTGGGTATTCCGGTTTCTCCCGAGACCTCTATCGAGCAGCAGGGTTCGCTGTTTGCTACTACCCCCATCAGCATGAGTGCCCGTGAAATTGTGAATGTTTTTCTGGCGCTGTCGAACATGAATGGAGGAAAAGCGGCCAGCGGATTAGTGGCTGCTCCACGGCAATAACCCTTGTGGCGCAGGTTGAGCTTTTGCAAACGCAGCTATCAGGTCGACCAGGATTCCCGGCACCTTGAATAAAGGATCGGTAAAGGCCGCATAATTCTCGTCTTCGCCATGTACTTCTTTGAGCACATAATTCATGCCAGGAACGATCTTTATTGCGGCTGAGGGCTTGGCATCAGCCAGCTTTGCGAAAGCTTCGCGGCTGACTTGCATGTCGTTCTCACCATACACAAGCAGGACCGGCACTGGCACTTTTTTCAGTTCTTTTACAGGATCGAAGGCAAGCCATGAAGCGAGCCATTCTTTTCTGCTGGGGGAGAAGAAATCGGCAAGAATTTCAGGAACGGGGATGAGAGCGCCAGTCTTGATGAGCGTTTGTGCAGCTTCCATGGCGGTGTTGCGGATTTCCTCATCCTGGTCTTCGAGCGAGCCTGCAAGGGCTTCCATCGGACTCTGTCCGCTAGAATCAAGCATAATAAGGCCATCGACTAGATCGGCATCCTGGCCGAGCTGGTTCAGGGCTGCGAGCGCCATCCACGCGCCTTCATTCATCCCTGCAAGGATGAGCCTGCCTTCCCGCGGAAGCGCTGCGGCAGCACGAATGACTGCAACAAGATCCTTCACATGCTGGGCAAAACTCGTCATATGCCCGGGTTTCTCCAGCATATAGGCCTCGGCCGCCCCCCGTCGGTCATACCGGAAACTCCCCACATTGCGCGCGCGCAAGCCTTCAGCAAGCTGCAGAAGCGTATCTGTCTTGCCCGGCACTTCGAAATTGTTGCCATTGCGGTCTGTTTTTCCTGCGCCTGCAACAAGAATCACAAGGGGAAAAGAGGCAAAAGCAGCAGGGTTTAGTTCGGCGGCAGCATGCACCGGGAATGTGATTGTTGCTGGAAGAAGCCCGCCTTCTACAGGTACCTCAAAGGGCATTTCGCCTGGCTTCGGCTGTGCTTCCTGTTTTTGCACATAAAAAGAACCTTTCCAGGAACGACCGCGCACCGTGCCGACGATTCCGCCCTTTTTGGCACTTCCTTGCGGGGCAAATGTGCCAGAATAACTTCCCGAGAACGCGAGCTCCTCTTCTGCTCCTGTCGCATCGAGCACGAGCGAAAGGCTGTCAGCGTTCAGCGAATATCGATCGATAGGATACGAAAACATGCCTTGTTCCGGAATATCGACCAGCATCCCCCTGCCTGCTGAAAGAATGCGGATGACGAAGTCAAAGCTGTAATTGCCCGACTGCCCTGTCTGGACTGGCTGAAGAATGAGTTTGCCTGCCCACGTGCCCGGCGCGATTTTGGCACTTGTATCGGCCTGAGCGGCTGGCGCTTCGAAGGATGGAGCAGCTGCGACTGGAGTTTCTGAGGCTGGAATTTCTGGGGCTGGAGTTTCTGCGATCGGTACTGGTGATATCTGAGAAGCCGAAGACATCTGCGCGCAAACTGCTCCCCCCGCACCAGCTGCCAGAAAAAGGAAAATCGTAAGAAACCTGATTGCCAGGCTGCTTTTCGGTATCATTTTCTCAAAAAGCGACCAATCTCTGAAATGAATGCATTATATACTGTCTCGGCATCCGGGCTGCCATCGATGGTCAAAAGAAGGCCCCTGTTGCCATACCATCCAATAAGTGGCTCAGTTTCTTCGTGGTACGCATTGAGCCTCGCCTTGACAGTTTCTTCCTTGTCGTCATTGCGAATGTAGAGCTCGCCGCCGCAAAGGTCGCAAATTCCTTCCACTTTTGGCGGCTTTGTCACGACATGATAGATCGCTCCGCACACCTTACACACTCTTCGGCCGGTGAGCCTGAACAGAATAAGCTCATCCTTGACTTCGAAATCGACAGCGGCATCCAGCGAAGAAAAACCAGCAAGGGCTTCAGCTTGTGCAATCGTTCGCGGAAAACCGTCGAGAATGTAGCTTCGCTGCGCATCGGGCCAGGAAAGCCGGTCTTTTACGATCGCGATAGTGAGCTCATCCGGAACAAGCCCCCCAGCTGCCAGAATAGCCTGAACCTTGAGGCCCAGTTCAGTCTTTTCCTTGACAGCTGTGCGGAATATGTCTCCTGTGCTTATCTGGGGAATGCCAAGGCGCTCTGATACCATTCTCGAAATTGTGCCTTTGCCGGCACCCGGAGGACCGAGGAAAACAAGTTTCATTGAATCTATGCTCATGTTATCTATATACACCATTTCGTGATATTGAAAAAGGGCGATGCAGCGCGGAATTCAGCCCCCAAGCCTGAAAGCTGGAGCGTATTCGATACTGCTGGAAAGTTATTCCTGATCGGATGACCAGCTTTTGTGCATTCGGTAGCGAAAAATAATCTCCATCTTGTCACGAATGGAAGCTGTCGGCAAAACAATTGTAAATGCTTGCTTTGTGCGGAAATCGGTGCTTGAGGGGGTCGCGACGATATGCGGATCGAGCATCGCGCACACGTTCTCAGCCTCGATCTTTTCGAGATAGGGCCTCGCTGCTGATTCTTCGTCTCTCTGCACGACATGGATACAGTGCCGCCAATCCACACCGGATTCCTGGGCCTCCTTTTTCCATATGCGCATGTCTTCGGAGATATATTTCGCGGCAATGGGCAATACATCGGAGCCTATGAGATGTGTAAGCTCGAGCGACAGACCGCTATGCATGCCAATGAACCTTCGTACGATTTCGATGGTATCGGCTTGCATACCCAGATCGAGCACTTTGATGAATGGGTCGAGAATGCCTTCAACTTGCATTCTTGCAATGGAAAGGCGGAATGCATATTCGGTTTTAAGCGGTTTTGCCGGGTCGGGCGAACCTTCCGGCACAACAATCACAAAGTCCGATGTGCTCATCTCCGAAGCGAGAAATCGTACGGCAACGGTGAGATGGGTAAGCTGGAATGGATCGAAAGAGCCAATATAGATGCAGGCGCGAATTTTTCCTCTGTCGGCCCGGATTATCTTTGGATATTCGGAAAGGTCCATAGGCACGAGCAAGCCGCTTGTCATTTTTCGATCGATGCCGTCGAGCCCCTGAATGAGCAGATTTTCGTAATATGAGTAGTCCCTGATCTCGGCACACGAGAAATACCCCGTATTTGCGTTTTGATCAAAGACCTTCTTGAGCTTTCGAGCAACGATATCTACGCTCGCATGCGAAAATCGCGAAGGCCATCTTGGGCGGGAACAGGGCTTCCCGGGCGTATCCCATTCAAATGATGCCATACAGAATCAAGTATTAAATAAAAATCTTTTCAATGCAATGCTTCTTTCAAAGATTTAAATGGGCGGCGAACTCTTGCATAGTGTTACGAACCTTGCAGAAGGTAGGTAGGAGAAAACTCACGCAAGCGCATAGCGAGGCAGATACTCCGCAGACGTCTTGAGAGGGGTCGAGAATGCGCGCTTCCAGAGCTTCTGATCCAGCAGATCGAGGGAGAGCCTACTTAAGAATGCCCGTTCACGGAACATCCATGCGCGCCCGGTGGCCACGAGCTGGCGAGGTATGCCTGCAGCTTCTGCATGGGTCATACGCGCCTGCAGTTTTGCTTTGATCCGGAAGGGCTTTACGTAGTTGTGCCACGCCATGTAGACGCAGAACCGATTGAGCATATTGGCGACATTGCGGGAAAAGCAGACGGTTTCACGCCTATGGGCTGCCTGATCCTTTCTGAGCTCGCGATCCATGTAGTTGGC
>Ga0302253_1000945_pt1 | contig 20174 bp, 22 predicted proteins | sample AAG_RA_Trp_MG_FD_193537 | JGI IMG/M metagenome (GOLD analysis project Ga0302253, IMG submission 193537) | Enriched activated sludge microbial communities from anaerobic digester in WTTP, New Holstein, Wisconsin, United States - AAG_RA_Trp | ecosystem: Engineered > Bioreactor > Anaerobic >...
GGATGACCGACGGCCCCGGTACGCATCTGCACCACAAACGGCTCGGCGGCCTCCACGACGTACCGCTGGACGCCCTTGGCGACCCGGCGCAGCGTGTTGGGCGACAGGGGCCGGATGGCCCGCACCCCGTGCCGCTCCATAATCTCCTCGGACGATGCAAAGACGCTCGGGCAGGGGAGCGACCAGTCGATGCACTCGGCTGCCGTGCGCCACGGCTGGCGCTGGCCAGCCAGCACCTCGGGCGAGCCGGGTGCTCCGTGCGTCGGCTCGGGCCAGACGATGGGCTGGCGGTCGCGTCGCGCGACGATGAACAGCCTCTTGCGTATGGTGGGTGCGCCGTAGTCACACGCCCGTAGCTCACGCCACTCGACACGATAGCCGAACCGCTTGAGGTCGCGAGTGAACCGCTTGAACGACTCGCCACGCTGCGCCTCGATGATGCGGCCCTTGGCGTCCAGCGGCCCCCAGTCCTGAAACTCCTCGACGTTTTCGAGGATGATGACGCGGGGGTGCGCTCCGCTTGGGCGCAGCTCAGGTATCCACTTGTCCACGATGACGCGGGCCAGCTCGCGGCGACGGGCGTTGCGCGTGGGTGCGCCGCCCTTCGCCTTGCTGTGGTGCGTGCAGTCAGGCGAGGCCCACAAGAGGCCCACCTTGCGACCGCGCGTCACCCACTGCGGCGACACGGTAAAAACGTCTTGCGTGTAGTGCTCTGTTGTCGGGTGGTTTTCCTTGTGGATGGCCACAGCCTTGGGGTCGTGGTTGACCGCAGCGTGGACGCGGCAACCTGCCATCTCGATGCCGAGCGATGCACCGCCCCCGCCCGCGAACAGGTCAACGACGATCTCGTCCCGGCTGATGTTGAGGAGGTCGAGCAACACCTACATCCCCTCCTGAATCGTCACGGTCACGCACCCCACGCGCGCCCACAGCGTGAGCGGCTGCCGAAAGCCCCGGAACACCATGCCCCACGTGCGCGGGTGCACCTGCATCTCGACCCGGTAGCGTCCGATGGTCATGGCCTACACCCCCTCGGCGTTGCGCTGGGCCAGCCTCGCAGCCACGGCGCAGGTCTCACCAAAGCGACGGACGCGGGCGGCATCGCCGCAGCCATTGCGGATGATGTCGCCACTCATGACATGCACGGCCTCCGCGAACTGGCGCAGCCCCTCGGCGTCGAGCGGGATGGCGCGGGCCGGGCGCAGCACCTCCGGTGCTTGGGTCTCTCGGTTCGCCTGCTCTCCGCCCTTCAGCGTCTCGACCTGTATCGTCCCGGCCTGTATCCCGGCCCATGTCGTCCTTGCCTGTCTCCCTCCGGCCGGAACCCAAATCACAGTCGGCCCCTCCTCGGCGCGGGCTGTCCGCACTTGCAGCAGGCGCATCAGGCCGCAGACACCAGCGAGGCCGAGGGCGATGCCAAGCGGCCACACGAACAACGGGTCGGTCATGGCGTGGGCGATTCCGCTGACGGCGCGGGCAGTCCCGTCGATAACAAAGCTGTCGATGGTCATGAGGCCACCTCCGTGGCGTAATCGCGGCGTGAGGGCGCAGCCGCAAAGCCGAGGGCCTCGCGGTGGCGGTCGCGCACGCGGTTGAGGGCTAGCTTGACCTGTACGATGGCGGCGCGGTCTGCCTGTTGCAGCCCTGCGAGTCGCTCAAGACGCTCGGCCTCGCGGCGCAACGCATCGACCATGCGCACGATGTTGACGGACGGGTGGTCAGCACTCATGGGCGGCCCCCGTGGAGAGCAGAGGGTTGACGTCGCTGTCGCCCTGCCCGAGCAAGAAGCGGTGATAGCGGGCGACGAGTTCGAGCGCCGACGCCGCGTCGGGTACTGACCGGCTGGCGAAGCGCATCGCCGGGGCGCATGGGGCAGTGTCGTCGGCCTCGTCGTCCTGCAGCACGGCGACGAGGGGAGTCATCGCGCCGACGGCTACACCAGCCCCGAACACCATGCCGGGCGTGACGTACCTGCCGACCATCAGGGCGAGGTCAGCGCTCATGATGTGGTCGTACTCGCGGCGCATGGTGTCGAGATTCGCGTTGGTCAACTCGCTCTGGATGAGGATGTGCAGGTCGTGCCCGAGGTCGCTGAGGGCGGCGACCAAGGCAAGGGCATCGTCGCTGCTCCGGTTGGTGAGGATGGCGATGTCCACGGCGGCCCCCTATTGCGGCTGCCCGTGGCGCAGTCTCACGCCCAGTAGGAACACCCTGTTGCTCGCCTCACGGTCGAAGGCCCGCCGGGTAGACTCGCCGAACACGCGCAGGCTGGGCACCGCGTTGACGTCCAGCCCCTTGGACTCTGCACACCACTCGCGGAATGCGTCGTAGATGACGCCCACTTGCGTCTTCGCGCCCTCGACCAGCTCGCAGCAGGTGGCGAAGAATTCTTCGATGAGCGCGGGCATACGCCCCGTGCCCTCTGCCAGCGGCACCCCGCGCATCACGCGCTCTTCGAGCCTGTCGAAGGCGTCGAGCACGGCGTCGGTGCCGTTGGCGTGCTCCAGCTGGTGGGCCATGGTCAGGATGCGCAGCCGTGCGGCGATGGTGTCGGTCTTCATGGTCGCCTCCCGCTGTGCTCGCGCACGGCCTGTAACCCGGCGATGAGGGGCGAGGCCGCCGCCAGCAGCGAGCAGAACTCGCGCAGGATGCGTCGGGCCTCTGCCGCGTCGAGGTTGCCGTCGCCAAGGGCCGCGCCAGCTTCGCGGGTGATGTCGGCGAACTCGCGCATGAGGGCCTCCATCCCCTGCAGCATGGCGGGCACGTCCAGCGGGGCGGTGTGCTCCTCGTGCGGGCGCAGCCCCGCGCGCAGGGCTATCCAGTCGGCCATGACGCTGTTGCCGAGAACGCGGCACAGGCGGGGCAGGGTGGGCAGGCTCGGCCAGTAGTTGTCGGAAGGGTTGAAGATGCGCGCCGCCGTGTCGGGCGACCAGCCCATGCCCGCCTCGATCTCGTCGCGGCTGGCTGGCGAGATGGAGAGGGCAATGGCAAACGCCGCAGGCAGCGACATGCGCGAAAGGTCCAGTCCGGTGGGTGTGGATTGCAGCATGGCAAAGGCTCCGATGATGGACGTTGCTTGCACCGGGGCGCGGTGCGGTGGATGGTGCAGGATGCCTAGATGCCGTCGCCGGAGACGTGCCGTTCGGCGCGGGGCTTGGGGCCGGGCGGAATGTCGAGGGGGGCGGGCAGCAGCTCGGCGGGAATGCCCGCTTCAAGCAGCTGCTCCACGCGGCGCGTGGGCGCGGTGTCGTTGCGGCACAGGCGGAACACGCTCTGCCCGGTGATGCCCAGCAGTTTGCCGAGGCGGGCGTACGAGAGCCGTTTGCGCTTGAGATACAGGGCGAGGAGCTCTTGCCGGGTGGGATGTAATTGGGTTACGTCGTTCATTAATTCCATATCGAAACTCCTAGAGGTGTGAGCCTATGCGTGAGCTGCACGGCGGGGTTCGTGATGGGGGATGCCGAGGCTAGGCCCACGGCGTGTCTCCATCGGGGCAGAGGGCGTCTAACAGGCTGACGAACAGAGGCAGACTGGGGCAACGCCCGTTGTCGCTGGCGTCGTGGCTGTCCCATGTGCGGGTGAAGCTCACACTTGTCCCGTCTGCCCCGTGGACATGACTCGTGCGGGTCACGGAGATCTCGCGGAGCTTGCCGCAGAGAATGCGCATGTGGACGTAGTCTCGGCAGTAGGTGGGAGTTTTTCGCGTACGGGTGAATCCTGTGTAGGCATCGACATGGAAGCCGCGCGCCAGCAGCACCTCGGTGAAGGGCTGGACGCGCTTGCGGTGGATGAGGCCGTTCATGGTCTCTTCGGTGACGGGTGAGGGCATTGGTTCCTCCGGTGTGCGTTGAAGTTCGGGTAAGCGTTGAATTGATCTTTATGCTAGATTTCTAGCTTTTGGAACTAGCTTATGCGCAAAAAGTCGCAAGATTGGTCACATCAGTTTGAAATAGTTTTCGATATTTTTGCTAGTTTTTGCGCAAAAGAAGGCGTGAAAGCTAATAAGTCGGCTTTAGAGCGGCTTGTGGGGTGTTCGCGCGGGAAGGCGAGTCACTGGGAAGCAGGGCAAAGACCTTCGCTCGACGACATGCTCGCGTTGTCCGAAAAGCTCAAAATTTCGATTGAATGGCTACGCACTGGAGAAGGCGAGCCGCTCCATGTCGGTCATGCAGCGACGCAACCAGTGCCTGCCTCTGTTCAACTTCGGCCAATACCGATGGTCGGCCTTGCATCGTGCGGGGTGGAAGGCTGGAATCAGGTGACGAGCATCGCGGTGAGCGCATCGCCGCTCATCATGGGGGAAAACATGGTGGCCGTGCTGGCTGCGGGCGAGTCGATGGTGCCCGCTGGCATCGCCTCCGGGCAGGTGTGCTACTGCGACCCCGACCAGCCAGTGCTGGAAGGCGACGCGGTGTACGTTGTCCGGCGCGACAACATGGCAACCATCAAACTGTACTTGGGAGAGGGCGAGAGGGCGGGCTTGATACGCCTGAAGGGTTGGCATAACGCCGACGAAGAAGAAAGACGCCGCCCCTTCACGCTGGAACTACCGCGTGAAGAGGTCGTCCAAATGGCCCCCGTCATCTACGTCCGCCGTAGACTGTAAAACCAAACCGCCCCTGTGCTGTGTTCCAGCTCGGGGGCGGTTTTTTGTTTGGTAGGGCTTGCGGCGGTATTTAGAGCTGTGTTGTGCCATCTATTCGATTTTGTCCTGCTAACATGTATATGTCGTGGATGGGTTTTATCATGAAAACAGGTAAAACATTGTTGGAACTGACTGTGGAAGAGGCTCGCAATTTTCTTTTAAAGAATGAACATTATTGCGATATTGATTTTCCTCCATATTTTAAATTTACAAATGTGCTTAATGAGACATGCCGTTACGTTGAACGTAGTGGAAATGGAATAGATTTCAAGAAAATGTGTTCATGTGACTCTGTTAATTACAGATTGTTGCAAAATAAAGATGGGTTATTGAGTTGGCGAAAGATGCAAATTATAAATCCTGTTGCCTATGTTCGGTTGGTGAACATCATCTGCCAATCATGGAATGAGATCGTTGATAGATTCAAAGAGTTTCAGTCTAATGAAAAAATAGTATGCACCAGTATGCCTGTTGTTTCTAGTGATAGCGACTCGAAAGATAAAGCCGCAATGATTAGTAACTGGTGGACGAATTTTGAGCAAAAATCTGTCGAAAGCGCACTAAAGTATCAGTTTATATATAAGACAGATATAGCGAATTGCTATGATTCGATATATACGCATAGTCTTGCGTGGGCTTTGCATGGCAAAGAAGAGGCTAAAGCAGAGCGGAGAAACCCAAATCTTGTCGGTAATAAAATAGATAGAGCACTGCAAGATATGCAGTATGCTCAGACTAATGGTATCCCTCAAGGCTCAACCTTGATGGACTTTGTTGCAGAAATGGTTCTTGGTTATATGGATATGGAGTTATCGGCGCAGATTAGGCAAATAGGAATCGATGATTATTTGATCATGAGATACCGCGATGATTATCGTATTTTTGTCAATTCTGAACGAGATGGATGTGATATTTTAAAGAGGTTGAACCAAGTCGCGTTTGAAGTTGGATTAAGATTTAATAGCTCTAAAACAATGATTTCAAACGATGTTATATCGAGTTCGATAAAGTCAGATAAACTAGATTGGATTCGAGCAGGAAGGTTTAATAAGGATATACAGAAACAACTGTTGGCAATACGAGAACATTTGAGGCGTAACCCAAACTCTGGTGTTGCATGTAGAGAATTGATTGAAGTGTATAAAAGAATAAAAAGAGTTCGTAATGTCAATGCTATGCCTTTGATAAGTATAGTTGTAGATATGGCTTGCAGTAATCCTAAATTGCATTCTTCTTGTGCTGGTGTTTTGAGTATACTGTTGAGTTTTATTGAGAGCGATATGGATAAAATAGATATTTTAAAGCTAATTTATACTAAATTTTCGCAAAACCCTCATAGTGGCCATATGTATGTTTGGCTTCAAAGAGTCTCTATTCCTTATGACAAGGATATAGAATACAAAGAGGATTTGTGTCGAATTGTTAAAGGTGAACAGGACGTTTGCTTGTGGGGCATGGACTGGCTTGAGGGGCATGCAGCTCTACATGAGATAGTTCGTAATACTCCAATCATAAATAGTGATGAGATAGATAGAATTGGTAAAGAGATTAAGCTTAAAGAGTTCGAGCTTTTCCTCGATAGAATGACTGCCTTCGAGTATTAGCGTCCCCGCGTGGGGTGTACGCCTTGCCTTCGCCCTTGCGATTAAGTTCGTTCGTTAATGTTCAATCGTCTTCCTAGAGGTGCGAGTCTATGTTCTGCGACGTCGCGGCTCCTCCTCTGGGGTTCGCCTTCGGTCTCGACTGGCCGGGCGAAGCGCATCAGGTCGCAGGAAGGGTGAGTATGGGCCGGACACAACGATATGCGGAGATTCCTCCCGATGCTGGAAGGGGCAGCGTTGCCGCTGCCGTGAAATCTTCCGGTGTCGCTGTCGTTAGCTCGTTGCCTCTCGGTCTGCGTTGCTGTCGGTAGAATGAACCGCCCCCGTGCTGCGAGTCAGCTCGGGGGCTTTTTTTATCAACTCAAAGGAGAGTACAGCATGAAGAGTGTAATACGTGTCAAAGGTGTCAGTGGTACCGGAAAGACAAGTGCCATCCTTCGTTTGATTGGTCTGCTTGAAGAGGATGGTGTTCAAGTTTTCAAGTGTGCGTTTGGTGCACACGACATGGTGGCATTTTGTTTCATTGATGAATGTCGTGTTTTGATGTCATCAGTAGGCGACAATCCAGACGTTATTGAAGAGGCCGTAGAGCTTGCAGAGAGCCACACGGTTGCGCTTGAGGAATACGATATTTTCGTGACTGCGGTACGTACCAAGGGTGGCACGATAGAGATTACAGATAACTATGCAAAAGAGTACAACTGTGGAATCAGGGAGTATCTTTCTGAAAAGTATGTTGTAGCCGGCGAAGGCGATATTCAGGAAGCCAACTTGAAGTTCGCGACCCACTTGTACGAGCAGATAAAAGTGTGCTGCAACGAGTGATCGTGCGGACGTACCTAGGCCGTGCCATGAGGACGATACTGATTCCTCTGCCGTCATTCTTTGCGGGCTTGATAGTGGTGATAGGCCTCTGTTCTCCAGCCGGGGCAAGTGATTGCAGCGCGCTATCGTATGCGGTGGATGATGCCTTTGCGCAAATGAGGCGAGCAACGAAAGCCAGGGATCTTGAGGACGCAAAAGGGTACGCGCGGCGTTCGAAAAACGCGCTAGAGGAGGCCTCGTACGCGGCTGGCGATTGTGGGTGTGATGACGCTCAGGCGGAGTTCGATAGCGCTGCGACATACGCGAGGCGTGCACACTATGCAGATGACGTGGACGATTTTGTAGACAACATGAACCGATCAATTCGGACGTTCAATACGGCGATCGAAGCGGTGAACATGTGTCGGGGCAAAGGTGAATGAGCGACCCGAACGCGGTGTTGATGCAGAAGCAGAGTACATAGTGTGAGTCCGCATCGGCTCTTGCCTTCGCCCTTGCGATTGGGTTAACTCGTTCGTTAATGTTTAATCGTTCTTCCTAGAGGTGTGAGTCTATTACTCTGCGGCGTCGCGGTTTCTCCTCTGGGGTTCGCCTTCGGTCTCGACTAGGCGGGCGAAGCGCATCGGGTCGCAGGAAGGGTGAGTATGGGCCGGACACAACGATATGTGGAGATTCCTCCCGATGCTGGAAGGGGCAGCGTTGCCGCTGCCGTGAAGCCTTCCGGTGTCGCTGTCGTTAGCTCGTTGCCTCTCGGTCTGCGTTGCTGTCGGTAGAATGAACTGCCCCCGTGCTGCTTGTCAGCTCGGGGGCGGTTTTTTAGTGCTAGTTTGGGGTAAGGCACATAAAACGTGTAATCAAGCGCTAGGGGCTGTTCTAAACTGGAGGAGTTATGGCTAATGATCTAGAAAGTACATTGAAAGGTATTTTTGATACTCATTATAGCGATTTTTATACTCTGATTTTAGATGGTCAAGCAGATATTCTCATAGGGACTAGAGGGAGGAATAAGCCTTCCTATGCTATTTGTATACGATATAGCAGCTCAGAAATGTGTGAAGATGGTTCTCCAAAAGTGTATGATTCTGTCAGCGATGCCATAGATGGTATTGTAGAAATTATATCAGAGCATTTTGATTGGAGTTATGAAGACGCGCTAGAGTGGTTAGGAAACCAGTTCAACGAGGAGGATGAGGAAGAATAGGTCTCATGGTGTAGACTATGCTTTTCCTGCCATGGTGCGCCTTGCTTTTGAAGCCGCTCATGGTTGAGTCTTGCCTTTGCTCTCGCTGTTGGGTTAACTCGTTCGTTAATGTTCAATCGTTCTTCCTAGAGGTGCGAGTCTATGGCTCTGCGGCGTCGCGGCTCCTCCTCTGGGGTTCGCCTTTGGCCTCGGCAGGCCGGGCGAAGCGCATCAGGTCGCAGGAAGGGTGAGTATGGGCCGGACACAACGATATGTGGAGATTCCTCCCGATGCTGGAAGGGGCAGCGTTGCCGCTGCCGTGAACCGTTCCGGTGCCGCTGTCGTCTTGCCTCTTGGTTTTGATCTTCTCAGCTGTCTTTGAAAGCCATGTGGCCCCGTACCGATGCGGTATGGGGCTTTTTTGTGGCTGTCCTTTCATACACAGGAGGGGGTATGGCCGAAGATCTGCTGTCAGCATTTGTGCATACGGCGGCAAAGAAGCGAACGCCCAGCCCGGTAAAAGATGACGAACGCGAACTGCTCTGTTTGCTTGAAGGACTACTCGCCGATGGTGAGGTCATCCCCTCCGAAATCGAGTACCTCAGGCGCTGGCTCAAGGTGCATGCCCTTGCCAAAAATGACTGGGCAGTGGATGCGTTGTACTGTCGTATTGAAAGGATGCTTGATGATGGCATGATTGATGTTCAGGAGCAGAAAGAGATCATCGAAATCGTGCGTCGTGCGCACGACCCCGTGCCTTGTGCTCCTCGCGAATGTCTTCCCATTGGTGTGCCCTATGACGACCCCGCGCCTGAGCTTTTGCCAGCACAGCGTTTCTGCCTGACCGGAAAGTTTCGAGCAGGAAAGCGGGAATACTGCAAGCAGATCATCAAAAGCTTTGGCGGAACATACCGTAACTGCATTTCAGGGGAAGAGTGCGTTCTTGTCGTAGGTAGTCTTGGCTGGAGCGACTCCTTTTCGTCCAAGCTGCAGGAGGCAATCGCGCGGAGGGCTGGTAGTGCCCGTGTTTCCATTGTCTCTGAAGAGCATTGGTGGAAGGTGTTCGGGAAGCACTTCAGGGTTCAATCGAAAGGGGCGTGATATGTTCTTTGTCTCTGCTTGGCGTAGTGGCGGGTATTCGGATGTGACTGGCCGGGGCTATGGTTTTCGATTCTCCAATAGGATGCACTTGCTGTTGCCCGCCGGTACGCTTCAGCTGTGGTTGCCTGCCTTGGGTAGGTGGGAACCCATCAAGGTGGCAGTCAGTCGTTGTCCTGAAATTCGTAGCCAGTTCATCGGGCAGCAGATTATCGCCGATGGCAAGGTGCCGTGGCCCAAGAAGCAGCCCCCATTCTATGTGATGGTGCGGCGCGACTATGCCAAGTTCGAACTACTGCCGCGCACTGACCCCGTATATGGGAGTATGGCCCGCTTCGCAGCACCGAAGAATGCGCCTCGATGGCTGTAGGGAGCTTTGATGAGCCTTGAAATTCTGCTCCTCATTGGCGTTGTGGCCGGGGCCATCGGCTATCGTGTGGCCAACGGCAAGGGCCGGGATGGGCTTGTCTGGGGTGTTCTGTGCTTCTTCATCCCCATTCTGGTGCTGCTGGTTTTGATCCTCGGTCCCGGCAGCGGTGTACCTGCGGGCTACCGCCGTTGCCCGCATTGCGCCGAACCCATCCACAAGGCTGCCAACGTGTGCCGCCACTGCCGAGGCGACGTCACGCCAGCGCAGCAGAGCACAGGCCATGCAACGCGCCCTTGCCCGCACTGCGGCGCAGACATGGACAACGGCGCGCGCGTTTGCATGTCGTGTGGCAAGAGCGTGTCGTTCTAGGGGCGGAGCATGAGGATACGTACCATCGTAGGCATAGCCGTCTGTTTGATGTACGTCGTGGGCCTGATAGCCCAAGGCATCTCTCGTGACCACGTCATATCCACTCTCGACTCCACGGTCTTGCCTGCTGTGAAGCCCTATACCGTGATGCGCGAGGACCCGCAGCGCACCGGCACGGGGCTGCAACGCATGACCATCTGGATAACCGTCCCGAGTGCGTCTGACATCCGCCAGTTGGTCGAGACGGCCATGGGCACAGCGTACTCTCGGGCGTGGGATACCGGTGCTGACACGGTGATGGTGCGTGTGGCACCTAGCGCTAGGGCCGTAGGCGTGTTGCCGGTCGCACAGGCGGAGTACCTGCGTAAAGGCGGGCGGGCTGCTGCTGATGGCAACCTGCGGTGGCGTCTCGCCGCTGTCCCTGCGATGCTTACGCCACAGCAGGTCGATATGCGTCTCACAGTGGGGGCGCTGGAGCAGATGTACCACAGGCCAGATGGGGCCGTGGATAAGCGACGAGTTGCCGCCGAGTTTAAAAAGAGATTCGGGGTAGACCTCGACGAGTTTCTATCCACGATTGAGGCCACGGTCATGCAACCCTATCCTGTCCCGGAGCAGGCGCTACCATTCTGACTCTGTGATGAGAAGGTGTTCAACGGCATGTATCTGGATTCTATAACAAATAACTTCAAGCTTGGAGTGATGTATGAGAGCAGTTCGAGTATGTGGAAATATGATGTCTGATAAGACTGATGAACAGTATCCAGAAGTTGCTGTGTGTGAATCTTGCTTTGCAAAGATGATGAAAAGCGAAGAAGACAATGGAGTGATTGGGGAAGTTCCTTATGATCCTGATGTGCACGGATGCTGTTGCATATGTGAATGCGATGACTCTTAGTGTGTAAACGAGCACACGGCACAATGACTTGATAATGTAGTAATGTGAAAGCCCCCGCATCGGGGGCTTTCGCTTTACTCGGCATCCGCACGGGCGGCTCGTCGTTCGCGTCGCCAGTCCCACGGTGGTTGCGGCATCCCTGCGGCCCATAGGCCGCGTTGCCCGAGAACTGCGCGAATCGTCACCACCACCCACTCCGTGCACGGGAAGATGGCTTGGCAATACTGCGGGTACACCCACGCCTGCCCCGCGTCGAGCAGGGCCGCGTTGACGTCGATGTCTCCATGCTGCACCCGCCCCACCACGCGACCGTATCGGTCGGTGTCCATCGTTCGCACGTCGACCGTCCCCCCATCCGCGAGCATCGCGCGCAGGTAGTCGCGGGCCTCTGGCCCGCCGGGCTGTGCAAGCTCCGGGGCATCCACGCCATAGAGTCGTACCTTGACGACGTCACCGCTCGTGCGGCGCACGGTGAGCGTGTCTCCATCGTGCACGTCGAGCACAACGCCGGGCCACGCGAGGGCCAGCGAGGGACAGGCGAGCAGGGCGCAGAGGAGGGCGGCGCGAATGAGCATACGCTTCCTATACAGCAGCATGTGGGGCGTGACCATATCCGTGGCAGTGAAGGTCAGACGTTCATCAGGTTGAGCATGCTTTGCTGGCAGATTGTTATGAACACCCTCTATACTGGTGGATCGGAAGTGCTGCTTTTCAGTTTTATATGCTGATTTTATTATGTATTTTTGTTTGATGTGGTTGTGGGGTAAAAAATAAGATAGGAATGACAGTTGGTTAACTACGTGAATCGTTGTGCCTAAAGGGTTTGCGGGCATTGCTTGTCGGTTTTGGCTATCTTGTCGCACTCTTTCACGACTGTTAAAATCTAGTTGCCTCGGCATCATGTGGCGCATTCTTTCAAGGAGGTGTTCATGACCAAAGCCGACATACTCATGTTTATGAATGTCGCGCATGCAATTTTGGTCTGGGCTTTGACTAGAGCCTAGCAAAAAAGCCGACGGCCTCCCCGCGAAAGCGAGAAGGCCGCCAAGTCTGAAGCGGGTCGATGCCGTACAGTAGCTACAGACCCGGAAAGGACACAGAGCTGGTACCTCTGTGTCCTTTCCCTTTATGGCACAGCACCTATTGAGGCAATACTTTTGTTAACTGTTTACAGAACAGGCATCCAATTCCCCCTACACCGGATAGCTCACGACCACGGCCTCCAGCGCCTCGGTGGTGGCTGCGGCGTCGACCATCGCTTCAAGTTCTGCCCTGCGCGTGGCCAGCTTCTGCCGGGCATACTCAAGCCCGGTGAGGTCGGTTGCGGCAAGCAACGCGGCTTCCACGGCCACCGTGGTGGGCGTAGGGTCGGAGAGGGCGACCACGCCCGCAAGCGCGGCATCGTGCCCGGCATGGATGGCGTTGATTTTATCCCCCCGCTCTAGAGCCAGATACGCAGCATCCAATTGCGCTTGTGTCGGCTGCGGGTCGGGAATACTCCATTCGGTAATGGTGATTTCCCCATTGGTATATGAGCTCTGTTCGAGCTTCCAAGACCCCTCGGGGGCTTCTGGGAACAAATGGCAGAGCGCTTCGTGTATGCGAAAGTTCTTCATTAGCGTACCCTCAAAAGTTCCATTCCTGCGTTGGTTTGAGACACACTGGCCGCCATGGTAGCATATGCTCGAAGGACTAGTACATCGTTTGCGGCCAGCAGCGCAGTCGAGATGACGTAAGACGTTGCGCTTACACCGGCGACTACGTGTGTGTATCCATTTTCTATCAGCAGAGTGCCATTCTTTGCAAAGCCAGCTACCACAGTACCTGTTGTTGTGGATGAAAAGCCCGCCCAACCACGTATCATATAAGTTCCACTTTCTGGAACACGAAGAGCAAGTACTCCGGTACCGGGGTCAGTTGCCCCGAGGTCGCCACCAACTACTGGGGTCCCCCTAGTTACGTCCGTCCATGTGTTGGCAGCTATCGCCTGTGCAGATGCACCATTTCTGTAGGAGTAGGAGAACCTCCCCACGTTCGTATTTGGAGCCCCTATCGCACCCCGCACCGCCTCCGCAGTCGTCTTGCCAGCCAACACGTGACCTGCGACCATGTCGGATGCTGTCGCCGCCCGCAGGGGCGGCATCTCTGCCCACGCATCACCCACACGGCGCAGCATGAGCCAGTGCGTCGTCGACAGGGCGCAGTCCACACCGCCCAGCAGGGCGATGCCACCGGCCCCCGTGCCGTGCTTCACCGTCACGGTGCGCCCGCTGTTGGCGGCGCACAGCATGAGCACCGCCCCGGCGTGCATGTTGGTCGTGGCGATGGTGGTGATGTCGTCGGCGGACGTACCGCCTTCGGTGTCGACGATGACCGACGCCCGCGTGGGCGTTATCTGCCCGGTGGCGATGGTGAGCGCCTCGGCCTCGGCAGCACCGGGGAGTTGCAGCGTTGCCGCCAGCCAGCGTTCGAACTCGACACGCGCCTGTGCCGCCGTCCAGTTCGGGTCCACGTTGAACAATACCGATGCCTGTGGGAACACAGCCATGTTAACCTCCTGCCGCGCCCTGCAAGCGGGCGTCGATGCGCCCGGCGACAGGTGCGCCGTTACTGTCTATGCACTGCACGAGCGGGCCGGATACGACCCGCCCCGCCTCGATGATGCCCTTGTCGAGATAGCGGCATGACGCCGCTGTGCCGCCGTCGAACTCCAGCCCGAAGGTGATGGCGCGTATCCAGCGGAACATCCCCGCCGGGACGGGCAGCCTCATGCCGGATGACGGCACGGCCACGCCGTCGAGCGTGATGTCGGCATCCGGTACGTCGAACGTCCACTGCACGTCGGCGAGCACGCCTTGTGTCCCGCCCCGTGAGGTGACGCGGATGTACACCTCGTCGCCCGTGGCCACGTCGAGCAGGTCGGGCATGGGGTTCCACGCCGTGGGGATGACGCCGCCCCACATGGCTGCGGCCCCCCACATGGGCGAGTCGCCCCACGCCGGACGGCGCGGGCCGTGGGCGTACTCCACGGCGTCGAGCACACCGGCGACCACCTGCACGGCAACGCGCAACCTCGCGCCCGTGGCCTCCTCCGGCACCAGCAGGCGCGCGACGTATGAGACAGGGAGGTACGCATCGCCCCACATGGTCGTTGGAGGCCACATGGCCCCACCGCCCCACATCGCACGTGCCCCTGCGGCATGGACCTTGCCGTCAAGCCGGATGCCGTCGGCGAGCGTGCCGGGCCACCCCTGCGCCGCCTCGCTGATGGTGAGCACCACGTTCTGCACGGGCTCGTCGCCGAGGTTGACGACGGCGGAGACGGCAGGGCTACGCAGGCCGATATCATCGACCGTGCGCACGAAGACGCGCCGCGCCCTCCCGGCCCACGGCCCTACGTCGAACCGGCGTTCGGTCAGCAGACCGGTGGTGAGCAGCAGCGCACGTTCGACGGGGTCGGTGTCGTCCATGCCCATCAGCACCTCCCAGCCCGCCACGTCCACGGGGGCGTCGTCGGGCATGGTCCAGTACACACGCGTCCCCTCAAGATAGACGCCAGACGGCGCGGGAGGCGGCGTGGTGCGCCCCACCACGGTATGCCGCTGCGGGGCCGTCCACCCCGACCCGACCCCGAGGCGGGTGATGGCCTGCACGCACACCTCGTATTCGACAGACTCCTCGACGCCGTCGGCGTAGACGACGCCATCCTCCACGTCAGCCGCACCGGCAAGACGCCACGAGCCGCCAACGGGCCGCACGCGCACCTGTACCGAAGCGCCAGCGGTGGCGCGGTAGTCGACGGCGATGCGCGGCACGAGCACGCCGAACGCCTGCCGCACGAGCACGGCCTCGTCAGAGCGCAACGACAGCACCGAAGGCTTGTGCGGGGCCTTCGCAGGGGCGTCGCCCTGCAACGTGATGTTGCTGTCGAACGGGGGGATGGGGCCGGTGGCGGCATCGAACACGGTGGGGGCATAGTCCACGAGGACAAGCCGCGCTGTGAGGTTCTCGCCCGGCTCGATGCCCTTGACCACCAGCTGGGCGCACTCGCGCCCCAGCAGGCCGAACAGCCACAGGTCACCGGCCTCGGGCACATCGCCCGTGCCGGAGAGTTGCAGCGTCTGCGAGCGACCCGCCACGGTGACCACGTCGCGCACGTGCGAGGCCCCGTCAACACTGCGCCAGCGGATGCGGTACGCTTGCCCGGCCTCCATGCTCACGGGTTCGTCCACGGTGAGCACCTGCCCCGCCACGGACTTCACGCGGCCGGAAGCCACCCCCCACATGGGCACGTCGTGCTGCACGACCACGAGGTCGCCGCGTGTGCAGACCAGGTGCTCCATGTCGGCGTACAGTTCGTACTCTTCGGGCCGCAGTCGGGCGCAGGCGATGTGATGACGCCCGAGCACCCACACCTGCTCGGGGTCGGTCACGCCCGGCAGTTCAAGCCCCTCGAACACGGTCGCGTTGTCCGCATCGTACCCGTCGGCGTAGACGATGCGCTCGTCCTGCTTCCAGTCCTGTGTCGCGTTCACGAAGCGTATGCGCCACGCGTGGGGCTGTTGCGGCAACGCCTTGGTGGAACGGAATCCCCACGAGGTGCACGGTGAGAAATGCTGTCCCACCCGTGTGCGCGGCTCGTCGATGACCACCGACCACTTGCCGTTGGGCCGTGCCCGCCCGGCAAGCCCGGCTGCCGCCACGTCGTCCAGCACCTCCTCCACCGATGCCGTGTAGTCGTGGACGCGGTTGTAGGTCAGGCGGCGGCGCTCACAGAACTCGTGCCAGTAGGCGAGCTGGTCGAGGTCGATGCGGTCGTCGGGCACGGGGCGGGCGATGGCCGGACCCTGCAACACGTACCGGAACAGGCTGGCGGGGTTGCTGGTGGGACGGCGCACCCACGTGCGGGTGGCCTTGTCCCAGTCGAGGCACACCGTCTGGGCGATGCAGTTGAGTTCGTCGAGGGCACCGTTGAGTTGCCCCGTGGCCCGTATGCGCGTGGAGACGACGCACAGCGGGCGCGAGAACCGGAGGGGCGCTATCCTGCGCGTCGACCGCAGGACGCCCCACCACGTCTCGTCGGCTATCTTGCTGTCGTCCGTGTCTGCGGTGATGCGGCGCACCCGCACGTCGTACTGTCCGGTGGGCACGTCCACGCCCACGGTACGCCGCAACGCCGAGGTCTGGGCTGCGGTCACCTCCAGAGACGTGATGGGCAGCGAGAGCGGCGACAGCGAGAGTTGCGCCCGGTTGTTGCCCGTGCCCGTCGTGTACGTGATGGCGTCGCTGCCCGCCGGCGCGATGATGACGACGCGGGAGACGACGGAACCGACGACGCGCACCTGCACGATGCCCGTGTACCCTGCGGGTGTCGGCTGGGGGCTGTCCACGCCGATGGCCCCGGCCCGCTGCTCGATGCGTCCGGACGCGCTGGAGCAGATGACATGCCACTGCGGCACGTCGCGCCATTCCGTAATGTCGTAGATGTTGCCGTCGACGTATTCGCCGACCTTCACCTGCTGCCGGGCACGCTCGAACTGGTAGCTCGTCGCCCCCACCTGCAACGGGCCGCCCAGAGACGCCCACGCCTGCGAGCCCTTGGGCGCGTACTGCGCCTCGATGAGCACCGAGCGCGCAATCTTCTGGGCACGGTCGTTGAACTCCACGAGACCACGTGGGAGCGAGATGTCGATGTCGATGCGGTCGCACGCCTGCGGGGTCGTGCGCGTCTGCCAGCCTCCGGCCTGCTTGAGTTGCACGGAGAGGCCCTGCTCGTACACGTCATTGGAGTAGTGCGCCGGGCGCGAGGTCTTGTCCGCGAACGGCAGCACCTCGAGCTGCACGTCGCTGTAGGCGTTGATGTCCGTCTCGCCGAGGCGGAACCCCGTCTCGATCTGCACCTCGGCATAGCCGAGGCAGAACAGTTGCCGCACGTACTGGTCGTTGCCGACCACCTCGGTGTAGGGCATGGCGCACTGCGGCGGCACGATGCGATGCCGCCCGAGCAACAACGGCACCGTACCCCACGGGCGCAGCGTGTTGCGTGCGCCCTCGATGGAATAGGTGGGCGAATCGGCCGCGCTCGACGCCGTGCCCTGTGACAGGCTCGCCGGGCGCAACGGCACCAGCGAGTTGATGGCCAGCATCCCCGCCCCGGTGACGGCTGCCGCCACCGCTGCCGAGGCCGCCATGCTCCCGGCGGTATAGGCCGTGACGCCAGCCGCCGTGGTGAACGTGGTGCCATACGTCGCCAGATAGTATTGCTGCGAGACGACCGCGAGGGCGATGACGGCGACGGTGAGCAGCCCGCGCAAAGCCTTGCTGCCGCCCCCGCCCCCGGCGGGCACGAGGCGATAGGTGACCGTGCTCCCGGCGCGTGGCGTGACGTCGGCCCACCTGTCGCGCGGGACGTACTCCCCGTCCACGAAAGCATGGCCGCAGCCGCGCAACGCCTCCGGTACGCCCATGTCGTCGAGGCCACGCACGACGATGGATTCGAGCGTGCCCCCCACGGGCACGACATCGTGCACACGGTCACCGGGGCGGAACGGATGCGGGCACCCGGTGACGGATACGACGTCAGCCTTCATGGCGGTACACTCCATCCAGACGTGAGAGCCAGCGGGGCGACCTGTACTGCTCCGTGCAGGTATCGACGCCCTTGCAGACGTGGAGCATGTAGCGCGCATCGCCTATCACCACGCCGACGTGGAGCGGCAGCCCGCCGATGCGGAAGAGCACCACGTCGCCCTCTCTGGCGTCGCCGGGCGGTACGATGCGCCACCCGGCCATGTTGTTGTCGATGGCCCCGGCGATGCCTGCGTTATCGGAGGTGCTGGTGTAGTCGTCGGTGTAGCTCGGCAGGTCGATGCCGAACTGCTCGTGCAGCACGAGGCGCACAAGACCCCAGCAGTCGCACCCCTCACGGGTGCGGCCCTTGTCTGCGAAGGGCAGCCCCACATACTCGTTCCACCATTGGTTGCGGCACTGCATCAGAACATCCCCGGAAACTCGGCGGGGTTGAACGTGCCCGCCGGGCATGGTTCGGTGGTGAACTCCGTCACGGAGAGCGTGCCGGAGATGCTCATGGCATCGTAGGTTACGGACGAGAGCGCGAAGCCGGGGAACACGGCCTCGACCACGTCGGGCGTGGAGGCCATGACCATCTCCAGCGTTATCTCCGGCGCGCTGGTCAGGGAGCGGATGGTGGGCACCATCTCCCGCCCCACGTTGTCTATGGTGATGCTGGTCTGGGGTGTCTCCTCCGCGCTGTCGTTGGGCAACGAGATGGAGAACGGCACGAAGACGAACGTCTCGGCGCGGCTCACCGTGCCGTAGACCACCTCCTCATCGGTGACGACGGTGCGCTGTGTCGGGTCGGACGAGATGCGCAGCGGCGCAGCCAGCGACGGGTGCGTGATGGTGATGAGCAGTATCGGGTAATCCCCAGTCTCCGGCTCATACATGGCCCGGAGCATGGACGACGACAGCGAGCGGCTCACGGCAGCACCTCCAGCGAGAGGCTCGCCACCCAGTGCGCCGCCCCTGACGGCGTGAGCGTGTACAGGTTCTCACCCGTGCCCCGCAGGCGGCATTCGATGGCGGCACCCATGCGGGGATGCACCCACGTGAACCGCAGGGCACCGCCGGACAACGTGTCGTACACGAATGCACGCAAGGTTTCCGACTGCTCGGCGGTGAGCGTGAAGGACACCTGCATGACCCACGGGCGCGCGGCACCCCTGCGCCGCACCTTGGCCGGGCCTGTATCCATGCTCGTCCGCAACGTCAGGTCGGGTGCCTGCTCCTGATAGCCGTCCGCGTCTGGGGCCTGCGGCAACGTACTAGGCCAACTCGCGATCATCATCCCCTCCTCGTCAGTGTAGGCCGTGCGCCATAGCGGCTGCGCATGGCGGTATCCACGCCGCTGCCATGACGGCGCACCTCGCGGGCCACGGCCTCACCGATGATGACGTCGATGTTGCGGCCTCCCCGGGCGTCCTGCGTCTCGCGCGTTTCGACCGGAGAACCGGCGTAGTTGTGGACGTTGACGATGACCCCGCCGACGCCCTCGGCCCGAACGCCAAGAGCCCCGCCGCTAGTGCGGGTCAGGGGCATGATGGCCTCCGGCCCGGCTTCGCCCATGATCCCCGCGCCGCGTGCGAAGGCGAACAGGGTCGGGCTGTCCACGATGGAACTGCTGTAATGCGACAGCCCATGCCTCCCGTCGAACGCGCCGCCTTTGGCCCACGTTGACAGACCGCCGTCTATGTTCATGGAACCGACAGCCGACGATCCGCTACCCCCTAGGCCGCTGCCGAACAGACCGCCAACCAGCGACCCAAGAGCACCCGCCAGCGGGCCGGTGACCGAATTACGCAGAGTGAGGCGCATCATGTCGTTGAGCATGCCGTCCACCATGTCCGTCCACTTGAAGCTCATGCCCTTGGTGGTGAGCGAGAACGAGCCCTCGATGCTCGAGAACGTGTTGCCGACGAGCTGCTCCATGCCCTTGCCCATGTCTGTCGCGGCGTCGTGGTAGTCGCGCAGGGCACGCATGGCACCGTCAGACCCGGAGCGCGAGATCCGCAGCGTCTGCTCACGCACCCACTCCTCGACGCGGATACGGTCGGCACCGGCGGCGATGTAGGCGTCTGCCTCCTCGCGGATGGCAGCGAGGCGGGCCTCGGTGGTGCCGAGCACCGTCTCACGGTACGCGCGCTCGAACTGGACGGTGAGCTCGCCATTCTTCTTGCGGGCGTCGGCCTCGATCTTGATGCCCTCGAGACGCATCCGCTCGCCGATGCGCTCCTCGTCGATGCCCTTTTTGCGCCACTCCGTGGCCTGCTGCTCAAGACGGGCACGCTCAAGGGCGGCCTGTATCTCGCCGTCGCTGCTCTTGCGCCCGCCGCTGGTGGTGGCGAGGGCGCGCTCGACCTCGAGCACCTGCGCCTCGGCGCGGAGCACCTCCAGCTCCTTGTCGAAGTCGCGCTGGTTGCGCTTGCGCTCGGCGGGGGAGATGCCCGTGCGCTCTATCTCGCCCATCAGGTCGCGCATCTCCGCCAGCTGCGGGTTGTTGCGCCCGACGACCTTTTCGAGCTCGGCGTACTCCTCGCGCAGGCGGGCCAGCTTGAGGTCGGCATCTGTCTGGGTGAGGTCGGCGAGGGTGGTCCGCAGCTTTTTGAGAG
>Ga0302253_1000946_pt1 | contig 20173 bp, 20 predicted proteins | sample AAG_RA_Trp_MG_FD_193537 | JGI IMG/M metagenome (GOLD analysis project Ga0302253, IMG submission 193537) | Enriched activated sludge microbial communities from anaerobic digester in WTTP, New Holstein, Wisconsin, United States - AAG_RA_Trp | ecosystem: Engineered > Bioreactor > Anaerobic >...
CTTGAACCTCCTTTAATCTGTTTTTCCCTGCTTATTGCCTCTTCTATGCGGTGAAATCCTTCATAATAAACTAATTTCGTTAATTCATATTTTGCAGTAAATGAGCCTGGATGAATTTTATTTCTATGTTCATAAACCCTTTTCTTTAAATCGGAAGCTACTCCTGTATAAAGAGTAGTGTGGTTTTTATTTGTCATGTTCTATATGGCTCCTCCTCGTTTCATTGACTATTTTCTTGAGATTGCTTCGGGCGTTCCTCCCTCGCAATGACGGGCTGAATAGTTACAATATATAAAGTTTGTAAAGTTTATAAACTTTCGACTGTTTTGCTCAGACACTGACAGGTGTTCATCCGCAATATCTAACTCACAAACACTGTCAGGTCTTTTCAATATTTTAACTTTATGAACTTTCAACTTTTAACTTTATGAACTTTTTACTTTATAACTTCCCCACTGTTTTTGGTATTTACTCAACAAGAGGGTTATTGGACTGAAATGGTGCGCTTCTGCAAGCCGTAGCATTGCAGAACTCCGACCAGCTTCTTGAAATATTATGATGCTTTTTGCCATCCTGCCAATTGTTTTGATACATTTTCTATTTGTACATTAACGGTTACAAATTTTTTTAAGTCAATTTGTGATAAGTCCTTCAGTAAACGAAATAATATGCGTATTACCTCAATGTTTTCGCGGGCTGATTGTAAAAGTTGTTTTTTGTCTGCCCTTGTGTTGGCACGATAAATACTGACCATCATCTCTATTGTTTCATTTTTCAATTTCTCGCCAACGGTGTATTTATACTCTTTATTAAAATTCTTTGAGTATTCAAAAATGGTCACGAATAAATCATAACTTGCTTTGTAAACCGGTAAATCGCTGTATAATGCCATTAGTTATTCATTGTTATTGGTCAAACTTTATTTAACCGTTCTTGTATTTCCGCCACAAATTGCACAGTTTCCAACGGGGTTTTGGTAAATACAGGATACTCTTTTATTTTTTGAATAATGCCTCCATCAGTTACGCTGATTGTTTTCTGAAAGAGGGAGAGTGATTGAAACCACTGTTCAAAATTGTTATCAACCTCAAAATTTAAAATACTGCAATATTTTTCATTATGGCTCTGAAATTTAAACCTTTTTGATTGCACCACCTCTTGTATTTTTGGTAAAATGGTATCGGGAAAACCGGCATAAACTACTTCGCAGTTTACAATTTTATAGAACTTTTTCAACACTTTTAAATCTTTAATTTGTTTTGTAAAAAAATATGCCGATTTTTGATACACCCGCCAAAAGATTCCCTCTTTAAACAAATTTATCCTACTTGTATTGGTGCTTTCTATTTCCAAAATCTCTTTTATTGTCATATTTCGCAAAAAAAATTTTCGACCCCGCTCCTATTAAATATACTTCGTATTTAACAGGATAAATTCGCGGGGTAAATAGTCAAAGAATCAAATAGTCAAATAATCAGTCCTGCAGGCAGCGAACCGAAAACCCGGCTGCCTTACTATTGCTATTGCGGTACGACTGAGCGTAGCCCGTGATCAAGTCCCGGTACCACGCACGCGTGCCACTGTACTCGGTAGCGCTCCAGAAGCCCGCGTTCGAGCCCAGATTGTCGAACGAACCATCGGAGTTGTAGCGGTAACCCGCAGGCAACGCAGAAAAACCGCTGGCGTTGGTGCCATCCCAAGCAGGAGTATGACTGCTTGTTACTTTCATTTTGGCTCCGGGACCAGCATTACTGCTAGTTCCGCGCCATCCTGTTGTGTTTTGAAAGGTGTTTAATGAAGTGCTTCCTGTTGGAGCAATGGTGGTTTCTATACACCATTCATAATGGCTCCACTCCAAATCGGTAGGTATGTGGTAACCACTTGGACATATTCCCTGACGACCACTACTACCACACGGGTCACAGGTATAATCAGTTGGATAATCGTTACTATTATATGTGTAATCTATCTGCATAGCCTCTGCCCATTGATACAGTCCTCCATAAGTAGTACAATTTGCATCAACATCATTATAACAGTATTTCTCTACCTGAGAATTATTATTCTGTTCTGAAGTGCCATTTATTCTTGTGCCTACATTTATGTTAGCGATTGCCCATACCTGTGTGCCGCAGGAGGTACCGCAGGATCCCGTGGTAACCGTAATGGTGTTGGAGTTGGGAGAAGTGCCACAGGAGTTATTTGCTCTTACCCGGTAATAATAGGTAGTGGCGCAGGTAAGTCCGGTAACACTGTAAGTAACCACATTACCCACATTGAGGTTGTTGTAACCGGTAACAAAGGATGAGAAATTGCTTACGGTGGAAACATCTAAATAATAAGAAGTGGCACCGGCAGTGGCAGTCCAGTTGGCAGAAAATGCAGTTGCAACAATGTTGGTGGCAGCCGTGGCGGAAACAGATGATGGTGCAGTGATTACTGTTAAAGTAGCAGAATTAGATGTAGCAGAGCCGCATGTCCCATTTACTACACATCGGTATTGATAACCATTATTTCCTGCTATTGTATTGTTTAGTGATAGTGTTGCTGTTGTCCAGTTTGCATAGATAGGATTAGAACCTGCTGCTGTTATGTTATCCCAATCAGAACCAGTATTTACCTGCCACTGGTATGTTAAGCCAGTACCTGTGGCTGTTACGCTGAAACTGGCATTATCACCTTCGCAAATTGTTGAGTTGGATGGATGAGATGTTATAGATGGTGCAGTATTTACTGTTATTGCTGAACAATTTTGCTCACTTTGGCCACATCCGTTATCTGCTGTAACACAAATATCTCCTGAATTTATGCCAAAATTTACAATAATACTTGTTGTTCCCTGTCCATTTGTAATAGTTGCACCACTTGGTACTGTCCATGTATAGAAACTTGCTTCATTTACTGGTGATATGCTGTAATTTTCTCCTGTAGCATTTTCGCATACTGTGGTATTCCCACTGATTGCACCAGGCTGTGCGGGTACTGTGTTATTGATATCAAAAAAGTATTCTTCACTTGAAGTTGGATTATCTGTGATGGAGGTATAATCTACAGAAACATAACCAGTAAATTTTAATTCATCTCCCAGTTCATAAGGAAAATATGATTTCAGTGTTTTTGGTTTTATTTCAGGTTCTTCCGACTTTGTAGAACCATTGTATTCTATAGTCGGGGAACTATTACCCTCTTTACCGAATTGTATCATCTGAATATGTTGCAAATATTTTCCCGAACTAATGGTTAATATATAACATTTGGAATTACCTGCAAAAAAGGTAAAATGTTGCATTCCCCTGTCAAAGGTGCCTTCGTAATTTGCAATTATCCTCCCCAAAAAGTCATAAACATTTAAGGTAATATCAGAGTGCTCAGGCACAAAAACATTAATATCTGTTTTTGTTTCAAAGGGATTTGGATAATTTTGAGAAACATAAAACCCATTTTGCCCACCAAAATTTTCGTTTATACCTGTTAAAATAATGGTCAGCACGGTATCAGGATAATATAAAGTGGTATCACCTTCCTGTGTTAAATTTTCAATAAAAACGCTGTCCAATGCTGCATACTCACATGTATGATTTGCTGTAAATTTAAAAGAAATTTCCTGCCCATTGAGGTTAATTGCATTAAAAACCGTAAGTAATACAATAATCAAACTTACAGAAATAAATTTTGTGCTAATTTTAAACTTTTTCATATTTTAAATTTTTAAGGTTAATACTATTAGGTGGGTTCTAAAAATTCATTTTTCACTTTTGATTAAAAAAAATCGTAGCAAAGATAACATAAAAATTTCAATGTTGGAACAAAAAATTCATTTTTTTTCAAAAATTTTCTATCTATCTATCTATCTGTTATTTAGTCGTCCCTCAAAAAGTGGTTGTTGATTTGTTCATTTGTGAGGAAACTCAACATTCATTTCATTCTTATACTTTGGTTCATGCCGACAGAATAACCGTATTAATTAAAACAAAAGCAAAACGTATTTTTTTAATGAACTTGTTAGCAAGTTAGGTATTATATACATATGCATAAAAAAAGAGGTCTCTAGCGGAATCGAACCGCTGTACACGGTTTTGCAGACCGTTGCCTAGCCACTCGGCCAAGAGACCTTTTTGGGCGCAAAGATATAAACTTTTTTATAAACCGCAAAGTGTTGTATGAAGTTTGATATTGCTGGCAGAAATAATTTTTTTGTTTTTTTTATCTTCTTTCAATATGAATTTGTTCTATAATCTGCTTCTGGACATTATTTTAGGTAAATACATTAAACAAAATATTTGAATGCCTCTCGATATATTTTTATCCATATTTCTTAACTATTTTTGTAACCAATTACTGTTTATAAAATTCTATTTTGGCTAAGCAAGTGAAAACCGGTAAAATTATAAAGAGAACGTTTTTAATCCTGTTTCTGATAATTGTATTGGTTGCAGGTACCGGTATGGCCTTATCGTTTATATACGAAGACGAAATAAAGCAATATGCCATTAAACAGTTAAACAAATATATCAACACAGAAGTACAGGTCAAGCAAATAGATTTATCGTTTATCAAAAAATTCCCTAATGCAACCATTATTTTTCATTCGGTAGTAGTGAAGTCAAGCAAGACATTCAATAAAAATGATTTCAAAAAAAATACCGATACCTTGTTGGTAGCAAAAACACTGTATTTACAGTTCGATTTGTGGAAAGCACTGCATAAGGAATACGAGTTGCAGGCAATTCATCTGGACAGCGCAAAGGCTCATTTATATTATGACAAAAAGGGAAAAAACAATTTTACTGTTTTAACAACATCAGATACAACAAGCAGTACCATGAATGTAAAATTATCGCAATTGCGATTTACCGATACACATGTAAAATTTTTAAATGCCGCTCAACAGTTGGATATCTCTTTGCAAACGGAAGATTTTAAATTATCGGGCGATTTTTATAAAGATGAATTTACATTGAAAACAAAGGGCGAACTGAATATAAACAGACTGGTTATTCAAAAGGTTAATTATTTAAAAGCCAATGATGCCCATATAAATATTAATATGAAAGTGCAGAATGATACTTATACCATCAACGACGGAATCATCCAAGTTGGAAAAATAAAACTTTGGGTGAGTGGCATGTATCAGACCAATGAAATTGCTGATAATATTCAAATGACTGTAAGCGGGAATAAACAATCCATAAAGGATGTTATCCATAGTTTGCCCGATAAATACAGTTCCTACTTTAAAAATATTAGTGCCAGCGGTTATCTCGATTTCAATGCTCGCATTCAAGGTGGCATCAATTATAATACTTATCCCCGTATCAAAATAGATTTTAATATTCTGGATGGCAACCTGACCAATGAAAAAAACGATGCCACATTGCATAAACTCAACATAAAAGGAAAATTTGACAATGGTTTGAAACAAAATCTTGAATCGACTACGTTTACTATCGATACATTTCATACTGAAGTAAACGACAGTACTTTTTATGGAAAATTTTGTATTAGCAATTTCGCTGCACCCTGGGTAACATTAAATATTAAAGGCGGATTGAATCTGACTGAATGGAAATCGTTACTTAATCTTGATACATTTTCTGTATTAAAGGGAACCGTTTCGCTGCAACTCAGTTATTCAGGAAAGATAAAGGATTTTTCAAAAATTACTGCCGCAGATTATCGCAATGCCAATGTAAAAGGATATATGTCTGTTGCCGATGTTTCGTTACAGTTGGCAAACAATCCTCTTTTAGTTGAACATCTTAATGGTACCTATATTTTTCATAACAACGATGTACAAACTGATAAAACGACATTTCAACTTAATAACGCACTAATTCTTGGAAAGGGTTATTTGCGTAATCTTATTTCCTATTTACTACTCCCCAACGAAAAACTGGATGCCACTGTTCAACTCAATATCAATAAACTCAACATCAACGATTGGCTATCAAAAGATAAAAGCAGTGCTGCTTTTGGTTTTCCTGAAGATATTCATCTGGTTGCCGACGTAACTATGGATGAGTTTGATTATGATAAATTTCAAGCAAAGCAAGTAAGAGGATTTATCGAACTGAACAATCCTTCTCTTTATTTCAGTAATCTTTCATTTAATAGCATAGAAGGAACAACACTGTTTAATGGCAAACTGACCATTGATAAAAATAAAAACCTAACCCTGCAAAGTGATGCCAAACTTACCAATATCAACATAAAAAAACTGTTTCAAATTTTTGACAATTTTGGACAGACTTTTATAGAAGACAAGCATATTCAGGGAAAATTAAAAGCCGATATTCCCTTTTTTCAGTTGACATGGGACAGTGCCATGAATACTGTTACCAAAGATATTGTGCTGGATGCCAATCTTGAAGTGGATAACGGGCAGTTATCCAATTTTGAGCCCTTGTACAGTTTAGCCGATTATATTTCGCTCAGTGAACTGCGACAAATAAAGTTTGCTACATTAAAGAACGACATCACTATTAAAGACCGAAAAGTCATTATTCCGAACATGGAAGTTCACAGTTCAGCATTTAATATTGAAGTTAGCGGTGAACATACTTTTGATAACGTTATTGAATATCGGTTGAAGTTGTTACTTCGCGAATGGCTGGCAAATAAAGCCCGTAAGAACAAAAAGGAAAATCTTGAATACGGTATAGAAGAAAACGACGGATTAGGTTCTACCAGTCTGTATCTAACTATTAAGGGAACGGTTGATAATTATAAAATTACGTATGATTCTAAAAAAATGAAAGAACAGGTAAAGGAAAGTTTGAAAAAGGAAAAACAGGAACTAAAATCGATACTCAATCAGGAGTTGGGATTATTTAAAAAAGATACAACGTTTATCAATCAACAAAAAAAGCAGGAAGAAGTAAAAAAGTCAAAATTCAAAATAGAATGGGATGAAGATAATCCTGAAAAAGATAAAAGCGAATAGATATGAACAAAGAACAACAAGCAATTATTTCATTTATTAAAAAACATCATGTGTTTAATTTGGCTGTTTGTCATAACGAAAAACTGTGGACAGCAAGTTGCTTTTATACCTTGTGGGAAGAAGAAATGGCATTGGTGTTTTTGTCGGATAACAATACCCGACACGCACAGATGATGATAAACAACGCCAACGTGGCTGGTACCATCACATTGGAAACTCGTATTGTAGGGAAAATACAGGGTTTACAGTTTTCTGGAGAAGTAAAAAAACTGGAAGACAAAACATTGATGCTGGCAAAGCGTCTTTATTACAAACGTTTTCCATACACACGAGGGACACAATCTACATTCTGGATGTTAACAATCAATGATGCTAAACTTACTGATAACCGTCTTGGATTTGGCAAGAAAATTGTTTGGGAAAAAGAGCCTGTTTTAAATAATATGATTGAAATAGTATAACGTAAAATGAAGAGTACCATAAAATATTTTTTCCTGTTATTGTTTTTTATATTTTTCATACAGAGTATGCAGGCACAGGATTTTATTTCTGAGCAGGGACAACAAGATAAACAGCCCGAAAAAAAAGGAGGCTTTCAAAGAGAACGTCTTTTTTTTGGTGGTAACGTTGGTTTTAATTTTAGTAGCGATTATACGGTTATTGATGTTAATCCCTTGGTAGGATATCGTTTTACCGACAAGTTTTCTTCAGGCATACAGATAGATTATAGTTTTATTCAGATTTCGTATATGGATGTATCTACCTCTATTTATGGTGTATCTGTATTCGCATCATACATATTTTACAAGAATTTTTTGGCTAAAGCCGAGTATCAGCATATCAGTCTCGAATCAAAATATTTTGGACCTTCCATTACAGCCAAAGGACGTTTTGGCATAGATAATGTGTATGTGGGTGGTGGATTTCGTACACCCATTGGAGAACACAGTTATGCTTATTTTCTAATCTTATGGAATCTTAATGAAACCATGTACAACCCTTACCAAAATCCTATTTATTCTATAAGTTTTGAATTTTAAGACCAACTAACCAGTTCATTAAAACAATACGCTTCGCTTTTGTTTTAAAACCGTTAGTCTGTCGACATGAACCATAGTAACGAACAAAATTCATTTCATTCTTTTGTGAGTGGTTTGGTATGAAAACTTTTTTAAAAAAAATTTGGTGAAATGAAAAAAAAAAGTTATACCTTTGTGCGTGTAAATTTATATACGGAGTTACAAAATGAACTATTTGAGACACATATTCAATATTGCTCACATGAACAGTATTTTATCAAAACAACACAACTGTGGATAGAGATAAACGTAATTGTAAGTTTACACAGATGTTGGCGGCAATGTTTCTTCAAATTTTCGAATCATGATAACTGTTAAATCAAAAAAAAGTAATACATTTGCAAATTATTATGAGTAAATTAAGACAAAAGTCTGATTTTAATATAGATGCAGCAAAAGCATTACTAGAACAAAACCTTTTTGCTCCAAGTGTACATTGTTCCTATTACACCTGTTTTCAACTACTTAAATATACAATTAAAGAATTTTTTGGTGAAAATTATGAAAACCAGGCGATTAATTGTTCTGCATCTAATCAAAAAACTCATCAATATGTTATAAATTTCATAACAAATGAATTAAATTCATTAGTTGGTAATATTGAAAGTAGAGACTTTAAACGAAAAATTAATGATTTAAAGCAGTATAGAGTTAGTCTGATTACGAGAATATTGAAGTTAACCTCGATAAAGGAACTGAAGCCTATAATAGAGCAAATGAAATAAGATCTTACGTTATTAAAAATTTTCATGTATGAAATCAAGAGAATTCATTAAAACAAAGTTAAATGAACTATATACAAAATTTTCTGATATTAGAATTAGATATGAATATAGAGCAAATACGTACAGTCATTTGATTGAAATAATCCCGTTTAACTTTTTTGAAGAAAATGAGGAATACATAACAATAGAATCTAAAATTGAAGAGGATTTTGAAAATATGTTTCCAAATGAAAATATATTGTTTATTTCAGATGGATCTTTGACTGAAATCATTAATCCGGAATTTAGATTAGGCTATGATGACACAATCAAATTTAATAATGATGTATTAAATATAGATTATATTGTAGATGGCTTCAATGACGGATTAGATTTTCAATATTCTAATAATTACGCTTTAGCATCTTAAAAAACATGGAAGAATTTTCAAAATTTCAATTTACAGGTTTTAAAATCATACGCTCGTTAATTGAACGAAATGACAATGAACCTTCAAAAAAAATTTTTTTAGGGTTTTCGCCAAAAGGTTTAATAAATAAAAAGGAAAGTACTTTCCGTTTACAACTTGGAGTGAAGATTGAAGATGAAAATAAATCGTTTAATATTGAGATAATAGCTATTGCTTATTATTCCTTTAAAAATAAGGAAGGTCTTGATAATTTGAATAACTTATTTTTTGTTAATGCACCTGCTTTGCTTTTTCCATACATTAGAGCCTATATCTCAACTTTGACAAATTTATCCGGGTTTGATCCTGTTAATCTGCCTACATTGAATATGTCAGGATTAGGTGAAGACTTGAAAAAGAATACCTCAAATTTAGAATAACACACTGCTGGTAACATAGCACCAAGCGACCATGCAGCAAGAGATTGACGCTAAGGCTAACGCCTATGCACCATTCATAAAAACTGCACGGTGCCTGTGCGAGTACCGTTACCGCCAAGTGTAAAAAGATAGACGACAGGACTAATACCAAGTTGCGTTCATATATGAAAATTCGTTAAAAGTTCAAAAAAGATAGTCCTTTGTGATTTTGGGAATAGGGTGTGACATCCCCCTGACTCCCTTCAAAGGTGGAGGAATTTGGGAAATGGGGTATTACTCAACACCTCCCCCGTTTAAGGGGGAATTAAGGGGGTCACGCTGTTCCCTTTACTCATTACAAATATAGTATTTATATCGACTTGCTAACCAGTTCATTAAAACAATACGCTTCGCTTTTGTTTTAAAACCGTTAGTCTGTCGGCATTAACCAAAGTAAACGAACTATTCTTTGGTTAGCGGTTTGGTATAACTTGCATTATTTGTAATGCTCTTTTTGGGAATACAATACAGTGCTCTATTAATCAACTTTGCTTTTAAGTTTCGTCAGTTCATCCAATTTTTGTTTCTCTGTTTCTACTTCTTTTTGCTTTGATGTTTGGTCGAGCAAGTTTTGTTTAATATTATTTTCAGCATCAGTAATTTTATTCTTATAATTTTCAATATCTTTTTCCAGTTTTTCCTTATCTTTAACTAAACCTTCCAATTCCTTTTGCTGTTTTTGATATACCTTATCCTGGTCTTTGATTTTATTTTCCAATCCATTTAATGTTTGATTTTTTGCAAATTCCTTGATTATTTTTTCCATCGCTTTTTCTTTGGAGCCGTGGTCTGATGAATTTAAAAATGCTCCTCCCATATCAACGGCTACCAAAAATTTCAGTTCATTATCCGATTCCTTTTCACACCGTGCATAAACATCCACCGTATTATCAGATATATCCTTGATAAGTGCATTATCAGCGAATATTTCCTTGTGCGAACTTACTTTGGCATCATACGATTTCATGAGTTTTTCCCATGCATTTTCTACATCATTTTTGTTGGTTTCGTATATAGAAACCACCATACACGGATGATTGCCATCAGCAATTTTTTCCTTTTCTTCTTTTACTTTAATAGAATATTGTGCAAACAAATGCCCACTACATAACAGTAATACGATTAAAAACAGTGTTGATTTCATACTATAAAATTTTTCGTTAAAAAAATAAAATTAATGTGCAAAAATAATAAAATTATTTTAAAATTTTAAATCATTTTTGCAAAGTTGTTGTTGCTGTTTTGGCAACGTGGCTACTACCAAATCATACGACATATCTACCAATTCAAAAAGGAGTACATCAGTCAAGTTTCGTTCAATGTAAACAGTGTTCCAGTGCATTTTATTCAGGTGATAACCTGGTAAAATATCAGCATACTTTTCACGCAGTTCGATAGCACGTTGTACATCACATTTTAAATTCACCGTTATTTCATCGGATAAATCAATCAAGACAAACATTTTACCAAATACCTTAAACACCAATGTTTGCTCATCAAACGGGAAACACTCTTCTGCATAAGGCTTCTGCTTACAATATTGATAAAAAGTTTCAACGTCCATAAGGCAATTCCATCTACAAATATAATTGAAATTCTTGAATTATACATAAACGGGATAAATAAATCACTGCTTTGGTGGTCAAATCTCTTAGCAATCTAACAAAATTCTAATCATTCTTTATGTAAACGGTTGGATATAAATTTCTTTGAAGGATAAACAAAATGAAAAATTATGCTTATCTTTACAGTGTGAAAACTGCCATTACCATAGTATTATTTATTATTTCAGTAGGATTGTTTGGTCAGGTTAAAAATGCACTGATTATTGATTCAGACGCAGGAACAGACGATTTACGTGCTATAGCCTTATTGAGTGCTGTTCGCGATTACGACCTAAAAGCCATTACATTAAGCGATGGAACTTTGTTCCCCGATAAGGGAGCAGTACGCGTAATGCATCTTTTACAATGCTTGAAGTTGAATTTTGTAGATGTTGGTACGGGTGAAAAAACAATATATAATAAACCCGTATGGCGAGCATTTGCTGAAACAGTACCATGGGGAAGTTGCGATACTGCTACTCATCATCTATCAGAATATCCAAATGCGGCAACTGTTATAAGTACTATTTTGGATAATGCACCTTCCGCTTCGGTTACTTTTATCTGTTTAGGTTCGTTACACAACCTATATAAAACGTTAATAACAAACCCTGCATCCATTAGTAAAATAAAGCAAATAATATGGTACAATTCTACCAATACGAAGCAAGGCACGAATTATATGTTTGATTATAAGGCTGCCGATTATGTTTTAAACCAACATGTTCCTATCAAAATAATATCAACACTACCGGGCAAAAATATTATATATTCACCCACCTTTGTCAATGAAATAAAAAAAATAAATACTCCGATGGCTCATGAAATTAACTATCAACTTAATTTTTTAATATCTCACACCGACACTAGTCATTTATTATTTTGCGATGAACTTGTAGCAGTATATCTTGCATCACCCGACTTGTTTACTATGAAGGATGATATTAAACAGCCTTATATTCAGTATGTCCAAAATTACGATGCTGAAGCAGTTCGTAAAGTGTATTTAAAGTTGGCTGCGGGAAAGTTTTTCCCCTCGCACGAAATTGTTTTTTCCGAATTTCCTTTAGACAGCATGTATTATCAAGAAGATGTGCTTGCCGTTAAAGATAAGATATTATCTCGCTATGGTAAAGACGAATTTAAAAATGCCGTATTGACATCAGAAATTCATGGACATTTGGGCATATATTCTATTATTGGCGTCAAAATGGGTATTTATGCGTTATCGTTGTTAAACGCTTCCAAATACAGTGTTAAGATAATTTCAAACTGCGGAAATTATCCTCCTTTATCCTGTATTAACGATGGACTTATAGTTTCGACAGGCAGTAGTCCGGCTTATAATTTATTTTCAATTGATACAACCCAAACAAAACCATCGGCTACTTTTTATTATCAACATCGTTGCTTAAAAATAAGTTTACAGGACAGCATTTATCAACGCATTGATAAAATATTAACACAAGCCGTTGCTACGTTTACATTAAGTTCATCTGCTTATTGGAATTATGTTCGAAAACTGGCAATTATGGAATGGCTTTCATTGGACCGTACAAAAATATTTACCATAGATGAAATAAAACAGTAAGGAAATTCACGTTTTTATAATTTGTCGTCCCGGAAAAAATACCTATCCTATTAAATATGAATTATATAATGTTGTTTTTATACCGACTTGCTAACAGGTTCATTAAAACAATACGCTGAACTTTTGTTTTAATACCGTTAGTCTGTCGGGATTTGCGGTTTGGCATTATGTGTGATTAGTATTGCCTAAAAATTTGGTGATTAGGGTTAAACCACTATATTTATTATTTTTCCTGGAATAGCAATAATTTTTTGTGGTTTTTTTTCGTCAAGCCATTTTTTTGTGCGTTCGTCAGCCATAACGGCTTTTTCAAGGTCGTTTGCTGTTGCTGAAACGGGCAAATCTATTTGAAATCGTGTTTTACCATTAAACGAAACGGGATATGATTTGGTGTCGTCCATAGTTAAGGCATCATCATAATCAGGAAAGGGGGCATTGGCAATAGATTCGTTGTGTCCTGCCAACGACCATAATTCTTCACAAAGATGGGGTGCAAACGGTGATAGACAAACCAGAAAAGGTTCTAATAGGGCTCGTTTATTACATTTAATTTCGGACAAATCATTTATAAAAATCATAAATGCACTGACAGCCGTGTTAAATGAAAAATTTTGAATATCCTGTCCTATTTTTTTAATAAGTTTATGCAATTTTTTCAGTTCTGTTTCATTGGGAACATCAGCGGAGAGATACAATTCATCTCTTTCATTAAAAAACATTCGCCATACTTTTTTCAGAAAACGATGAACACCTTCTATACCGTTGGTATCCCATGGTTTGGATTGTTCAAGTGGGCCTAAAAACATTTCATACATGCGTAACGTATCGGCACCATACTTTTGTACTATTTCATCAGGATTAACCACATTGAACATGGATTTTGACATTTTTTCTACTGCCCATCCACAAATATATTTTCCATCTTCCAGAATGAATTCGGCTTGTGCAAATTCGGGTTGCCATTTTCTAAAAGCATCCATATCGAGCACATCATTTTTTACAAGACTCACGTCCACGTGTATTTCCTGCGTTTGATAGTTATCTTTCAATCCTTTGGAAACAAACTTATCTGTTCCTGCAATGCGATAAACAAAATTGCTGCGTCCCTGAATCATGCCCTGATTGACCAATTTATGAAAGGGTTCTTCCACAGGCGATATTCCTATATCAAATAAAAATTTACACCAGAAACGGGAGTATATCAAATGTCCAGTAGCATGTTCGGTACCGCCAATGTACAAATCTACATTTTTCCAATATTGGACGGCTTCTTTAGAAAAATATTGTTGGTTGTTATGCGGGTCCATATAACGAAAATAATATCCGCTTGACCCAGCAAATCCTGGCATAGTACTTGTTTCAAGAGGATAACCGTCTTTGGTCTTCCAATTTTTTACAGAGGCTAAGGGAGGAAGTCCATCGGGAGAAGGTAAAAAGGAATTAATTTCGGGAAGTTTTAACGGCAACTCATCTTCTGCAAGAACATACGGCAACCCATTTTTGAAATATACGGGAAACGGTTCGCCCCAGTATCGTTGACGGCTGAAAATGGCATCACGCAAACGATAATTTATTTGTACTTTTCCTATATGACGTTTTTCCAATTCATCCGTTATGGTTTGAATAGCCTGTTTTACATCCATACCGCTGATAAAATCGCTGTTGATGCAAATACCCTCTTTGGAATCATACGATTCTGTCCAAGTACGAATATCACTGTTTCTTTTATCATGGGGATTATCTATTACCTGAACCATGGGCAACTGGAAATGCCTTGCAAAAGCAAAGTCTCTTGAATCGTGGGCAGGGACAGCCATTATGGCTCCCGTTCCATATCCTGCCAATACATAATCGCTTACAAAAATGGGGATTTCTTTGCCCGTAAAGGGATGTATGGCGTATGTTCCTGTAAAGCAACCACTGACTCTGTTTACTTCTGATATGCGTTCACGTTCTGTACGTTTTTTAGTTTCCTCTAAATAGTTCAGTATGTATGGACGTTGCTCGTCGGTAGTAAGTTTAAGAACCCATTCGTGCTCTGGTGCAAGCACCATAAACGTACATCCAAAAATAGTATCGGGACGTGTGGTAAAAATTCGTAACGCTTCCTTAAAACCTTTGATATTAAATAAAACTTCTGCACCTTCCGATTTTCCTATCCAGTTGCGTTGCATCTCCTTAAGCGAATCAGACCAGTCGATAATATCAAGCCCGCTGAGCAATCGTTCGGCGTATGCACTCACCCGTAAAAACCATTGTTTCATTTTACGTTGTTCCACAGGATGACTGCCACGAACCGATAAGCCATCTTTTACTTCATCGTTGGCAAGCACCGTTCCCAATGCCGGACACCAGTTTACATACGTCTCATCCAGATATGCCAAACGGTATGCCAGCAATATCTTTTGCTGTTGCTCTTCATTCATGGCATTCCATTCAGAAGCAGTAAATATTACAGGACAATGATGAGAAGCCTTTATTTTTTCATTTCCTTGGGATGAAAATAGATGAATTAATTTTTCTATGGATTCTGCCTTTTGCAAGTCCATATTATACCAGTGTTTGAATAATTGTATAAAAGTCCATTGAGTCCATTTATAGTATGAAGGGTCGCAGGTTCGCACTTCTCTATCCCAATCGTAAGCAAAACCTAATATTTTCAGTTGCTGTTTATACCGTTTAATATTATTTTCGGTAGTAATAGATGGATGTTGCCCTGTTTGAATGGCATACTGTTCGGCAGGTAAGCCAAACGCATCAAAACCCATAGGGTGAAGAACGTTGTAGCCTTTGTGTCGCATGTATCTTGTAACAATATCACTGGCAATGTATCCCAAAGGATGACCTACATGCAACCCTGCTCCCGATGGATAGGGGAACATGTCCAATACATAATATTTTTTCTTGTCCGATGAATGATTTACGTGAAATGTTTTTTCTTTTTCCCAGATTTTATGCCACTTTTGCTCTATTTCCCAAAAATGATAGTCCATAATTTTGCATTAACTTATAACCGCAAAGGTACTAAATTCATAATAATCGTTAAAATAAATCTTATCTTGATTATGCATCTCATCACTCCTCTGTTAGGTTTTGGATGAAATGATACATAGTAATCATTTTTTTTTAACGAAAAAAAATTACTAATTTTGCACCAAAAAAATATGAGAACGTATTCTTTACTTTTAATGTTGGTTTTGACTGTATGTTGGGGATGCAACAATAGTAAGGATAATAAAGCGATTAATACTGATTTAATTGAGAATCCGTTATCGGCAGAAAATACAGGGGATACTACGCTGTTGCCCAAATTTCAATGGAAAGAACAAGTACACGATTTTGGTGTTGTTATTCAAGGAGAACGCGTATCTTATTCGTTTACGTTTAAAAATATAGGCAAATCAAATTTAATCATATCGTCGGTACATGCCAGTTGTGGTTGTACAGTTCCTAAATACGACACCAAACCCATAGCACCCGGAGAGAGCGGTCAGGTAGAAGTAGTATTTGACAGTTCTGGCAGAACGGGATTGCAAAATAAAACCATAACAGTACTTTCCAATACACAGCCCAGTACGGTTGAATTGCATTTCTCTGCTGAAGTAGTTGTTCCAGAAAATCAATAATTATTAACTTAAATTTATAGTATATGATGAATGTTTTTTCAGTAGTTTTATTAGCAGACCCAAGTTCTGTTCAAGGTCCAATGATGACTTTATTGCCATTGCTGCTTATCATTTTGGTATTTTATTTTTTTATGATTCGTCCTCAGATGAAAAAGCAGAAGGAACTTCGCAATTTCAGGTCATCGCTTAAAGTAGGTGATAAAATTATTACTTCCGGCGGTATATTCGGAAAAATAAACGATATTCACGACAATGTGGTTTTGATTGAAGTAGAAGACAAAATGAAATTAAAGGTAGATATCAATTCCGTATTTCGTGACCCTTCGGATATTCAACAAAAAAATTAATCCTTGAAATCTGATTTATTAAGACAAATTCGTTCGGCATTCACTCCTCAGCGGGTCAAGTTCAACAAACGAATTTTTATTTTTCTGTTTTTTGTACTTCTCTCTTCTTTTATATGGTTGCTCAGTAAACTAGATAAAGAATATTTTGCTCAAATAAAAATTCCTGTCGCCTTTGAAAATTTTCCAACCAATAAAATACAAATTGCACCACTCCCTGAAAAAATAAGCGTTTCTGTATTTGGAAGAGGCTTTTCCATATTACGCTATAAATTATTGAATTTTTCTACCATCAAAGTAGATATAGGAAAACAACTTATAGCCTCGGATAAGGCAGACAAGGAAATGTTTTATTTTAATACTGAAAATATTTTACCTGTATTGGACAAAGAAGTGTATGGTGAATTGAAAATGCTTTCTATAGAACCAAAAAATATTCAATTTATTTTCTCACCCAAAAGCACAAAAAAAGTACCCGTTATTCCCAATATATCCTTTACGCTGGATAAAAACATGCTCGTCGATACGGTTTATATAAAGCCAGCATTTGTTATGCTCAGCGGACCCTCCTTTTTTGTTGATACTCTTGATAAACTTTACACTATTCCTTTACATATTGGAAAAATCAGTTCCGATGTTAAAATTTCATCGCATATTAAGCCAGAACCTTTTTGCAGTTACAGTTCCAACAATATAAGCGTGTTTGTGCTTTTACAACAAAAAACCGAAAAACAACTCTACGTATCAACAGCATCTTTATATAAAGGGGATACTACGCTTGTTAAATTTGTTCCCGACAAAATCAAAATAACGTTCAATGTTGGCGTGCACGATTACAACAACGTATCATTATCCATGTTTCAATTGAAACTGGATATGAATCAAAATAAGGTAGCACATTCTTCCAATTACTTTATTAAATTGCTTTCTTCCCCTTCAATAGTGAGCAATATCAGAATTTCACCCTCCTACGTAACTATAATAAAATTATAAACCATGCTGAAAGTTGCTCTTACTGGTGGAATTGGCTCGGGAAAAACAACCGTATCACGCATATTTGAACATATCTATCACATACCCATATATTCTGCTGATGAACATGCCAAACTGTTAATGGAACAGGATGAAAATATTAAAAGTCAATTGCTGGATATCATGGGCAACGAATCATACATGAATCAACAATTAAATAGACCCTATCTGGCAAACATTCTTTTTCATAACATTGAAATCAAAACAAAAATAGACAACCTTGTTCATACAGCCGTTATTCATGATTATCTGCAATGGAGTGAACAGCCATTAAATGTACCATACTACTTGCACGAAGCGGCATTGGTATTTGAAGCAAAAATGGAGCATCTGTTCGATAAAATCATTGTAGTATATTCACCGATGGAAATAAAAATACAACGTCTGCTAAAAAAGGGTATGACCTTAAACGACATTCGTGCACGCATGAACGCTCAAATACCCGATGAAGAAAAAATTAAAAAGGCTGATTTTATTATTACAAATAATGAGCAGGAAAGTCTTATAGAGCAAGTAATCGTTATTCACAAACAATTAAATAATTGTCCTGATATCCATTAATATTTTAACTTTATACGGTATATGAAATTAGGCAAGTGGATTGGCGGTGGTTTGGGCTGGGCATTGTTTGGTCCCATTGGTGCTATTTTTGGTTTTGCCGCCGGTGCCATTATTGATTCGGATAATTTTTCTACCAAATCACGCTATCAAACGCATACCACGCAAGGCGATTTTATTGCCAGTCTGTTAGTATTAATTGCAGCAGTAATGAAAGCAGACGGTACCATAAAACGTTCCGAACTGGAATATGTGAAGGATTTTTTACGACAATCGTTGGGTGAGGCTGCTGCACAAGATGCTCTTATTTCCTTACGCAACATATTAAGAAACGATATCCCCATAGAAGATGTTTGTAGGCAGATTAATCTAAATCTGGATTACTCGTCCAAGTTGCAACTGATTCATTTATTAATTGGTGTTGCCCAAGCCGACAAGGAAATATCATCCTCAGAAAATGAACTTATTAAACGTATTGCCATACTGCTTCAACTTAATGCAAGCACTTTCGAATCCCTTCTTAATGTGAATAATCCTGTACAAGACGCTTATAAAGTGCTTGAAGTATCGCCCAATGCCAGTAACGAAGAAATAAAGAAAGCATATCGGCGTCTTGCCAACGAGCATCATCCCGATAAAGTCAGTTATTTAGGAGAAGAATTGCAGAAAAAAGCGAAGGAAAAATTTCAAAAAATTAACGAAGCATACGACATAATAAAAAAAGAAAGAGGTATAAAATAATATTAAAACTTGTAAAAATAAAAAAAATGATATAGGTTTGCACCTGTTTAATTGATGAAAATATGAAATTAAATGAGATTTTAGCCATTGCCGGACGTCCTGGATTGTTCAAGTTAATAGCACAGGGGAAAAATAATATTATTGTAGAATCATTAATAGATGGTACTCGTATGCCAGCATTTACTACAGACAAAGTAAGCAGTTTGTCTGATATTGCCTTGTTTACTACTGGCGAAGAACTCCCCCTGTCGGAAGTCTTTATGAAAATGTATCAGGTGTATGATAAAAAAGAAATCATCCTTGACTTTAAGAATCAAAGCAAAGAAATGCTGGAACAATTTGCTAAAGCAGTCCCTGAATACGATAAGGCTCGTGTCTATTCGTCCGATATTAAGAAACTCATGACATGGTATAATATTTTGGTAAAAAAAGAATTGCTTCCGTTTGAAGAAGAAAAAAAGGAAGAAAACGTAGCCCAACAAGAACAAGAGTCAACAAACGACTTAAGTACCAAAGAAGAAACTAAACCTGTGGAAGAGCATAAGTCTGTGGAAGAGCATAAGTCTATTGAAGAGAAAAAGATAGAAAAGAAAGAAGAAAAAAAGGAAAAATCAACAACCACAAAAACAGTGAAAAAAACTACTTCTAGAACTGCTGCTTCCAAAACTACTGCCTCCAAAACTGACGAAACAAAACCGAAAAAAACATCTACCGCCACTGCTAAAAAGAAAACAAACACCGAAAAAAAGTAACCTTTGTAACCAGTTTTGTTTTAAACTTATATTAAAGTTTGACGAGATTTTATCTTTTTCCCACCCATCGTTGGGATATAGAAAATGGTTGTGGTGGTTAAGCCAAGTGGCTTTGTTTCCATAGCGAACTGAAAAATAAATGCTCTTTTTTAAGGTCAGTAAGAGCCTGCATGATAATAATAGGTTTATTTTTTTATTTATACCGACTTGCTAACAAGATAATTAAAACAATTCGCTTCGCTTTTGTTTTAAAACTGTTAGTCTGTCGGCATTAACCAAAGCCAACTAACAAAATTCATTTCATTCTTTTG
>Ga0302253_1000950_pt1 | contig 20091 bp, 15 predicted proteins | sample AAG_RA_Trp_MG_FD_193537 | JGI IMG/M metagenome (GOLD analysis project Ga0302253, IMG submission 193537) | Enriched activated sludge microbial communities from anaerobic digester in WTTP, New Holstein, Wisconsin, United States - AAG_RA_Trp | ecosystem: Engineered > Bioreactor > Anaerobic >...
TTACCCAAAATAGAGAAGAATAGCTATCCGGCTTATATTCCTTATATTAAGCAACCCTGGTATTGGATTATGATGTTCTTGATAGTTGGCGTTACAATAGCTGTTTCCATTTTTGCTTTAGAAAGTAAAATGAAAAGGGATAATCCGGAACGCTATGCTTCTTTGAAAGCCGAAAAAGTCCTGTTGCATTATTTGAAACCAGCTACGACAGCAGCCAAGCATCTTTCTCCGGATTTCTATCCTTTGGCGGAAAAGGCACTATTTGAATACCTTGCTTCCAAATACAAGCTTTCCAACCATCTCTCCACGCAGGAAAAGCTGCAGGCATTAAACGAAAAGAATATTCCGGATTGGTTGCTTCAGGAATTAGAAGTTTTTCTTGCTCACAGTCAGGCAGCAAGATTTTTGCCGGAAACGGATAGAGCAGTGAATTTGGAAGAAGACCTGAACCGGATCAGGAAAATATTTACGGGCTTTAGCCGCTTGGGTAAAGCCAGAAAGAACAGGAGTAATAAATGATAAAGTGTAGCCGGCGGAAGCCGTTCCGCGGCAAGAATAGATGGTTTTTAAAAAAGCGGAGCTTCAGCGAGCTCCGGCTACCCAAAAAGCGGAGCTTCAACGAGTTCCGACTACCCGGCGTATTCACTTTCGGCAGGTTTCAATTGCTTATCATTTTGGTTTTTGTGCTATTTTACCAAGTTCTTTTAGCTCAAGTTGATACTTTACAATCTCCAAGATATTCAAACTCAGGGGAGTTATATCAGCTGCCAGATTCTTTGGATAGGGTAATAAATGAGGCAGAACAAAAGAAAAATGCCGATTTGTTTTATAATTTGGGTGTGGAATTCTTTTCCCGAGGGGAAATCGGGATGGCAAATCTATATTTTTTGAAAGCACTAAATATCAATTCTGCGCATCCTCAAGCGAGAGCCAATCTGGAACTGTCAAAACATTATAGTCCTGATGCGGATTTATATTCTGAGCAGTTATTTCTGGTGCAGGTTTTATTCAGAGTGCTTAATTACTTATCCGTTAACCGTTTGGCTGTTGGAGGTTTAATTTTTATGCTTCTTTCAGCTTTAGCGTTATGCTGGCTGTTATTTTATAATCCGGAAAAGGAAAGAGCGTTGCCGATTTTAACTTTGGCTCTGTGTGTTTTGCTCTGTATCTCTTTTTTTGTAACTTTGGGTATCAAACTTCATCACCAGCAGCATAATCGTAATGCAGTAATTATTGCTCGTGAGGCAGAACTATTTTCTCCAGCAAGCAATAATGTAATTCAGGAAGTTCATTCCGGCTTGATTGTAAAAATTGTTCGGGAAAACGGGAATTACTATTTGGTGCGTTTGCCCAATAATCAGTTGGGGCGAGTGAAAAAGGAAGTTATCAGGAAAGTTGTTTCATAATATAGCTATTCTGTTTACAAGGCAGGTCGCGGAGTGAATTTTAGTGGATTGCTGCTTTTGCAGAAATAACGAGGAATAGTTTATTGCTTATTTATATTGGGTCATTTTGTATAATCTCGGTCTGCACACTTTAGCAGGCAGGGCTTCTAGTATAGGATGTCAGGAATCATCCCCACCGGTAATATTATTTTGCTAAAAAAACACTATTGGCAGGTGAAAATGACTCCTGACTTGCTTTTACTAACTTTCCTATTCTTCTTTAAGGGGTTCAAAGTTTTCGGGGATCTTTCCTTCCAAACTGTCTATCATAAACTGAGCTGATTCATTCAGGTCACCGGCAGGATATTTTTGCAAAAAATCTTTAAAGAGCTGTAGAGCCAGGTCTGTTTGTTTCATTTCTTCGGCAACGAGGAAGGCCTTCATAAAGGATGCTTTATAGTCATCTGAATTATTCTTGAAGTTATTGATTATTTGGTCGTAAAACATTATGGCATCTTTGAAATTGCGTTGTCGGGCAGCATTATCTGCCTGAGTGAATAATTCATCAGCAGTCATCGTAAGCGTAATCCTTTCCGGATATTTCTTCATATTGAATTCCACAAAAAGGTTGGCGGTAACTTCTTCCAATTTAGCTCTTTCTTTATCGGATTGGATCATTCTGCGGATTTGAGGTGCAATTTCTTCTTTGCTTTTATAGGTTCTGGGGGTTTCTTTCAAAGTGCGGAAAAAGACGATATCTCCTTTTGCGGAAGTAAATACGGGGCTTAAATAACCGACGGGATTATTCCAAATCATACTGGAAAATTCGGTATCTTTTCCTATTCCAGTTATTAAGCCGTTATTGTATTGATAATCGTAGATGGAATTTTCGGGCTGGAGAGAATATTTTTTGATTACTTCCTGCATTGCTTTTTCGTTGTTCTTTTTATATGCTTTGCTATATTTTTTATATGCCTTATTAGCATCCTTTTGATTTTTAAAGAAGAGCACTTCAATTGTCCGATACTCTGGAGTAGAGAATTTCTCTTTTTCTTTTTCATAGCGTTGAGCGATTTCCTCATCGCTGATTTCTATGGCATTAGAGACCAGTTTTTCAAAAGCGCTGCGTAAAACATTAGCCCGTTTTGCCTGAATATAATCTTCATTTTCATCAAAGTATTGCTCATAACCGTTGGCTTTGGCTTCCAGATACATCAAACTTTGAGTAAGTTCCTGATTTATAAGGGTATTAATCCCCCCGCCCTTAGTGACGAAAAGTTGTTCCTGAGGAGAGAGTTTATCATAATTTTGCAGCAACTGACGAACCGTAAACTTAAGTGTGGGAACCGAAGAATTTACTATCACATTATCCAATATGGAGGCATTGCTCTCCCGTCTATTAGGATCCAGCGTTACAGTATTTACAATAGCGCTATCTATTACCACCGCATATTTCACTTTCAAGTTTGCCAAGATTGAATCCAGTAGCTCCTTTTCTTTCAAGGGACGCAAACGCTGTTCAATTTCCGGTAGAACATCGCTAAACTCTTTTTGGTAACCTTCAATCCATTCCCTGGTTCGGAAAATATGCCAACCGTAATCTGTTTTTACAGGTCCTATAAAAGATAAAGTATCCACTTGGGAATTACGAATCATATTTTCCAGCACGGTATCGTTGCCAATACCAGGGATGTTACCATTCAAACGGATATTTTTCACTCTTCCCTTCAAGCCCTTGGCATAAGTATTTTGATTGTATTTATCGGAGACCTCAGCAAAAGAGACACCTTTTTTCAATTCCGCTAATGCCTTATTTGCCATCTCTTCGTTTTCTGCTTGCAAATAATCAATGGTAATATAAGGATATTGGTAAAACTGGGAAAGATTTTGATTGTAATATGCCAGCTTGTCGTCATCAGTAAGAACAACAACATCAGTCACATTGCGCTGGTAATATTCCTGAACATAAAAATGCTTTTCTAAGGCAGCCATCCGCTCCAAAACAACAGGATCATTCTCCAAACCCATCTGTTTTGCTTTTAAGTAAAAAACCTCTTCCATCGCTGCCGCATTCAGAACATCCGTCTGACCTTGAATAGTTCTATACCGTGCTTGATATTGAGGAGGCAGTTTAGAAAGCTTTTTTTCAATATACTGGCGGGTTATCGTCCCTCCATCAAATTCTGCTAAAATATCGGTATCATTAATACTTTTAGTGGTTACAACAGATATGGGCGCATCTTCTGCCCATAAAGAAAAACTGGCAATAAGTAAGATGAACCCAAGGCAAAAATGTGTTATACGGGACATTTGTATGCTCCTTAATATAGCTTAATAAATTTGGCGTCAATATTGGTCAAGGGCTTTAGAAGTCAAGACATTTATCAGAGAGGTTAAAAAGTGTAGCCGGTGGACACCGTTTCGCCGGATGGTTGACCTCCTGGTCAACTCACCTCTTACGATTTTTTCCTTACTAAAAAGCAAGCGGTAAAGAAAAACCTGGGTTGCCGAATTCCGATTCGGCAAATGCCGCATAAAAGAAAAATGTAACTAGCGAAGCTGTATCTGGACTAAAAACATAAATTTATTGAAAAACAGGTGGGGATATTTTCTTTTTGCCGTGATAATCTGTTATCTAAATCCATGGGGCTGTCCCGAAGCTAAAAGTTAATTTTTAAACAGTTTATATATGCGCTTTTAATGAACAATCTGCTCTTGAGAAGTCATTTATTATAGCCAAAAAATCTACAATATATACTCTTTGATGGTTGTGAGATAGACCCACAGCAAATTATAAGCAAATAGTATAAAAATCATTGCCAAAAAAACCCCGAAATTTTCTCCATAACCTTCCGATATGACTCCCGTATCGTTCCCGTATCGCGATACGGGAACGATACGGGAATCTCATCTGCGGAATTTTAGCGTCCGTTAATGGGTTGGCAAATTCCGATTTGCCAATAATGTCGAAGTCCTTTAATGGGTTGGCAAATTCCGATTTGCCAAAAAGGTCGAAGACCTTTAAAAAAAGTATGCCTTACGGCATTTGCCGAATCGGAATTCGGCAACCCATTTTCTTTTGCCGGATCAGAATTCGGCAACCCAGGTTTTTCGTTACCGCTTGTTTTTCGGTAAGGAAAAAATCATAAGAGGTGGGTTGACCAGGAGTTCAAACTTCCGGCGGAAGTGCTTAGGTCTCTATTGCTATCAAAGTGTTGCCCGATTGTGATTTTGAGCACCTAGCGCGAGGCATATATTTCTTTCTCCAATTTTTTTAAGGAAGTTTTGGCACGCATTGTGCAATATATTCTCTGAAACAAAAAAACAATCCGACAGGAGGATTAACAAATGCTCAGGAAACTGAAAAATCAGAAGGGTTTTACCCTGATTGAAATCTTGGTAGTGGTTATTATTGTAGCCATATTGGCGGCATTAGCTGTTCCCCGCTATCTGCGTTATGTGGAAAAATCCCGTAGTACGGAAGCGCAAACGGCAATAAACACTATTCGTAAAACTTATGACATCTATATGCAAACCAACGGTTCAACTGAGGGTTTTACTATGGAACAAGCATTAAAAGAAGCCAGTTTGGGTGAAAGTACAGTTAAAAACTGGAAATTTGAAGTAGTAGGCAATCCGCCGAAGAAATTTATTGCTACTTCCACTCAGGATTTTTCCGGTGGTGAAGGAAAACAGGTTTGGTATGATGTTACTGATGCTAAATTCCATGGCTATGGAGTTGACACCTGGACTAATCCCGAAACCGGAGGAATGGAAACCGACTAACTCTTAGGAGGATATTAAATTGACAATCCATGAACTACTGCGTTTTACAGCGGAAGCAGGTGCTTCAGATCTTCATATAGCTGCCGGTTCCCATCCTATGGTACGGGTAAACGGTAGAATGAAGAAATTAAATCTGCCGATGCTAAGTCCGGAAGAAGTTGAAACACTTGTTTACGGAGTAATGAATGAATCACAACAGGCATTATTTAAAAAGAATCTGGAGATTGACTTTTCTACGAAGTTAAGCAATGATGTCCGTTTCAGGGTAAATGCTTTTCATCAGATTAATGGTGTTTCTTGTGCCTTCAGAGTGATTCCTAATGAAATTAAAAGTTATGATGAACTGCACTTGCCGGATATATTAAAACGCTTAACTACTAAAGAAAAAGGATTGATTCTGGTTACGGGACCTACCGGGAGCGGAAAATCTACTACTTTAGCTACGATGATTGATTCTATAAATGATAGCCGCAACTGTCATATTATAACGATTGAAGACCCTATTGAATTTGTGCATCGCAGCAAAAACAGTTTAATCAATCAGCGGGAACTTGGTCACGATACCTGGAGTTTTACTGCTGCCCTAAGAAGTGCTTTGCGTGAAGACCCGGATGTGATTCTGGTGGGTGAAATGCGTGATTTGGAAACCGTTTCTTTGGCTTTAACGGCTGCTGAAACAGGCCACTTGGTTTTTGCTACTTTGCATACCGGCAGCTGCACAAAATCCATAGACCGCATTATAGATATGTTTCCGAAAGAACAGCAACAGCAGGTTCGTTCTATGCTGTCCGAATCGCTGGAAGCAGTTATAGCTCAAACGCTTTTGCCTACAAAAGATGGTAAGGGTCGTGTTCCTTCAGTAGAAATAATGATTGCCAATTCAGCCGTGCGCAATCTGATTCGTGAAGAAAAGACCTATCAAATTCCTTCTGTGATTCAAGCAAGTACTAAGGAAGGAATGCAAACCAGAGATCAATCTCTGTATAACCTGGTGATGAATAATTTGATTGAAAGAACAATTGCAGAGGAAGTTGCAGATAATCCCAAACAGTTTGCTACTGGAGCCGGTTTTTAAATATGGTGCTGAATATTCATACCCTACCTGAGAACAGTGAGAGAGATAATACGAATAAAATGTTCAGCTTGCTGCGTTCTCAGGGGGGGTATAGTTTAGCTGAAGTTATGGTAGCGGCAATAGTTATGGCGGTGATGATTATAACCGTTTATATCGGTATAATATATGCCGATAGGCAAATTACCAAAAATTATCGTCATAGAGTTGCTACTTTGCTTTTATCTGGAGAACTGGAAAAGCAATACACTCTCTTTAAGAAAGAGGGTATTTTCCGTCCTTACACTAATTTACCCGTAATAATTGAACAGACGGATGATGTAACCGTGAATGGGACAATAACCATTACTGTGGGTAGGGATAGAGAAAATTATATGAGCCAGAATTATGATTTCTCTTATTTAATTGGAGAAATCAAATGGATTGATCCTGCCACGGCAAAATTGCATTACATCCGCATGCGGGAAGATTTTTACGATTAGAGGTGGATGATGAAGCATCGGTTATTTAATGAGAAGGGATTTACATTGGTAGAAACGATTGCGGTGATTACTATTTCTTCTTTGTTGATTATAACAGCTGCTTTGGGAATTGGTGTATTTTTCCGTAAATATCAGGAACTTAATGCTTATGTGGATTTACAAAAAGATATGGTTTCTTTTTTAAATGTTCTGAAATACGGTCATCACATCGGTACTCGTTCTTCCGATATAGAATTTATAGGCATTACCAGTGCCAAGGGAATAAAACAGATTAATATGACATCGGTTCCAGGAGTTAGCAAAGGAATACAAATCACTCCCCCTATTTCTAATTTGTATCCCAGCGATTATGTGAGATATTATTTTCACGATGGCTATATCAAAATGGAGTATAAACATCTGGGCACCGATTCCTCTTCTCCAACAATTCTGTTTCCTGAAAGAAAATTGAGGGATAGAGTGATAATTGAGGACTTTTTGATTAGTGATGCCAATGCGAATAATGCTATCTTCAAATATATGGCAGGCGAGCAATTATGCGTTATCAATGTTGATTTCAAAGCCAAAGTTAAAATTAGAGGTGACGAATATAAAAGTGTGCATTACAAAACTACGATGGCGATGAAAAATATGGCAAGACCTTCTCCTGCTCCATAAATAAAAGAGGTTTATGATGATGAAGAATATTCTTGGAAATGCAGGCGGAAATATTGCCATAGCTATGCTTCTGGTTATTACTGGTGCTATGAGTGGCATAACTATGGCAGGTATGGCTTTTCGGGATACGATGGCCACAATGTCCGAAATGGAAGATATTCAGTGCGTTCATTTTCTTAGAACAGAAGCAGATAGGGGAGCAGCATATTTAGAAATAGCCGCAAAAAAAGATCCTGATATCATTGGTGGAATTAGAACTCCCGAACGAAGAATAGGAATGAGCGGAAGCGACTTCAAGAAAACATATATTATGCAGTCCTTAGTAAATAAAGAGAAAGAAGAATCGGATGTGGCAGTTGCCGAAGTTGGAGGACATCTGGAAGCCAGTGGAACCGGCGCCAGCATAAGTTATTATCAGGTTCGGTCTTTAGTAGAAGGCAAAACAGGAACCTCAGATGTCTACTACGGAAGAAAAAATCTTTCTCTTACCCGCAAATATGGAGAATTAACTTTAGTGCAGGATACAGGACCCGTCTTTATGTATTTTACGGATAGCGAACTTTCCCCTAATGATGAGAATGTATATTTTTACGGCTATGATGTGATAAACGGTCCTGTTCACAGTAACACTGATATTCGCATAAAACAGGCAGGTGGGGGAAATAATGATAACTGGCCTACCTTTTTAGCGTTGGTAACAACTTCCGGAGAAGTTATTTCTACTCCCGAGACCTATCCTGAAGATGCGGTTTTTCAGGGTGGGCTAATTGAACACTATGAGGGATATGAATTTCCAGAAAATATGAATGAAATTAAAAGCTATGGCACGAGAATCGGTTCTGGTTTTAGTGATGATCGCATAGTTATGATAGAGATAAATGACTACAATGTAAACGGTTGGGTAGGTGAAATATCTCATAGAAGAGCTCAAGTTCCTCTATATCCGAATTATCCTATGGGTTATCCTTATGCACCTGGTTCAGAAACGACCATAAATCGTTTTCCAACTACTGATACTTTATGGGTGCCGTTGTCTTCAGTAAACGCTCATAATAATCGTGCTTACTGGGTTGATAGCAAACTCTGGATAAAGGGGACAATTCGTGGTTTTCAAACTTGGGCTTCCACCGATACAATGTGGTTGATTGGAGATTTATTATATAACAGCACACCTCGGGGTTCCAGCCCGGAAACGAATAATAGAGATATGCTGGGCTTAGTTTCGGAGAAATCCATTATCGTCAAATACGCCTATATGAATCCGGAAGATTCTGTTCGGGTGCATTGTAATATGGGTGCAGATGCTGCAACTCCCGTAGGTGGAATTTGGATTTATGCAGCTATGGCAGCACTTGGCAAAGGGAAAGATAACCGTTATGAAGACGGGGTTTTCACTTATGAATATCAACATCCGCATGGTTCCATTCCTGCTGTTAAGTTCAATCCTTCTACTGATAATCCCGATGTGGGTCCAATTGTCTTTGATATGATTGATTTGCATCGTCACTATTGGCCTCAAAGCACTGCTCATCTCTGGCCCCCCGAATTGGATTTTCCGTGGTATAATCCTATCTGGCCTGAGGCAAATCCTTATTGCGAAAGAGGAACAATCAGTATCTGGGGTGGAATTAATCAACGCCGGCGTGGCTATGTTCACAGAACTTATTATGATAATGAATATCCTTCAGGGGGATTATGGAAACCGGAAATTGACTTTTGCGGAGCTACTAGTATCATTAATAATCCAATTACTGTTCAGCTGTTCCAAAATCCTCCTGTTGCAGTAACTTTATATACCCGACATTTTAACGGTGCTCAGGGAACAGGAACCGGTTATAAAAAGAACTATAACTATGATAGCAGGATGTATCATACAAAGCCCCCTTGCTGGCCCTACTTTAAAAAACAAGGTCAGCGTCTGCCTCTGGAACAGGGCAGCTGGTATTTGAAGAGACCACCAAATGCTTTAATATAAAAAATAGATATAAAATAAGGATGAATAAAGAGGAAGAATGAAGAAGAAACAAGTTAGATTTAAGGAGACCGTGGGAATTGATATCGGTTCCCACAGTATAAAAATTGTTCACTTAAAAAAGTTGCACGAGGGTTTTAAACTGCTGAACTATGAAATAAGTCCTACAGTGCCTACCGGAACAGAATATATTCCAAGCGACTTACTTCCCGAGCGTTATGGACCCGTGCTTACTGAGATGCTCAACACGCTTAAAATTAATCCCAAGCGTATTCAGCATTTGGTTACTTCCATCGGGGGTGATAATACAAGCATCAAGCAGATTAAAACAATCTTTCTACCTGATGAAGAACTGGAATCAGCTCTGTTTTTTGAAGCTAAAAAACATATACCTATCAGCGGAACAGATATGATTCTGGATTATCAGGTACTTAGTTTGGAAGAGAAAACAAACAATATGAACATTCTGCTGGCAGCCACTTCCAAAGAAGTATTGAATGAACATACAACAACTCTGATGAGCGTTGGTTTGTCTCCCAATATTGTAGATATAGATTCCCTGGCAGTTGTGAACAGCTTCGTTCTGAATACTTTTGTGGAAGACGGGGTTTACATTTTGTTGAATTTGGGAGCTCATAGAACAAATATGCTTATTTGGGGACCCCAAGCCAAATTATTTGCCCGCGATATACCTTACGGGGGGTATAATTTTACCCGTGATATTATGCGTAAAAGACAGATGGAATGGGAACAGGCAGAACGACATAAGTTGGAATTCGGTTTGGGCGATAATCCTGCTATGGAAAATATTCAAACCGTCAGTATCCTTGATATTACAGAAAAATCTACCGAGGATGCAATTGTGGAAGAAGTTCGCCGTTCTCTGCGTTTCTATGTGAAGGAAGCGGGAAACAGTGATTTTAGGAAGATTTATTTGATGGGCGGAACGGCTAAATTGAAGGGATTGAAAGAATACATTGAAGAAAAGGTAGCAATCCCCACGGAGATATTTATGCCCTTTATCAATGTTGAAATGCCGGAAAAATTTCAAGATAAAAAAGACCCGCAGCTTGCCTTGGCAATTGGTCTGGCAATGCGACTGGAATAAGAGAGGAAAGCTCGGATGGATACTACATTTTATTTCAAAATTAACCTCAATAAATATGGCGAAATGCGGTTGCAGGCAGAACGCGAGAAGAAAATCTTTATTAATTCTATTGTCACTTTTGCCGTTGGATTTATCATCATTATCGCGGTCTGGATTTATATTAACGGAATGATGAAAACAAGAGTTGAAAGCCGCCAGAGATATTATACGGAACTGCAAAAAGAACTGGCAAGTTATGAAACCAGCGAAGATTATCTTTCCAGTAAAGACCTGGATAAACTTGCCGAGACCTTTAATAATCGTATCTTCTGGGCAAAAAAGATGATTGCCCTAAGTAACGAAATAGATGAAAAACTGGCAGTAAGGAAATTTACTTACGCCAATGGAGTGCTTACCCTGAACGGAATTACTGAAGTTGATAAGAGTGTTAAAGAATTGGATTTAATTCAAAGCTTTATAGACCGCCTGAAGTCCAATTCGGAAATCAGCAACGATTTTCCCCGCATCAAATCCGGTTCTATCACCCGTCAAGTAGTAAAAGATACAGATATTCTGGAATTCGTGATTGAATGCTACAGCAGGGAAACCAATGAAGGAGTTAGAAGATGAGAGAAAAATACTTAATCTTCATCCTGTGTATATTGCTGGTAACCATCCTGTTCTTTGTGTTAACCGTGAACAGTATTAATGTAAACAGAAATAAGATCAGGACACTGGATAACAAAATTAAAACCGCTCAAGAACAGCTAAACAGTGCGCGCATTATGAATCAGCAACTTAGCCAGTTTGCAAGGATTATAGATAATAGTTTAACCCGCGAAGCCAGCATTAACTTTGATGAAATAAATGCCTTTAAAACCAGAATTGGCGAATTGGCAGATCAACGCTCCATTACTATTAATAAGCTATCCGATAGCAATAAGTTCTCTTTGCCAGGTCTGGTGGAAACTACCTATACTATGGAAATGGAAGCTACTTATGTGCAAATCGGACAGTTTATTTCCGATTTGGAAGCAATGGATAACATCATAAAAATCCATGCCCTGGATATCAGCCCTCTGGCTGTTTCCGATAAAGAAGTGACCGTTGCCAATGCTCCAAACCGATACAGAGTAACAATTGAACTCTCTGTATTCAAAGTAAAGAGGGAGGCATAAGATGCAGCTGAGATTTATTAAAGACCTCACTATTGCTCTGATAGTGATATCCCTGTTTGTGATGGCTGTTCGCCTCGTAAGCTTATATTCTTCCTGGACAAAAATACCGGAGAAATCCATCCATACCAGAGAATCGGTTTCCGATACTTTGCTCACTAAAATAAGGTCTATTGAGAATTCCATTCAGGACAGGAAGATGTTTGTATTTAATTCCTCTAAAGACCCTCTGCGTCAAGGTAATATCATCAAGGACAAAGTGGATAGAGAAAAGGAATATGAAGAAATGCTGAAAAATACATTCCGTCTGGCTACTACAGCTCGCGATGAATATGGTAACAAAATTGCTTATATTGAATATCAGGGTGAACTGATTGAAGCAAGAGTTGGAGATACTGTTAGAGGTCGGCATATTCTGGATATTCAAGACAGAAGCATACGCTATAGTTATAATGGTGCAGTTACGACTACAGAACTTGCACCCCGCCCTGCCAAACCAGCAGAAGAAACAATTTATGGTACTGGCACAAGCGGGAATTGGTAAAATATAATGATACTGGGAGTAAATATGAAACACATTACACATTGTAAATGTCATTATGCGTTAATCCTGATGCTCATTTTCCTGGCAGGAATTTCTATCTTGAGCGCGCAGGTTAAAAGAGACCCTGTTCTGGATACGAAAGTAACCTTCAACGCAGATGATGCAACGCTTTCCTCGGTGTTTAAAGCTCTATCTAAATTGAGCAACACTAATATCGTTCTGGCTGTTGATCAAGCAGGAACTACCGATAAAGAAGAGAAAAGAGTTACCATTAATATCAAAGATGTAGGAATTGAAACAGCCGTTTCTTTGGTTGCAAGCTCTGCTGGCTTATCCTATCGGGTTATTGGTGCTAACACATTTTTAGTGGGACAAAAAGAAAACATTATGGAAGAAATGGGCGAACGGAGTAATATTATCTTTTTGAATAATCTGGATGCTAAAAAAGTGAGCGCTGCCCTTCAGGATACAAAAGGCAAAATAACTGCTTTGGAAGGTCAGAATGCGATAATGGTTTACGGCAATCCGGAGACCTTTAAGGAAGTGGAACAGCTGGTAAAATTGATTGACACACAGCAGCAGCAAGTAGAGATCCGAGTGCGCCTGATAGAAGTGCATATCAATGATGCCCAGCAAATTGGCGTGGATTGGAGTAAACTGAACCATTTAACAACTATCCTAGCAGAGGACCCGGTAAATCAATATGGAGCTGGGCTGCCTTATAATTACACCGATGTAAACGGTTATTTGCCACATGGCGATCCTACCGATTTTGGAGTTATTCCTGATGAACAATATTTTCAGCGGATAAACGGTTTTGACGATATTGGTCATTTCAGCCGTCAGCTAACTGCTTTTGATGTAACAATTGACTGGTTACTGGAAAATAATGCCGCTCAGCTGTTAACCGATACAAGAGTAACGGCTTTAAGTGGAGAACTTGCTACAATGCATATTGGGGAAGTTGTTCCATTTGTAGTTACCGATAAAGAAAATCAGTTGCTGGTTGAGCGTTCCGAAACAGGAATTATTCTAAATGTTACGCCCAAAGTTAATCAGGATGGCAATATCACGATGAACATAAATCCGGAAGTTAGCTCGGTAACTGAATTGGTTGGTGGTTATGTTCCCCGCACGAAAGTTCGCCGAGTAACTTCTGCGGTAACGGTTCCCAATGAACACAAGATTATTGTGGGTGGATTGTTAAATTCCAACATCACGAACAAAATTGATAAGATACCCTTATTGGGGGAATTACCTATTATTGGCAAGATTTTCCAGCATCGTTATGAAATAGTGGAAAATACTGATTTAATTATAGAAATCACTCCCCGGCTTGTTTCTATGCAGGAAACTGCTCCTACTCCCAAGCTGGATGAACGGTTAACTCGCTCTTTAATTCAATATGAAGAAGAAGAAGCGAAGGAGGAGTAAAAATGAAAAAATACAGCTCCTTAATGTCAATATTCACTCTGTTGCTGATAGTATTAGTCAGTTTTAGTGCGAGTTGCGATAAGAGAAATCCCCCACCTATTATAGCCCCGGTTCCTTTACCACCTGAAGCATCAGCGGAAAGATATATAACCTCAATAATGGCAAGCCCGGAAACTATCTATGCCGATTATGGCATAACCTATTCAATTATAGAGGCAGAAGTTAAAGATGGAGAGGGCTTTGGGGTTGCTAATCAGATAGTAAAATTTAAAACCGATTTAGGTAGAATATTATCGGATGTTCCTACCGATAGTAGTGGAGTTGCTAAAACTACATTTTATTGGTATGGTGGTGAGATAGGGATGGCTACAATTTCTGCAATAGTGAGAAATTATGATGCCAGTGGCGACACTTTAATCTGGCAGGACTCTACTGCCGTTAATGTAGAAGTAAGGGATATTCCTCCGGTTACTAATATTGAACTGAAACTTCCGCGTCCCGATTCCATCTATGTAATGCCTATTATGCAAGAGATAAATGTAATTGCAATTCCTACCAATGAAGAAGGGCAACAAGTTCCCAATAACACATTGGTTACTTTCAGTTGTTTAGAGAAAGGTTACTTTGTAGATAGCGGGGGTAATGAAATAGGCACAACTGCGATAGCGGGAACTTATAATGGGCGAGCTACGGTAAAATACAAATCTGGAACTCATGCCACAACTATGCCGGAGGAAGACCACGAAATAATTACAGCTATGGTTGGGGGAGCTTCGGACTCAAGAATAATAGAGATTGAACCGGGAAATCCCTCAAAAATGCAGCTGAGCACTTGGGTTCAAGTGAATGATAACTTGGTAGAGGCAGATACCAGTTCGGTTAATAGTCCCAATTGGATCTTTGTTCACGCAACATTATTAGATGCTTTCTATAATCCCTGTCCCCGGATACCCGTGAAATTCACTACTGATTTGGGCTCTTTTTTAAATACTACCCAAACGGTTACTCAAAATACCCAAACGGATGGAGTGGCTTCTGTCAGGTTTACTCCGGGTTTATCTGCGGGAGCAGCTAATATCCAGGCAAGTGCCAATAACGATACTTTAAAGGCAGTTACCGTTTTTATGATAACTTCCAATGAATTATACTCTTTAGATTTCACTCAACAAAGCCAGATAAACTTGAATGTAGCTAATACCGGGGGTTTGGAATCTGCAATTTTAAGAGTTAAATTGAGAGACATTAACGGTAATTTGATAGATTCGCCGCAAAAAATATACTTTAAAATAGATAATCCAAATCCTCCCGAGGGTGCTAATATCAATGGCCATGCTCCAAGTGACTCGGTTGAAGTTACATCCAGCGGGGGAGAAGCTCAGGTTTCTATTAATAGCGGAACAGAATCCGGGATAATAAGAATCAAAGCATCCTGGGTTAGTGCTGATGGGACTCGCTATATTTATGCCATAAAAACCAATATCGTTATCCGTTCAGGTCCTCCGATTACAGGAGGAATTACTTCCTTTGTCAGCGGCTTTGATACCGGGGTTAATTTGGGCGGTGGTTTATGGCGTGTGCAGTGTGGTGCTATAGTTAAAGACCGCTATAATAACCCTGTGGATTGGGGAACCACGGTTTGGTTTTCTATTCCCAATAATGCCGATCCGATTATGTGTCAAGTTATTGCCGAATCCTATACGGGTAATATAAATGCTGAAGGTGATTCTACGGCTGGTGTTGCCTATACCTATGTTATTTATAATGGAACTTTAACCTATCAGACCATTACAATTCATGCCAGCTGTGGTAATGATTCTGATGGCAACGAAATTTATGGAGAAACTCCATGCGTTTTACCGTTAAACGGACCTGAAGCATACATAGAGCCGCAGCCGGCAACATTGATGTTTGACTTGGCTCAAGTAAACTATGAATCAGCAGATATCTATTTCTATGTTACCGATGGTCAGGGGTGTCAAGTGAGTAATGCTAAGGTAATGTTCCTGGCTCCAGATGGGGGTCATTTCATCTATAGTCCCAATGCTATCTATGATCCTTCATTACCGGCGAACGAATATTGGTTGCTGCGAACTGATGCCAATGGTTATGCTATTGCCAAGATTGCATTTAAACCGCAAGAATGTATTCCTCCGATTGAAGGTTTACCGCAGCCCAAATCAATGCGCATTAGAGGAACGCTGATAGAAGGTTTGCTTACCAGGGAAACTATTGTTACGATAGTTATGTTTGATCCTACTGCGCCCTGGTAATAAGTAAATATAAAATAATCCGAATTGCGGGTTGGATATTTAATAAAGTAGTTGTTGAAATATCCGATCCGCAAATTCGGGAAAACCTGTGAATTTCATAATAAGGATAAAGTAATGGTTTATAATCCACAATTTGCCCGGCTGGGAGAAATTCTTGTGCACGAGGCATATACAACAGAAGAACAAGTTAAAGAAGCATTAGTAAAACAGAGTAATTTCGGTTTAAAATTGGGTGAGACGCTTATCAAGCTGGGTTATTTAACCGAGAATGAATTACTTGCCGCTTTACATCAGCAATTGGGCTATGATGTTGTTCAGGATAACGAGCTAATGGACCTGGATATAAGTATTGTCAGCTTAATTCCCGAGCCGTATGCTTTGGAAAATAAAGTTTTGGCATTACGGGAAGAGGGTGATGGGGTAGTTGTAGCAATGACTGATCCCGAGAACCTGAATGTTTCCGATAGCTTGAAGAAACTCCTGGGGAAAAACATAAAGCCCGTTTTAATTGGCGATTCTTCTTTACACGATGCTATAGAAAAATATTATAAAAGTATTCGGACTACCAGTCAGGTGGAAGATGCAGTAGGCGGATTTGAATTTGTAGCAGTTGACGAGGATGAGAATGAAATCACTATTGCGGCAGCTACTGAAGATGTAGATGCACCGGCTGTGAAGATGATTAACCTCATAATTAATGAAGCAATTAAAGCTGGAGCAACAGATATCCATATAGAGCCAATGATCAAGGTCTCCCGCATCCGTTTTCGGGTAGACGGTGCTTTAAGAGAAGTTATGACTCCCCCAATTGGAATGCACCCCAGTTTAATATCTCTGATTAAAGTGATGAGTAAATTAAATATTGCAGAGCGTCGCTTGCCTCAAGATGGTCATATTTCTTTAAAGACCACTATCAAGAGCGTGGATGTGCGTGTCTCTATAACTCCTACAGTTTTGGGAGAAAAAGTAGTGATGCGTCTTTTGGATAAAGGGGAATTCGGTTTCAAACTTACCACCCTCGGTTTTGAACAGGAAGATATGGATATCTTCAAAAAGATAATCCGGCGTCCTTATGGCATCATTATTGTTTCAGGACCTACCGGAAGCGGAAAATCCACCACTCTTCACGCGGCGCTAAAAGAAATACAAAATATAGAATCTAACATCATTACGGTAGAAGACCCCGTTGAATACCGTCTGGAAGGGGTAACGCAAATTGAAACTAAAGAGCAGATAGGTCTCACTTTCGGTTCTGCTTTGCGTTCTGTTTTGCGTCAAGACCCCGATATTGTTCTCATTGGAGAAATTCGTGATGAGGAAACAGCCGATATAGCCATCAAATTTTCGTTAACCGGTCATCTGGTTTTCACTACTTTGCATGCTAATGATGCTCCTGCCACAATAACCCGTATGATAGATATAGGCATCAAACCCTATTTAGTTGGTTCTTCCTTATCGTTAGTGATGGCCCAACGGTTAGTGCGGAAAATATGCAAACACTGTGAAAGAGATTATATCCCTACCGAGCAGGAAATCAATGATGCCGGTTTAACGAAGGAAGAAGCAAGTAAAATCAATTTCAAAATTGGAGCTGGTTGTGTCCATTGTGACAATACAGGTTATTCAGGACGAGAAGGTATCTTTGAGCTGTTAACGATCAATCCTGAAATCCGTAGTATTATTTATGAAGGCGGAAATCAAGACCTTATTCGGGAAGCTGCTTTAAGAAATGGAATGCGCACTCTTCACGATGCTGCCATAACCAAAATGAAAAAAGGAATCACTACCATCCGGGAAGTCATAAAAATGACCGTGGTTGAGTAATAAATTTCGGGAAGGTAACTCGCTATGCCAAATTTTGCCTATATCATTAAAGATGCCAAGGGCGCCAGAATTGAGGGTATGCTGAAAGCGGATACCCTGGATGTGGCGGTAGATAAACTTTCCAAAGAAGGCAATACCATTATCAGTGTAAAAGCTGCCGCCGAGGGTGCTTTTAAGGGCAAACTCTCTCTCTTTGATAAAGTTATGCTGGCTATCTATAAATTTAGAACCGGGGTAAGCTTAAAAACCCTCGTGTTCTTTACCCGTCAGCTTTCAACTATGTTTTCCGCCGGTCTCACTATTGAAAAAGCTATTACAGACCTGGAAAAGGAAGAAAAGAGTAAGAAATTTGCCAAAGTTCTGCGTAAACTTTCAGATGACATTCGCAAAGGTTATTCCCTCTCTGAAGCGATGCAACAGCATCCGGGGGTTTTTAATCCGCTATATATTGCCTTAGTTACAGCAGGAGAGGTCTCTGGAACTCTACATACGGTTTTGGATGAATTAGCTGACTATCTGGAAAAGGTAGAGGATACCAAGCGTAAAGTTTACAGCGCCTTAGCTTATCCTATTTTCATTGTTATTTTTCTCTTCTTTGTGGTTTGGGGAATGTTCTATTACATCATTCCTATGTTTGCCGATGTGTATGCCAATTTCCATGCCGATTTGCCAGCACCAACTACATTAGCTATAAATATCAGCAATTTCATCACCAATAATGTATTTATGTTTATAGTAATTGTGCTGCTGGTAATCTTAAGCTTTTTCCTGGTAAATCTTACCGATAAGGGACGCTATGTGTTTGATACTATTAAACTGCGAATTCCTGTAATCGGGAAAGTAATCTCCAACTCCATTATGAGTAAATTTTCTCGGACTTTCAGCATTTTGATGGCTGCCGGCGTACCCATTATGGATACTATGGAATTAACCGAAAATGTTGTCCAGAATGCAGTTATAGAAAGTGCAGTGCGCAAAGCCAGAGTGATGGTGAAAGAGGGTTATGGCGTAGCTAATGCTTTCCGCAGAACTGGAATGTTTCCACCTACATTGCTGCAAATGATTTCCACCGGCGAAGAAACCGGGGATATGGATAAATTGCTGTCTAAAGCAGCAGAATTCTATGAAAAACTTGTGGATTCCGTTATTGACCGCTTAACTTCGTTGATAGAACCACTTTTAATCATTTTTATGGCTGTTATCGTGGGAAGTATTATCGTAGTTATTTATCTGCCAATCTTTGACCTGGGAGAGGCAATGTCCCAAGGTCTTCGCTAAGTTCATCAGAGAGAGGATGTTGTTCCGCCTTTTTTTCTCACGCAGATTTCGCAGATTTGATTTTAGAAATAAGGATAAATAGGGTTGGGATGTATAGGCGGATGTTGTTCCGCCTTTTTTTCTCACGCAGATTTCGCAGATTTCGCAGATTTGATTTTAGAAATAAGGATAAATAGGGTTGGGATGTATAGACGGACGCCGTTCCGCCTTTTTTCCTCACGCAGATTTCGCAGATTTCGCAGATTTGATTTTAGAAATAAGGATAAATAGGGCTGGGATGTATAGGCGGACGCCGTTCCGCCTATTTTTTGTTTTTTAAATGGTGCTTCGGCGAGCGCCAGTACGTACCGGCGGACGCCGTTCCGCCTTTTTTTGAACGACATTCTGCTGTTCTTTCGGAAGGTTGACCTTCTGGTCAACCCACCTCTCACACTTTGTTTCTTTATCACAAGGCAAGCGGTAACGAAAATGCCTGGGTTGCCGAACTCCGATTCGGCAAATGCCTTCAGGCATATTTTTTTTAAAGGACTGCGACATTTTTTGGCAAATCGGAATTTGCCAACCCATAAATTATCTGCAACATTATTGACTAATACTACAGGGTCGTTAATATCAGTCGTTTTCACGGAACATTTTTATGGTGTATCAGTTCCCGATTTTTGGCGTTATGCCGCGAATGAGATTCCCGTATCGTTCCCATATCGCGATACGGGAACGATACGGGAGTCATATCGGAAAAATAAGGGCACGAAGAAAGGATAATGCAGGGTTCTATTTAGGGGTGATATTGATTCTAGTTGCTAGTAGCAAGCTATGGGTTTATCTAGTCGTATGTCCGGTAAAATGAGAATCAGCTTACCCGTTTTTTCACAGCTACCTTTGTGTCTATTTTTCTTTTTCCTGCAACAGGTATGAATATTGCTTTATTTTAGCTTAGGAGATAGAAATGAAAAAATATCTTTTTGTGGTAGTATGTTTATTTCCCCTTTTATGTTGCGGAGCTCCTTTTTGGAATCTTCCTTCAGCTGTTACACAACCCGATGGTTCGGTCTTAAACCTATTTGCCAGTGGTGACGAATATGCCAATCGTTTACACGATGCGAAAGGTTTTACTGTTATACAAAG
>Ga0302253_1000951_pt1 | contig 20091 bp, 16 predicted proteins | sample AAG_RA_Trp_MG_FD_193537 | JGI IMG/M metagenome (GOLD analysis project Ga0302253, IMG submission 193537) | Enriched activated sludge microbial communities from anaerobic digester in WTTP, New Holstein, Wisconsin, United States - AAG_RA_Trp | ecosystem: Engineered > Bioreactor > Anaerobic >...
CCGGGCTGAAGTCCCGGACCCGGCCCATCTGGGCGAACTTGCGACGGCCCGTGCGGATCTGGACCGTGTGGATGCCTGGGGCCCGGGGATACACCCGGCGTCCGTCTACATCCCGCATCTCTGCATAAGGCGGGATGTCGAACCAGTCCGGCCAGAACCGGACACCACGCGGGATGTCCGTTCCCCGGTGCAGGTCCTGCAGGCGCATGGGTGACATGTTGTCGTAGATCACATCGATGATCAGGTTCTCATCATCCTGCTCCGGATGCAGGTCCAGCTCATAGAAGATAGGATTGCGCCGCACCTCGTCGCGGGTGAGCGGTTTATCCGGTGTGAGCGGCTCAAGCCCACTGAACTTTCCCCGATACAATCCGGTCACCTTTGCGACCGGCTGCACGTTCTCATAAACCATGATAGTCCTCCATACATTGTTCGTGCTCGTCCCGGAGTTTCTTGAACTCCTCGACGATCTCATCATACTTGCCGATCTTCTGGTAGATGGCAAACAGCATGGGATAGAGCGGGAGAACGGTCCCGAGAACTATCCCTAAAACTTCAATTTCCATGGCGGTCCTCCGCAAAGAGACGAGGGGACCAAAAAGAGAGGGGACCGGAGGTCTCCTCCCCTCCGGGTCGTTTCGTCAAAACGGTTCTAGGCGAGAGCTGCCACAGTGTCCGCCCAGGTCTCCACATTCGTCCGGATTGCGTCATCCGAGTACGAGGTGATGGTGACCCGGTCGCGGCTGAAGTTCACCATGTAGAGCTCGCCGTTCGCGTCGTGGCACTTCAGGGTTGCCGAGAAGGCATCCTTCCCAAGGTCGTGGACCACGGTGCCGCCATGTGCCGTGCTGACCGCAGCGGCTGCAAGGATCGCAGTCACACCGGCATTGAACTTTGCCAGGGTGTCGAACTTGTGGCTGCCCGTGCCAACGGTCTTGGCCAGTGCGTCCTGGTAGACCATCTTCGCGGTGTAGGCCTCCTTGGTCATTTCGACCGGCGGGTGGCTCTCACCGGCAGTCATATACGCTACACACTCAAAGGGATTGTCGGTTATGACCGACTGGACGATCGTGTTGAACGTCGCAACATCCACAATGGGTTCTGCAAGGGTGCGGGTCGCACTCTTGACATTTGCACTCTGTACGAAATCTGCCATTCTTCACTCCCGCCCTTGGGCCCTTGGGCTGAATATTACTCTATAGGACGGGGGGGTTAGGTTTTGCTGAAGGGAGAACCATTGTAAGCAGATTGGAAAAATGAATAAGGCCACAAACAAGAATCTATCATATCCAACTCCGTAATTATTTGTGAGAATCGGCTATGACCTCCATAATTTCAAAAAATCAGAATAAACCGACTCTATATCCCTGCTCCACGGAAAATAATAATTTTGAAAATCTTGTTGAATTTGCCAACAACCAGACGAAGCTATATTGTGAAGTGAATCCCGTTACGGGAAGAAAACTCAAAGGCCAGATCTTCACACCTCCCAAAATCGCGTCGTTCATGGCGGGATTATTCTCACCTCAGAACAACAAAATAAGAATTTTAGATCCTGGCGCTGGGACCGGAATATTAGTTGCAGCAATTTGTGATCGATTTATTCAGGAAAATCGTCGAAATCTCGATATTACAATCAATGTGTATGAGAACGACAAAACTGTATTACCGTTTCTCCAGTCAACATTAGAAGCCTGCAAGATGGCGTTGAATGAACAGGATTGTTCGATGGATTTTCAGATTTTTGAGAGTGATTTTATCCTTCATCATGCAAAAGTCGATACTGACAGAGGCTGGACGGTCTATTCTCTCGATCTGAAGACGAGATACGATCTGATAATTTCGAATCCCCCTTACTACAAATTAAACAAATCTTCACCAGAGGCGCTTGCACTTCAACAATATGTTTACGGTCAGCCAAACATTTACGCATTCTTTATGCTTCTTTCCGGAATGTTGTTGAACCAGACCGGTGAAATGGTATTCATCACTCCGAGAAGTTTCTGCTCCGGTCTCTACTATTCAAAAATACGGAGATGGTTTGTCAATACTCTCACTCTCGATCGTCTCCATCTCTTTGAAACCCGAAAAGACGTGTTTGTTGACGATGAGATCTTGCAGGAAAATCTTATTTTTCACGCAACGAGCGCCCTGCCAAAATCCGACGGAAAAACCCTGATCAGTGTGAGCTATGATCGACAATTCACCCAATACCAGGAAATGACGGTCCCATCAAAAGACGTTGCCTACTGTCGGGGAGACGACTGTTATATCCGGATTCCGATATCCAAAACAGATCTGGAGATAATTGAGATCGTCGATTCCTGGCCCGAGACACTCAACTCATTGGGATTTGAGATCTCGACGGGACCGGTCGTCGATTTCCGGGCTGTGAAACATCTCAGGGCGACCTTGGAGAATTCGAATTGTGTTCCGTTGTTATGGATGCACAATATCAAAGGCATCGATGTTGAATGGTCCGCCGGGAAGAACGGCAAAGCAAAGGCAATCGAAATAAATCCTGAATCGAAGAACCTTGTCCTACCGACAAGGAATTACGTAGTCATGAAACGATTCACCTCTAAAGAGCAGAAGAAACGTGTTCATGCTGCTGTATTGAACGCTGATAATTTCTCTGCTTTTGAATTCATCGGCCTCGAAAATCACCTGAACTACATTCATAAAAACCGGTCCCTGATGACTCTCGATGAAGCGTACGGAATTTCAGCTCTCCTGAATACAACTATCATCGACCAATATTTCCGGGCCCTTAATGGAAACACACAGGTTAATGCAACGGATATCCGATCGCTCTCCTTCCCGGAATATGATAAAATTTTAGAGATCGGGAAACTGGCGAGGAAGAAACATCTTAATCCAGATTTTGATTGCGACGAAGCGATTTCCAAGGTTTTGAAAATCAGAAAACATCTCGTGAAAAACTAGGGTGCTGAACTACGATGAGCAAAGTTGACGATGCATTGAAAATCCTAACGTTGATGGGGATCCCCAAAGCACAGCAGAATGATCGGTCCGCGTTAACGCTTCTCGCTGTGCTCGATGTCAAGAAGAAAACTCCCTGGAAAGACGCAAAAGAGCGCCCGATTATTATTCACGACATAATGGGATTCATCAGTGAAAATTACAAAGTAACCTACGCCGAGAATTCAAGGGAGACGATTCGAAGGCAAACGCTGCACCAGTTCGAGCAGGCCGGTATCGTTATCAGGAACAGGGACGATCCCACGCTCCCTACTAACAGCCCGAAAAACAATTACACGATAACCCCGGAAGCGTTGTCCGTAATCCGTGCGTTCGGAACCTCTGGATTCGACACAGAACTCTCCCATTTTACAGTGAATCACGGGAAACTGATTGAGAAGTATGCAGGCCGGAAGCGCGAACACGATTTGACGGTTACACTCAACGAAGAGATCTTGACGCTGACTGCCGGAGCGCACAACGAATTACAAATTGCCGTTCTTCGCGACCTCTATCCAAGGTTTTTACCTGGATCTGAGTTGCTCTATCTCGGCGATGCAGCAAATAAGATGCTGAAAATCAATGAGAAACTCGTCGAAGAATTACACTTTCCCATTACCCAACACGACAAACTCCCAGATATCGTCTTTTACGACAGAAAGAAGAACGTGTTGTTTCTCATTGAGGCCGTTACCTCTCACGGTCCGATGTCTCCAAAGCGAGTTCACGAGCTTACAGAACTATTGTCGAAGAGTGGGATCAAGCAAATTTTCATTAGTGCTTTCCCGACGAAAAAAGAATTCAAGAAATACTTCGATGAGACCGCTTGGGAGACTGAGGTCTGGTTAGCTGATGAGCCGGATCATATGATTCATCTCAACGGCCCTAAGTTTTTATTTGTGTTGGATGATGAAAAAGCCAGAAAATGAAGTTCAACCAGCGAAGGAGATTTTATACCTATTTAGGATTGTGTTATGACACAAGAATCAGGTACCGCTGCTGAATCAATTCAAGAAGCAGCCCCACTTCGATATCGAGCTGTGATTCTAACCGCACTTGGACTTGAATATAACGCAGTTCTGTCTTATCTCACTAATCCCGAAAAAAAAGTTCATCCAGATGGATCAATTTACGAGACAGGTACAATCACATTGAATAATTTTGATTGGGAAGTTACTTTAGTTGAAACCGGGGCCCACAATATATCAGCGGCCAAAGAAACCGAACGAGCCCTCGCGACGTTCAATCCAAACATAGTTCTTTTTCTTGGGGTTGCTGGCGGACTAAAGGATGTATCAATCGGTGATGTTGTTTCATCAACGAAGGTGTACGGTTATGAATCTGGGAAAGCGGAAGTAAATTTTCATCCAAGACCTGAGGTTTTCACTCCAAATAATTTAATGATACATCTTTCTCGACTAATTGTGCGAGAGGGAAAATGGGTTAAAAGACTAAACCTTTCTCTTCAACAGAAAATACCAAAAGCTTTCATCGGTGCCATTGTAGCTGGTGAAAAAGTAATTGCCTCGAAAGAATCGAAGGAATATAAAGAAATTAAAGATACCTATGGCGATGCACTTGCAGTTGAGATGGAAGGCCTTGGATTTATGCAGGTTGCGGCAGATCATCGAGATATCGATGCACTATTAATTCGGGGAATATCTGACTTAATCGAAAAAAAATCCGAATCCGATGCAACCGGCTCACAAGAAAACGCAGTGAAAAATGCGAGCGCTTTTGCGATCGAAGTCTTGGCAAATTATGGTTTAATTAAGAAGAGTTCGGGAGAAGGCTTGGAAATTTTCACCCGTATTCCGATAAGCAGGGCACAAGTAACCCAATATTCTGATCAATCCTCGAAGGGAATTCGAACGGGTCTTTCTGACGAAACTACGCATATAGCCACACCAGATATTATTGATGAACAACTTGGCACGGAATATAACGCTGAGTTAAACAATATCAAAAAATTATTAGATGAGTTTAATCCAACGACTGCCCTTTCCCTTCTCTATTCCCTAAAAGACAGAACTTCAATGAGGGCCTCGAACGAGGTAAAATATCGAATTCTTACGAATGAAGCTGTTGCAAATATTCAATTGTTAAAATTTTCGGAGGGTGGAAAATTACTGATCCAAGCTTTACAATTTAATCCGGATAACGAAAAAGCTCTCGGAAATGTTGCGTTCGGTTATCTTTTGAACAAGAACTATGAAAAAGCTCTTGAATATGCTCACATGGTCCTTCAAAAGAACCCATTGAGTGCACGTGCCTATTCTGTTATTATTCAATCAAGAATCCCTAGCGAATCGATCGATACGATATTGCCATCTCTTCCGCAAGAAGTAACTAACACTCAGGATGTTGCCGAAGCTATTGGGCAATTATATTACAATGCTGAGAACTTTGTCGAATCTTCAAAATGGCTCAAAATTGCACTTGCAAACTCAGTGACAAAGGAGGATTTATTTTTAAAAGGATTGTTGGCTTCTTCCATCCTAAATTGTGTTAAAAGTAATGAAAATACGCTTGATGGTTTACAAATATCTGATGAGCCGCGTCAATTATTGTTAAAATCCATTTCACTTTTCGACGAAGTATGGTCCAGGATCTCAGCAGATCCTAATCTCCAAAAATTGCATTCCTCGTGGATTGCGGAAAGAGGCGTTGCTAAAAGAATTCTTGGTTTAATCGATGAATCCTCAAAAGATATTAGCGAGGCATATGATTTAGAGCCCCAAAATCCAAGATATATTCACTTAAAAGGACTTTTAGAGTTTGAGTTAGGACATCCTTCGGTTGCAGAATCTTTGTTAAAACAAGTTGTATGGGATCCTTCAACACCCGGCGCGTTGTGGATGTACTTGAATTGCTTACGGAAGCAGAATAAATCCGACGAAGGTATAAAAAATATAACAGATTTTCTACGAGAGAGCAGATCTAAAGAACAAGAAAGTGTTCTTTATCATTTTTTGATCGTTTTCAATATTGACAAAGGAAAAGACTTCTTTCCAGAAGCTAAATCCATCGCACAATCTCAATACGAGAGTAATGAAAATGATATTGCGAAGGTAGTCGAACTCGTCAAAGTTTTGCAGTTCATTGGAGAAAATGATAAAATTGAGCAATTTATTCAAAAAATAAAGGAGTTATATTCAGAATCAATTCCTGCATTACAGAAATTAGAAATTGCCGACATTTTCTTAAATTCACGTCAATTCGATGACTCCGCGACAATTTATGAGAGTGTCATCGATCCAACACAAAATACACCTTTCACCCAAAAGCTTATCGACGCTTATTATCTCGGCGGCAATCATAAACGTGCGTTAGAATTATGCCGCTCGTTGCATGCAATCTATGGGCCACTCCCACATTCTTCAACGATTGAGCTGGCAATTTATCATAAAATCGGTGATCTGATTCAAGCTGCAAATGTTTGTGCACAATATCTCAAACTCCACCCAGAAGATTACGAAATGAAATTGAACGAGGCTATCGTAAATTTGCGTTCAGATAATACCGATAAAGTTCTTGAATTTTTAAAAACTCGCCCCCAATATGAGAACCTTGCTTATGGAGTAGGTGCGAAATTAGCTCATTTATACTATTCTATGGGAATGTTTGATGACGCAATCCAATTGGCGTATGATCTCAGATATAGAAACTATCACCGTCCTGAAGCGCACCTCGATTATATCCATTTAATTGTGAATATTGAAGACCGGTCACCAATATTAACAAAGCCATCTATCATCGGAATTGACTCAGCAGTACAACTGGTAGATCGTTATGGAAAAACATCACAATACATAATATGTGACACATCCGTTAAGGATCCGAAAAATTTTGAATTAACGATGGATAGTGATCTCGGAAAACAATTATTAGGAAAAACTGAGGGCCAATCGATATCCTTGCAAAAAACTTCATTCGTCGAAAACACCGTCCAGGTTACCAGTATTCTTAGCAAATATATTTACGCATTTCAAGACAGCACCAACAATTTCAACCAACTATTCCCAAGCAGTTCTGGAATTTATCGTATTCCATTCGGAACAGGACCTGATGGAAAACTTGTGCCAGAGGATATTCAAAATCTCAAGAAGATGGTGAGCCAGAATCAACAACATACTAGTTCTATTCTTGATTATTACAAAAAGCGACAATTTACTATTGCTGCCGTTGCGGAAGCAATTAGGGCAGATATATTCTCGGTTTGTGCCTATCTATCAAACGATTCTACACTCGGTATTTTCTGTAGTTCAGGTAATGCAAATGAAAGAGACGACGCAATAAAAAATCTACAACCCAATTGTAAACTCATAATAGATCCTGTCGCCCTTTACACCGTGTATTCTCTTGGTATCGGGGACATTATTGTTAAAAAATATGGAAAATTTGGGATTACCCAGAGCACAGTAGATTTGATTCATGGCGCTATCCTGAACTATGGTGGTCAAAAGGCGCGAGGTTATATGACGTTGTTTCAAGTTGGAGATAATCTCGGTTATGTACCAACAAGTTCTGATCAGATAAAAATGGCGAGAGAGAACCTGGAGAAAATGTTGGAATGGGTTCGATCTAAATGTGAAATAATTCCTTGTTATCCGGCCTTGAATCTAAAATCGACGAAGAAAGAGGAATATAATAATCTTTTTGGGGAGGCTTCTATCGATACTATTCTTATTGCATCCCAACCAAACAACATTCTTTTTTCCGATGATGGACTTCTTCAAGCGATTGCAAAACAATTATCCTCCTCCTCGTGTGTTTGGACCCAGATTCTATTAATGGATCTGTCTTCAAGCAGCATGATTACATCTGACAAACTAGAGGAATTTTCAATTCAACTCGTTATGCGTCATTATTTCCATACAAGTGTAAACTCAAATGTTCTTTTGAAGGCCGCGACCCTAGCCGAATGGGATGTTAAAACTCCATTTATTGAAGTTCTTGAATGCTTGAAAGAAGGTAAATCTGATATCGATTCTTCAACTATTGTTGGAATACAATTCACTGAATTGTTATGGCGAAAGCCAGAGGAAATAGATACACGAAATTATTTACTCGTAAAATTGCTCCACGATTTGACAATTCAACGAGATAAATCATATATTATCAACTGTTTCAACCAATCGATATTTCATAGTCCTAGATTATCATCTCAACAAAAATACGATATTTTAGGCATTATTGAATTATTTGACAGCAGTTTGTCGTAATTTTCCTTATTTCAAATCATCTTCTAAATTCCCCGGCACAACCCACACCGCCCCGATCCCCGCAAACGCCTTCTCAAACCGCTCCGGCCCATCCCCGACGTAGAACAGCGCCGGTGAGAATGTCGGTCCCGACTCATTCCCTGTCGGTCCGACAAACCGGATGCGGGCCGAAGGAAAACACACCCGGCACGATGTCGCCGTCAGCGTCTTCCAAGCAGCGGTCTCAGTTGCCGATTTCCACAGCACAACCGCTTCCGTGGTCCGGCCTGCGGAACGCTCCAGATATAATTTTGAAAACCACCTCTCGACACCGGGTCCGAACGGTGGATTGAGGAAGGCCCGGCCTTCCCACGGCTGGATAAGCCCGTTGTCCTGAGCTGTGTAGTGCCTCGCTGCCAGCACGTTCGGGATCTCCCGGCTGTTGCTGGCCGGGTCAAGGTCGATCACGCCCAGGCACGCGATCACCGCATCGAGGATGTACTGAGGGGTGTAGTGCTCCGTGCTCTCATGAGAGAGCAGGGCTGGCGGGACCGTCATTAGATAATGATTGGAATAAATCCAAGGATAGGTATTGCTGAAGTGAATTAGAAGAGTTGAAAGCAACAACCTTGATGTCTGTCTAGACCAAAATGTGGTCTATTAGATCACCCCAATATAAAAGGATTGGAAATAATGGCAAACGATGAATCTCAAAAAGATAAGATCGACGTGGAATTCGAAGGTCTTATAAATAAACTTGAGACATCCGTCGAAAAACTTGAAGAAACTCAAAATGTTAATTTTGAAACTATTCAAAAAACAAATAAAACAATCGTTTCAAAAATTGAACGACAAAAAGGTGAATTTGCAAAAAAAATTGCCGATACTAAATCACGAATAAAAACTGTTTACAATAGCGGTATTACTCACATAAAAAAGTACAAAACTGCCGTCAACAATATCCTTGACAATTTAATAGAATTCGAATTAGTAGTGATAATCTTACTTTTACCAACAATTTGGGAGTTATTTGTATCCATACTCCCTCAGTATGCATCAATAATACCGATCCCGGTCGAATACGCAAAACCGATATTTGTCATACAACTAACGGGACTATTTCTCGCTATAATCATTTTTTACAGAAGGATGAGTAATGAAAACGACAATCTGAATTCAGAAAACCTAGTCAACCTTGAAGAGAATTTGAAAACCATCGAAGAAATTCAAAATGTCCCCTATGATGTATCGAAAGAAATTGATACGCAGAAAAGTATCCTTACCGATATTAAGTATTCATTTCTGGGATCTGTAGCCCAAGTTAAAGATTCATTCCCTGTCTATAAACAAATTCATGAGGATGATAAGTTCAGAAAAAAATGGAATTTAATTTGTGATAAGCAAAAAAACGTCCTGAAATTTTTCGGCTTTCACAAAATTGAGACCCAGATTTCTGAGCTGAAAAGGCAACCAAACTATTCGATAATGGGATATGATGAAAATACTCAAGAGAAAGAGGTAATCAAGAACCTTGCAAACAGATTAAAAATCGATTATCAAATCTTTAGTCTTTTGTCAGATAATTACAACGGAGAAAATACTGACAATCAATGGCACGAATTAAAAAATGATATCCCCAGATTACAGATTATTTCAAAGATCTTATTGAATTCTAAACATATCGATGTCTCAAATCAAAAAATTACAGAAAATGAACTGGGGGAGATACTTCAAAAAACAAACCACTTTGATATTAGTTTGATATCGAAAAATTGTGTCCTTCAAATAAGAATCTTAGATTATTTTGTAAATTACCGAGAACGACTGAAAGAAGAAGAAATAATTCTTAATAATCAACTAACAAACATCGAATTAATAAAAAATATTGATTTTTCAGGGGATTTTAAGGATAATTTTTTGAACCTTTTTTCAATGGAACTTGATAACTATCTTGGTGCTGGAGAAAACAAACCATTACGAAACGCTTTATTGGCAATTCTATTGAATAGAGATATCAATTTTAGACGAAAAACTTGTCAAAACGCATCAGATGATGTTTCCGTCCTAATTTTATTAGGATATCATGAATTATTGCGGAAAAAGCAAGAGCAAAACCAACATTTCAAGCTCAGCGATTTGCTTCAAAGTGCGGATATATTTATCGAAATTAACGAAAGATTGGACGCGAAATCCGAATCATATGACGCTGAATTATTTGATCGTTTTCAATTTTTTCAAACCAGTCTCTCTCAGGGAAATTGGTTCGATAATGAAATCTTTTTAATGAGAGCGATGTTACTTACCAAATTTGCAGAGGTCAATAAATCGCTCAACGAAGCGAAAAAATATCATATTATTCAGAAGATTATTGAAAAGAATTTTGAAAACATCAACATCAATATTGTTGAAAAAGCGATTGATGCAAATTTATTTTCAACGTATGTGATAATGACCGATGCTCGTGCAGGAGACTTTCGTAATATCATCAACAAACTTAGTATTCGAGACACTACCACATATGAACGAAAAAGCATCTCGGATATTCAAACAATCGAAAAGGAATATGGAATTTCTCTGACAAAAAATGGAAAACCAAAATATGATTTTGTTAATTACTCTCGGGGAACGAAAGTTGGAGTTCTCGATAGAAATGTCCTTTTTTTAGATTTTAAGGCAGAGTTAATGTCAGATGTAGCAAAAATTCTAGAGAAAGAAAAAGGTCCATGGAATATAGGACTATCCGTTGTTAAGATTACACCCTCAAAATATAGTTTTGGAATTCCTGACGACCAATTTGAAAAATTACCTAATGTTGAAACTAAGGATTTGGAAATTGTAAAAATAATTACAACATTGGCCCGAAATTACTTAAAGGATTCAGAAAAGGCAGTAATCACACACTTCGATAAAAACATCGACATGCTTGAAATCATTAATCACCAGAGTATTCTCAATTTAATTTCATATGATGGTATGACCTTATCAGCCGATTATCAACGTTTTTTAAACAGTTCTCAATTAAAGATTGCATTATTCCTTAGATTGAAAGACGAAGAAATTTCCAATTTTAAAGGATTGGCGATTGCTATTCACAGAAAACATATCGATCGCAAAAAAATATTAGCAATTTTCGACGAAGTCTTTTCAGATGAATATCAAAATCAATTCAATAGAGCCTTAGTTGATAGGAAATTAAATGAGTTTTCAATAGAACTGGTGAAATCGTTAGATTCTACTGCATTGCTCTGGGATAAATAAAAAATCCTCCATTAGGTTTCGGTTCTAATGGTCTTTTCCGAATCGAGTTGAGTCGGATTTTCCCTCACCCCTCTCCCGTAACAGTACTCGCAGAGCTTCACGCCAGACTCGCGATCGAGCCATACCGCCTTTGCAATCCCGCAGACTGAGCACTTCCCGACATCCGCAGTAACCCGCTTGCACCGGGAAATATCAACCGTTCCCGGCAGTGGGACCGACGCCATTTGCTCCGCTTTCATCGCCTCGTTGAAACACGACCGGCAGATCCGACGGGCCTCCTGCTGGTCCTTGGGCCGGGCCCGCCGCCCTTTGGTATATTTTTCAATATACCTGGAGCCTTTCTTCCCGCAAGACCAGCACGGGGTCTTCGGCTCCGGGATCTCGAGTTTTTTGTAGTCACCGGCCCGGATGGACCGGGGCAGGTCCTTGTTTACAGCAGGGGGTGGGGAATCCGGGCTCGTTTCAGCAGTTTTACAGCACGTGCTGTAAGTCATCGGAGCGCGTTCTGGTATCTTATTGTCGGATTGCACTGAAATCTGGGAAGATCGTTTTTTGTTTACAGCATTTTCAGAACTATGCACACACTGAGTATTCTGCAAACCGGGTTCCGATTGGGTAGCAGCATTCTCTTTTTGCTGAAAATTACCTTCTCTTAGTACAGAATTATTATTATTTACTAAGGAATCAGGAAATCCGGAAGCAGAAATCGCACCATTTTGTTTTTCAGCAGTTGCTGAAAATGTGCTGTAAACGTGCTGTAATGCTGTAAACGACTCTGCGCCAGCGTCGTTGCTGCCACTCTTGTTGTCCTTGACCTTGTTGTTGTCCATGCTCTTGTCGCTGTCCTTGCGTTTTTCGTCATCATCGTAATCATCATTATCATGATCATCATGTGTCTCATGATCAAGCCAGCACATCCCGCCAAAGGACCATTGCCGGTACAGTTCACGGCTCCATGAAAATGCCTCGGTCCTGCGGCGGATCGAGATCCCGTCTTCATCGCTGACTGTCACGGTCCGGTCCGTGAATGAAATAGCAGGGCACTTTTCCAGCAGCCCTGTGTAATTCTTTCCACGGCTGTCGTAGCCTTTGAGGGCCCGGTAGATGCTGATGTACGGCCAGCCGGTGAGTTCCTGGAGATCCTGAATCGTAAATTCGGAACGGTCGGCCCGGTGAATTAAGGCGAGCAGATCCGATTCCTTCTTTGTCATCTTCGATTCTTGCCCGCCAGCCGTTCCGTTGAGAAGCGTGAAGACATCGTTTGCCGCCGAAAAATCCGCCTCGTTCGCGTACACGCAGAGCGTCCCGTCCTCGCTCGTCTTCTGCTGCCGCTGCATGAAGAAGAGGACCGCATGGCTCTTGATCAGATCGTAGAGCATATCGGGGTTGCGGCGGTTGCAGATGGCGTTGAACCGGATCCGCCGCGAATACGGGATGATAACCCAGATCATTTGCTCGTGCAGGATCTCCCAAATGGACCGGCACGTAATCAGTTCATCGGACTCTTCAATGAAAGAGTCCGGGTCCAGCATCTCCCGGGCCTGCTTCGCCGCCAGCACCCGGGCGTCCTGACCGGATGATTCGTCGATCCAGCAGGTGAGCATCCGGTTCATTACCTGATCGTCACCGGTCCCTTCCTTCTTCGCAATCCACCACACGCACCTCTCTGGGATCGTGCAGACCCGCGAGGTCAGGTCCTTTGTGACCGTCGTGTGCGTGATCGGCTCGTGGAAGTTCGAGGTCGCCGACTTCAGGATCTCCTGTATCCCGTCCGAGAGTTCGGTATCGTCGCTCATCAGGACCGTGCGGGGCTGCAAGTCTTTCATGTAATAGAGCGCCTTGTTGCTCACCGTTCCTTTCACCTTATACCGGTCCGGCACCTGGCGCATCATCTTGCGGAAGGCATGAGTCTTCCCTTTACCGGAGTCCCCGGTCACCGAAACGTGCAGCCCGTCCGAGTTCTTCACGGCCTGCGAAGCCATCGAGAGGATCATGCACCGGGCCACAATCTCGTCGCCAACATGCTCCTGGGCGAAGGTCCGGAGCATCAGCGCCACCGGGTCGCCGTGTTCCAGCACATCGAGGGCTGCGGCCCGGGTGTCGGGGGACGCCGCGACCGGGACCGGCCCCGGGTCAGTTCTTCCCTCCTGCTCGGCCTTCGCCCGGGCCCGGTCCTTCCGAGTGGTCTGCTGCTTCTGCTCCCAATCCCTCCGCTTCGCTGCCCGGTCCGGTTCGAACCGCTCGCGGAGTTCCTGCCACCGCTGAGTACCCCCGCCACAGGAAGTGTGCTTGCAGCCGGCAAAGACTGCACCGTTGCCGAACTGGATCGCAAAGGCCCCGTCCTTGTGGGCCGATGAGAACGGGCACTGGTCGAGAATGAAGAGCGTGCCGCCGCCATATGGTTTCTCGGACCGCACGCTGATATTGTGATCCGAGAGCCAGAGGCGAAGGTCGAAGCCTTTGCCCTTTACCGAGGCTGGCTGTGCCTGGGCGTGCTGCTCGGTCGGCAGCCTCGCCGCGAGGTCCCTGAGCTGATCCGGGGTCACGACGCTCAGCTCATCCGGCGCCGAGAGGATGCGACTCCGCCGGTGCGGGCGCTCGGGCGTGCTGTCACCCTTCCGCGATACCGTGCCGTAAAGTTTCCAAATACGGGCAGCGTTGAAGTTCGCCGTATCCACAGTCACTCGCTCGTCCGAGAAGAGCGCGTCGAGGGTGGTAAGGCAACCCTTCACCAGGGCCAGGGCCGCATCATCATTCGGCAGGTCGATGCGGTACAGCAGGTGGGCCCCGTTGCCGGAGTCGGCCCGGACCGGGTCCGGAAAGCCGAGCCCGGTGATCCAGCGGGCCACCTCTTTAGCTTTCGCCAGGGCCAGCTCGTGCTCCTCGTCCGTGCTCGATACGCCACTCGGTCGCAGCGGATCAATATCCACTGGCAGCCAGCGGCGGCGCAGGATATCCGCGTCACTCGTCGTGCTGTCTTTCTTGCCAAGCCGCATCTTGATCCGGTTCGCCCGGCGCGAGAGCAGGGCCGGGTTCACTTCGTTCAGCGTGACGTAGATGCCGTGGACTGAATTGTCGGCATCGAGGGGCTCCACGGCCCGGATAAGCGCATCGCGATCGCTGAAGTAGCCGCTGTGGGTGTACTGGTCAGCGAGTGCCCGGACCTCGATGACCTGCCCGGGCCCGGCTAGAAGACTGACAGCATCACGGAGCAGACCATCCACACGTCACCACCCGGGTCCCTGCTGCGGTCTGCGGTGAAAAAAATACCAGGTCATCCACGCCCGTCGCCTTCTTTGCGGGCAGGGTCCTCCTTATTCACCGTTTGCGTATGCTCGTCGAATGTTTCGACCTTCACTGTATACCGGTGATGGAATTTCCTCTCTACTATGATCTGGAAGACCGATTTTCCTTTCTTCCGGATTTGGTCCGCAATCGCTTTCGGGATCAGGTAGAGCGGGATGCCCTCGATCTTTTCGGTCGTGACTTCCGGCTTCTGCTCCTCATCGGGCATAGGCAGCCACCTCGCGGATTGAATCGGGCAGGACCTCATAGCAGTGGATGGAGCCGTTCGGCGAAATGACCCAGACCTCGCAGCGGATGAAAACGTTGCCCGGGTTCATTGTCAGCAGGGAACGGAACTGGCAGATCTCGAACCTGCAGAAGGATTCGACATACGCCTCGCTGACCGCGCCATAGGCCACCCGGAGTTTCACGCCAAGCATTTCATAGTTGCCTTTCAACCCGACAAGATGCAGCGGGATATAACGCGAGAGGAAACTACTCTCGACCGGCAGCACCAGCTCGTAGCCCCGGGCCACGAGTAGTTCAGCAGCCCGCTCCTTTGAGTCAGTGAAAGCGCTCTGGGCGATCATGCGACACCCCCGGCACGCGATACCACCGGCCCGTGCAGCGAAAGCTTCGGGATCTCGCGGATGCTGTCCCGCAGCACCTCGAAGCACCGGAACCCGTGCGTCAGCGAATAAATCCAGATCTCGTAATGATATTCCGCATGGCCGATGTGGCGGGCGATGTGCTTGCGGAACTGCGCAACGTCGAGACTGCACTTCTGCATGATCATATCGATTGTTGATGGCCGGTGTGAGAATTTCCGGATGCGGATAAACCGGGTCTCGCCCGGGGGCCGGGTCGCCACAAGATGCGCCGGCGGGTACTTCTTGTTGAATCCGGGTGGAATGACATTCACCGAATAGCCGTGCACCTGGAGGAGCTCGCGGGCTCCCTCCTCGACCAATGTTCCGCGACGACTGGTCATGATGCTGCACCTCCTTTGTGCGGAGAGAGGATCTCGATCTCCGGTTCGTTCCCTGGCACTTCAAAGAAGATGCAGGACACATCCTCTCCGAGTGCAACGGCGAGGAACTTGTCACGCGGGACCACGTACCGCTGTTTACCCAGTGCGAGGATAACGGCCCGACCGGAGGGACTGAGATACGCACTGCCGGAAACTACCGGCATCTCAGGTACGAGTTTCGGTTTTTTCAGGATTGGTACGTGATCCCCGACAAAGAAGAGCATTCCCAGCTCTTCGGGGCAGATGTAATGCAGGTCGCCCCAGATGCGGATATGTACACGGCCTTCGTCTCCGCACATAATCTGCCCGGCAGCATAGGCGGTCATGCTTTCCCTCCGATCATCTCCGACGCTTGAGGCAGGGATTTATGTCCGTATGTCAGATTTTGTTTGGCAGTCTCACCGGTAGTTAGGGGTAACGAGCTGGGTGAGCTGCCACTTTTCCGTTTCAGTTCCGCAAATTCCTGCCGGGTCACGATCTTCCAGTGCCCGTCTTCAACCATGACCTGCCCGATTCCATAGAATCCGGTCTTCTTCTCGTATGCATCAACTGCTTCCTGCGTGACGATGAGCGGTTCGTGTGTAGTCTGGTTCATTGTTCCACCGTTTTTTTCCATGTGTTCCATGACGATTCAGCGATTTTTTGGAGATTCACATCCCGTTGTTCCTAATTCCGGTTCTGGTCGGTCCGTCCGGATTGAGCCATGGCTATTGTCCGGCCATTTGCCGTTCTTCTTGAAACGGCAGGTGGCCTCCTGGACTCGCATCATGACAAAAATCCGTGCGGAGATTACGCGGTACTACTGACGATCACCAAAGTACGTAAAGAGCGAGAATATCGGGGCGTGGCTGTCCGTCAGTTTACACCACTGGCCCGTGTTCATGCTGCATCCGGTTCCGGACGCAACGCTGTTCATCCCAACCTGGCACTTTTTCTGGGCACGAGGTCCAGGCTCGCGGAACAAATCAATGATCCGATCCTTGATCGAATTTGCCGCAGCCCTTATCCGTTTACCCGTCTGTGTGAGGAAGTAGCACAGCATTGTAATATTTTTATAAATCCGCAGTTGCTTAAAGGGTTTTCTGAACCAGCGGGTTAGATGGCCGATTTTTGTCATACAAGTGTAAGACAATTGGCTGATTTTGCTGCACCAGAATGCGGTGCGCGGCTGTTATTTTGGAAAAATGAAAAGACTATCATCAATATTGTGGTCGAAAGTTTTGGAGAGGCGGGAGGTGCCGCAAAAGTTGAAAAATCTGCTTCGGTTTTTTAATAACATATTTTAAATCTGTAATTTTGAAAAAACGAAACGAGTAAAATTTGGCTGGAAAGCCACAGAACCTTATTTTTTTGTATTAGATCAAATCTTATCAAGTCGCTTAATTATATCCCTATATCGTTGTTTCTCAATTCCAAGATGATGGGCAGCTTTTTCTGAAATTTCATCCGTAATCGCATTGAATCCTGCTTTGCAGTCTTCTGGGTATTGGCTGTGAATATCCGCGATGATTTTTGGATATGGTTCAGGTGAGTGCCAAAGAATCGCGTAGATATCACAAGCATCCTTTACCAGTTTATCGTCCTTTTGCCGATTTGGTATGGATCTAAGTTTTGTAGCAAGCAACATAACCGGAGGAGGTATAAGTAACTCAACACCGTCCAGATTAACCATTACACCAGTACCTTCCTCAAATACTCTTCCAAGTAGTGGCTCATCGAGGACACTAAAACCAAAAACCTCTTTTTGTTTTGGATGGATTTTGTCAACCATCATATCTATGTATAAATAGAATAATTCGTGAATCGGAATATTCCGCGCATCATCTTCAGTAATAATTTCTCCTGTCTCTCTCCTTATTATTTTACAATATCGACAAAAACCGTCTGGTGAATATCCAATATTTTGAATCGCGGCAAGTGCCTCGGAAAATGTACTCGTCCTTAAATCAGAATCGCTGCAGCCAGGATCAATTCTAAAGCATACGTCGATATCTCTTGATCCAAGATATGGAGATCCATGTTCCGTTGTGAAAGACTCATTTACTGTAACGTAGACTGCCCATCCACCAAGGAGTAAAAACGGTTCAGGAAGCTGGGCTACAATCTGACTCAGGGCAGTAAATGCAGACCCGCTTTCAATTCGATCGTATAATTGTTCAGGCATGATAGATCATCTTCATGAGACGCTCTCCCGCCTCCCCGCATTCAGCACCCTCTCTTAGTAAATCTACAATAAGTTGCTGAATTGATACTACTGGCCAGCCTTCAACATCATATTTTTCAAAAAAAACGTGGTGATCAGTAGAAATTATCTTCACATTCCCTTTACCTACATATCCTGAATTTGTTAGAAGATCATGCCATTTTTCGAGTTCATAATCGTTGACATAAATTTCGTAATACCTCGGAAATAAGTAATTTCCTACAAGATTTTCAGCAAAATATCCGGTAAATGCATATTCCATTTTGGCATTTTTTAAAATATCTTTAGGATTTTGAATATTGTATTCTCGGTAATATCGCCTATATGTGTGATTTGCCCACAAACTAAAAATTTTTTGAACATCTAAAATTTTATGTCCTTTCAAAACGCCCAGTCTTTCCAATTCATATAAAATTGAATGAACGTAACTATAATTTGTATCTGCTAATTTTGCAATTTTGTACCACGAAAATTTTTTAATTTTATTACTAAGCAAGACTCTAAAAACACGTTCTCTCTTACTTCCAAAATACAGAAATTTATTTTTGTTGATCAATTCTTCTTCTCCTCTTGCTAGGTATATTGGTATTTGCAATTATACTTAAAATTAACGGATATATTGGTATTTGCAATTATACTTAAAACTAACGGATATAGTACAAACTTATTACCGGAGTTTTAACCCAATCCCATTGCATTCTTTCTCCCAGGATAATCCAATGAATCTCCCCCCTATACTACAATCTCGCCTTTTGCAACCTTGTCCTCAAACTTCGCAATGAACCGCTTGAGCGATGCCATGTTTTTGAGTATGCTATCGTGAATATCATCTTCGGCTTCGGTTGCCTGTTCAGTAAGCGACCGTCCGCAGGAATTGCAGAACTCGGCCATGGGCCCGTTGATGAGCTTGCAGTGCGGACACTGGCGGGGCTCGATGCGTAATTCGCTCGTCCCCTCTCCCGTCTCGGTCTCCGTGATCCCGTAGGTCCGCAGCATCTCATTGTCGATGTCCTTGCCCGTGAGGTGGGCGTAGGTCTGGAACATGTTGGTCGTGAGGCTGCCCCACATCATTAGCTTGATGACGCTCTCGGACACGTTCTCTTTAATGAGGTGAGTGATACGGGAATGGCGGAAAATATGCGGGGTGATATGCTTCTGGACCCCGGCCCGCTTCGCAAGTCGCTTGAGTTGCATGGCCACGGACCCGTGTGTGAGGGCCGTCTGGTGCTCCGTGATGAAGACCGGCATCTCGTTGGTGATCGGTTTTGCCGGGTAATCATTCTTCCATTTTGCCAGGGCCTCGCGGGACATAATGAGCCGGACGTACCGGGGCTTGCCGGTCTTGAAGTTCACGTTCGCGATAACGCCCCACTTGTCGAAGGTGAGGTCGCCCCATTTCATTCCCCCGATCTCACCGATACGGAACCCGCCCTCGTAGAGCATCATGATAATGGCCCGGTCACAGCTGCGTGTGCAGGCGCCCACCATCGCGGTGATCTCTTCGGTCGTGAGCAGGTCCGAGGCGACCTTGGTCATGGTCTCGTGGTGGGGTGTCTTGAGGGCCTTGAGTTTCTTTTCCGGGATTGCGACGTACTCGTTCTCGATGAGCCAGAGGTAGAACTGTTTGAGGATGATCATATGGTCGGTGATGGTGTTCTTCATGAACTCCCGGCCCCGCTTGCTCCTGCCGGATTTCAATGCCGCAATGCCGGCGTAGAGTGCAGCCATATCGTTTTTCTCAAACGGACCGATGAAGCGTCGCCAGCCGACGAGTGTGTACGTAATTTTATACGCACGCTTGGTGCTGGTGTTGCGGGACGATTGCAGCTCAGCGATGAAGGATCGGATGAGCGTAACATCACGCTCGGTAATTCTCTCTTCCTTCAACGCTCTTGCAAAAGATCGTTCGGGGTAATCTGCCTTGATCTGATGAAAGGCATCGTTAGAAATAGCACGTGGGGTACGAGCTGTCATAAAACAGCGTGTGTGGATGGGCTAAAAGAAGTTTGCTGTAGATTCGAACACCATGTTCGAAAGCCTCAGCCGTGATTTGAACACGGGACCTGCTGATTACAAGTCAGCCGCTCTGCCAGCTAAGCCACTGAGGCGCCATATGATTTTGTCCGTGG
>Ga0302253_1000952_pt1 | contig 20087 bp, 21 predicted proteins | sample AAG_RA_Trp_MG_FD_193537 | JGI IMG/M metagenome (GOLD analysis project Ga0302253, IMG submission 193537) | Enriched activated sludge microbial communities from anaerobic digester in WTTP, New Holstein, Wisconsin, United States - AAG_RA_Trp | ecosystem: Engineered > Bioreactor > Anaerobic >...
GGCCGGACGTGTGGTCGATGTGGTGCTCACGGTCCTGACGCGCGATGCGTTCCGCACCATGACGACGTCATGACCGTGCTGTGGGTGTGGCGGCGGGGCGGCAGGCTCAATACACAACGCTGTAGGACATGACCTCGGGGCGGTGGAAGTAGAATTCCACCCGGCGGTTCTTGGCCCTGCTGTCCGGGGAAGTGTTGGGTTCGAGGGGGCGGGTGTCGGCGTAGGCGATGCTGCGCAGGCGGGTCGGTTTGATCTCGCCGTGGGTGATGATGTACCGCACGGCAGCTGCGGCGCGGGCACCGGAGAGTTCCCAGTTGGAGGGGTAGATGCTGTTGCGGGGTTCGCCGCTGTCGGTATGCCCCCGAACCACGAGGTACAGGTTGTATTCCTTGAGGATGCGGATCACATCATCAAGAACCTTGGCTCCTTCGGGGGCAAGTTCTGCGGAACCGGGGGCGTACATGATGTCGGAGTTGACGCGAAGCTGGACGCCCACGTCGTCGGCACTGATGCCGCTGGCACTCTGGGGCGTGGCATCCGCCATGAGCATCTGCCGCAGTTTCTGGGCGATGGCATAGTGCGAGCGTTCGACTTCGGTGATCTTGAAGTCGCGGGTGTCGAGTTTGTCGGTACTCTGCACGAAGGGGTTGTTGGCCACCGGCGAGACGTTGTTCGACTGCATCTTGGCCGCGTCGCTTGAAAAATACCCTGCAAGGCCTTCCTTGGTCTCCTTTGACGTCATGTTGAGAATCCACATGAGCAGAAAGAAGGCCATCATCGCCGTCACGAAGTCGGCGTAGGCCACCTTCCATGAACCGCCACCCTTGCCGCCACCCATGCCAGTCTCCTTGGTGCTTCAGGGCATCAGCCCTTCAGCTTTTCTTCCATTTCGGCGAACGTGGGACGGAAGGCGTGCGGGATGGCGCGTCTGCCGTATTCCACGGCGATGATAGGTGTGGAACCGCGTATGGCGGCTGCCACGCCTTCCTTGATGACGTTGTAGTAGGCGTGCATCTCGTGGGCGTGGTTCTCCAGTTTCGCGGCCATGGGGCCGAAGATGCCGTAGCAGAAGAGAATACCCACGAATGTGCCGACGAGGGCCGCGCCGATGTGGTGGCCGAGGATTTCGGGCGGTTCGTTGATCATGCCCATGGTGAGCACGACGCCCAGAACGGCGGCGACGATACCCATGCCGGGCAACGATTCAGCCATGCGGTTCACGGCCCCCGGCGCCACCATCTCCTCTTCGTGCATCGACTCCATGTCGATCTTCATGAGGCTTTCGATGTCGCTGGGGTCGCCGGTGGTGAGGTAGACGCGCAGCGTGTCACCTATGAAGTGCACGATATGCTTGTCCTTGGAGATGGAAGGGTACTTCGTGAAGATGGCGCTCGATTCGGGCTTTTCGATGTCCTGCTCGATGCTGATGACACCTTCGCGATGCATCTTCGAGAACAGCGAGTTGAGCAGCGCCAGCGTCTCAAGGTAGCGGGCCTTGTTCATGCCGGGGTCGCCGAAGATGTGCTTGATGTTCTTGATGACCAGCCCAAGCGTGTACTTGGTTTGCGACGCGAGGAAGGCCCCCATGGCGGCGCCGAGGATGATGATCATTTCTGCGGGCTGCACGAGCACGGCGAGGTTGCCGTTGGCTATCAGGTAGCCCCCGATGATGGAGCCGAAGACGACGACGAGACCGATTATGATGAACATGCCTGCGACCGTTGGCTAGCGTTTGTCGTCGGATGCCCTGCATGAGGCACCCTGAGCTGCGATTTCCGAAAGAAGTTGCTCCATGTCGAGCCCCGGTGTTGCGGGTGGCAGCATGCCGCGTCCCATGCGGGTCATATCGTCGCACCAGCGTGTGAGTTCACGAACGCCGAAGCGGGCCACGTCGAACATGCGTATGGCCTTGGAGGTGCGTTCGGGGGTGCCGCGTTGCGTGATGCGCAGCCCCATATGCAGCCTGTCTCCGTGTTGCGCCAGATGCACCGCCCGTGCCCCGAGGAAGAGACAGTAGCGAGGATTCTCGCGGTTCACGGCAGGCGAATGCAATTTGATGTAGACATAAAGCGACCGGTTCCGCAACTGCTCCCCTCCGGGAAGGACCTGCGGGACGAATGAAAAACCGAGACCGCGTGTCGAGACGTCTTCGAGGCGCACCCCGTGCAGTTCACTTGATGCCACGAAATCGGGCGCGCCAAGGCAGTCCAGCGTCACGATTGCACTGGTTCCCATGTTCGGGCGTAGCCACAGGGCCACTTCGCGTAAAAAGCCCGCGGGCGCGTCCACCCGGTAGCAGGCGCGACGTTCCGGGCCACTTTTCGCAGTGGTCGACACGGCATCCATACGCATCTCGTTTCCCCCTCAATAGTTGAGCATAGACGAGATTCACGTTCGTGAAAAGTCATACGGACAGGGCTTTTCCGGTCATCTGCCCGCCCTTGCGATGTTGCGGGCCCTGTCAGTGCCCGTTGTTGACCGTCCGGCTAGGTTCTGGGGGTGCTGTGACGAGCATGAAAACATATTCATGCTCGTTTTTTTGCATGCGGCACAGGGCCACCGTCTCATCCGGGGCGGTGTGGAGGGTACCCCGTCTTGCGGCCCTTCGCGGACATGACCCGGTCTTGCGACGGTACGCCGCCTTTCCCTGCCGCATGTGGCATCGTTTTGCAGCGTAATCCGGCTTCCTTGATCCAATCCCGCATCGCCCCGTGACTCGTCTCCTGCCTGCACGGCGAGGTACGGCCCTCCCCGAGTCATTTCGCACTGGTACCCTCCGTGGTGTCATCCGTGTGCACCCATGCCTCGCCGCCTGTCCTCCTCTTGTGTCTCTGCCCCGTCCACCCGCCTGACACCATGCCGGGAACATGTTCCGACCCCTCGCCCACCCGCACTCCGTCCATTTCCGCCAGATGGGAGTGGTAGGCCCGTCCACGTGACGCACACCGAAGCGGTCGGTGGCGTGACGGCAGAACGGACGGGGCCGAGGCATCGGCCCGCAGGCAAGGAGCATGACATGGGCGGAGGCGGCAAGTCGTATACACCACCCGCGCCCCCGGCACCGCCGGTGGTCGACGAATCGGGACAGGAGGAGGCCGAGGCCATCGAGAGGGGCCGCGAAGAGGCCCGCAAGGCGGCGTTGAGGGCGCGTGGGCGTCAGGGAACGCTGTTGACCGGGGCATTGGGCGTGCAGGGTGAGGCCGATGTGCGCCGCAAGACCCTGCTGGGGTGGTGATGGACGCCGTACTGCGTGAGGCGCGTGATGCCGCGTCGTGTGTCGAACGCGAACGCCGGGTGTGGGAACCGCTGTGGCGCGAGGTGGAGGACTTCGTCCTGCCCCGTTGCATCGACAGCCCACGCAGGGCCGACGAGGCGGGAGACACGGCGCGGCGCGGCCCGCGCATCATCGATGGCACGGCCACGCGGGCCGTACGCATCCTCGCGGCGGGGATGCAGGGGGGGCTCACCTCGCCCGCGCGTCCGTGGTTCAGGTTGCGCCTTGCCGACGAGGACATGGAAGAGGCAGGGCCGGAACGTCGCTGGCTGGATGTGGTCGAGCGTCGCCTCTACGCGGCGCTGGCGCGCAGCAACTTCTATGCGGCCGTGCACGGGCTGTACACTGAACTGGCGGCCTTCGGGTCGGCAGACATGTACCACGAGGCCGACCCGCAACGGGTCATGCGCTTCTCATGCCTCGCCTGTGGCGATTTCGCATGGGCGTGCGACGCGGCGGGCAGGGTCGATACCGTGGTGAGGCGTCTGCGGATGAGTGCCCGGCAGATGGCCCAACGCTATGGCGAGGCGCGTCTCTCGCGCCGGGTGCGCCGGATGCTCCGGCGCGACCCCGAACGTTCCGTCCCGCTGGTGCACATGGTGCGCCCACGAGTGCGTCGCAACGCCGGCGAAGCTGGCAAGACCGCCAGCGGAGGCCTCGGCGGGGTGAACATGCCGTGGCAGTCGCTGACGTGGGAGACCGAAGGGGCCGAGGGGCTGCTGCACGAGGGGGGCTTCGAGGAGTTCCCGCATCTGGCGGCACGCTGGGACGTGGCAGGGGGCGACATCTATGGACGTTCCCCCGGCATGGATGTGCTGCCCGACGTGAAGATGCTGCAGGAGATGGCCCGCAGTCAGCTTCTCGCCATCCACAAGGTGGTCAACCCGCCCATGCGGGTGCCCAGCGGCTTCAAGCAGCGCCTCAACCTCATCCCCGGCGGACAGAACTACGTCACCCCCGGGCAGGGCGAGTCGGTGGGCCCTCTCTATCAGATCAATCCGGACATCGGGGCCGTCACCCACAAGATGGAGGATGTGCGCCGTGCCGTGCGCGAGGGGTTCTTCAACGACCTCTTCCTGATGTTCACGGCCGAGGGGCGCTCCAACATCACCGCCGCCGAGGTGCTCGAGCGTGGCGAGGAGAAGCTCCTCATGCTCGGGCCCGTCATCGAGCGCCATCAGTCCGAACTGCTCGACCCCCTGCTGGAGCGCACCTACGGCATCCTGCGGCGTGGCGGTCTGTTGCCACCGCCCCCGCAGGAACTGGCCGGACGGTCGATGCGCGTGGAGTACGTCTCGGCACTGGCACAGGCGCAGAGGGTGGTGACGGCACAGGCCATACGGCGTTTCGCGTCGGATGTGTCGGCCCTGGCAGGGGTCGCCCCGCAGGTGCTCGACAAGGTGGACTTCGAACAGGCGGTGGATGAACTCGCCGCCATCGCCGGGGTGCCCGCCCGTGTCGTCCGCTCCGATGCGGAGGTCGCCACGTTGCGTGCGGCGCGGAACGGCCTGACGGGAACCGCCATCGCCTCGCTGATGTCGCTGCCGGTTCCAGCGTCTGCCGTCGGGGCGGCTGAACACGGCATGCCGGAGGACGGCATGGCGCACGGGCCTGCCAGCCCTGTCACAGGTGGCGGCAACAGCGGAACAGGAGAACCCCATGCAGGCTGACGCGACGTTGGCCCGGTTGATGGCACTGGACGGGGCGGGACTCACAGACCTGCTGGCAGAGGAGACCGAGGCCGCCCGACAGGTGGCGCGCGAGGCAGAGGTGCGGTTCGCCGCCTACCTCGAAGACCTGACCACCGTGCTCGCCATCGAAGGAGGTGCGGGTGTGCGGGTGGTGCGGCACTGGCTTGATGCCGCAGGGCTGGGGGCGCGTCTCGGGCAGTGCGGGGCCAGTCTGCGCGGGGCAGCGGCACTGCACGACTACGGGCGTGACCGCATGGCCGAGGTGGCGCTGGCAGACCCCGCAAGCCTGCTGCGCATCCAGCTTGAGGGGGCACGGCAATGGGCAAGGGAACAACTGGGTGATGAACCTTTGAAGGGGAGAAGGAACGATGAGTGAGACGAGTGTGCAGACGGCAGGGCCGCAGGCACCTCCGACTGCGGCAGGTGGCGAGGGGGCCGTGTCTTCCGGTCACGCCGCGGCCAGTCAGGCCGGTCAATTCGGTCAGGCCGGTCACGGAGGCCCCGCGATGCAGGGGGCCGTTGCGGGCAGGTCTGCGACGCAGGCGCGTGGAGTGGAGGAACCAACCACGCGTTCGGCCTCGCAGGTGGCATCTCCCGCAGCGGCGGGGGAGGGCCCGGCGACAACGGGCGTTCCCGCGGCTGAAGTGCCGGACACGGCGGGTGGTCATACCCCCGGGGACTACAGCTTCGCATTCCCCGAGGGCGTGTCGGCAGACCCGCAGCTGACCGGCAGGTTCCGGGATTTCTGCACCGGGGCGGGGCTTACGCCGCAACAGGCGCAGGCTGCCGTGGGGTTCTGGCTGGATGAGAGCCGCGCCGGGCAGGAACAGGCCCTGACACGATGTGAAACCGCCCTGCGTGAACGCTGGGGCACCGCCTACGAGAACCGCCTCGATGCAGCGCGCGGGTCGTTGCGCGTGCTTGACGAACGCATGGAGGGCCGGTTGGCGACGCTGGCGCAATCGGGTCTCGGCAACGCGCCGGAGTTCGTCGAACTCATGGCGCATCTCGCCGAAACCCTCGGCGAGGACAGCCTCGGCGCGGTGCGTGGCGGTGGCGGCGGGCATGAGACCCCGCTGAGCACGGAAGAGTTTCTCAAGACAGTTGTCTTCAAACGCTAGGAGGAGAAGGTATGGGCAAGACTCTCAAGGAACTGGCAGCGGCCTTCGCGAGCAGACAGCCGCAGCAGGTGGACGGCCTTACGGAAGAAGCCCCCATTCTGGGCATCATCCCCTTCCATGAGGCCAGCCACGGCCTGTGGAACATGTACGAGGACGTGACCGAGGTGCAGGGCGCCGGCTGGGTGGCCATGAACGCGCCGCTGCCGGGCGTGGAGGTGACCAGCGACCTGCGCAAGGTCGACCTCTCCATCCTCGGCGGTGAAATCGAGGTGCCGGAAGACACCGCCAACATGTTCGGCGGGCGCGAGAAGTACTTCGCCCGCAAGCTGCCCAAGGTGCTGCGCCGTTCCGGCATGGCTGCCGAACAGCGCATCGTCTACGACAACTTCAGGGCGTGGGCGCTCGACCACGGCAAGGCCACCGACGCCGGTGCCACTGCCGACGGCACCTATTCCATCATCGCCGTCCGCTTCAGCGAGGGCGAGACCTGCGGCCTCTACAGCCCCGAGTGTTTCAAGCAGGGGGCGGTGCTCGACACGCAGCCCATCAACGGGGGCGACCTCTACAAGGCGCATTCCGGCCCGCATCAGGGGGTTCTGGTCTACGGGCTGCGTCTCAAGGCGTATCTCGGCGTGCAGATCGGCGACCCGCGCAGCGTGGCTGCCGTGGTCAACATCAGCCGCGACCACGTGCCCACCGAAGCCATGATCGACGACATCCTCGCCGAAGTGCGCGCCACCCCCGGTTCCACCTACCTCTTCATGCATGAGCGCACCCGCAACATGCTGTGCCGCTACAAGGCGGGGGCGTTGCAGATCGGCCCCGGCGGGCGTGACCTCGACAGGCAGATCACCCACTGGAACGGTGTGGAGATCGTCACCTCCTACAACTTCATGGACGGCACGGAACCCCGCGCAGCCCTGTAGCAGCCACAACAGCAAGGAGAATCTCCATGTACCGCAATATCTTGCGCATCCACGACACGCAGCCTGCCAGCAGGCAGGAGATGCCCCGCAACGCCACCGTGCAGGGCAACGGGGGAGCCCACCATGCCGGAGGGCTGCTGGGTACGACCGAGATGGTGATGGTGGCGGCGACGCCTGTCACCCTCGGCGATGGAAAGAGCCTCACGCTGGGACTGGAGGACAGCACGGACGGCATCGCCTTCGCGCCGGTTCCCGTATCGTTCAGGCGCACCTTTTCCGGTGGCCCCCGTACGTGGGAACCCGGTGACGTGCTTGCACGCCTGCCTGTGCCGTCGGACTGCCGGGCCCGTATCCGCGTGGTGTTCGGAAACGATGACCCCGAGGCGTCGGGCAGTGTGGACGTGCTGTTCGACGTCCAGCCCCGTTAGCCACGCATGACCTCAAGGCAGGTTGCGGCGCATGGCGTGGTCGTGCGTCGCACCTGCCCCCTGAAGGACGCAAGCAGGAAGCAGAACAGGTGCGCAGCCCCGTCGGGTGCGGGCGTGCCGGGGTTCAAAAGGAGAATATCATGGGAAGAATGTACCTGTGCGAGGCGTCGCAACGCCAAGGTGCCACCAAGGACGCCGACGGTCGCAAGCGCGCGGGCGACCAGAAGGCGAAGGATGATGCAGCCCGGGCAGAGACACCATGCGCTGACACGTCCGATGACGAGAGCGCGATGCGTCATGGTGCGGATGACAGGCCCGGCGAGGGAGACATGCGCCGTTTCGTCCGCGCCACCCTGCAGGCGCGCCTCGCCGCGATGGGCGTCGTCTTTCCCGCCGATGCGGACGAGGAGACGCTGCGCCGTCTGGCGCGCGTGGCAGGGCAGCGCCAGATGCGCCGTCAGGGGCGGACCGGTGTGTGCGGACGGGAACACGCTCCCACGGGGGCGTCCGGAGATATCGAGGGGGGGAGCGCCAGCGCGAGGCAGGACGGGAACGACGGAGAGGGCGAATCCCATGGGCAGTGACGTGGCCATATGCAACCGTGCCCTGCGCTACCTCGGTGCGCCCGAGATTCTCTCCCTCGACCAGCATTCACGCGAGGCCGACCTGTGCGCGCGTCACTATGTGGAGACTCGTGACGAGCTTCTCGAAAGCCATCACTGGAACTTCGCCACACGCTACGCGCGTCTCGCGCCCATGGAGAGTGCACCGCCCTTCGGCTACGCCCGCTCCTACAGGCTGCCGGGCGACTGCCTGCGTGTGCGGCACCTGCGCGCGGGCGACCCCTTCGAGGTGGTGGAGGACAGGGTGCTCTACACGGACGCCACACCTGCGGAAGCCGTGCTCACGGTGCGCGTGACCGACCCCGGGCGTTTTCCGGCCCTGTTCACCGAGATGCTGGCGCGGCGTCTGGCGTCGTCACTGGCTGTGCCGCTCATGGGCAATGCCCGCCTTGAACAGACCATGCTGCAACGTTTCGCGGCGGCGTTCGACCTGGCACGCATGGCCGATGCCGCCGAGGGGGCGGCAGACCCCGACGAGGGCAACCCGTGGCTGGAGGTGCGGTGACATGGCGCGCGCGACCATCGTCAGGAACAGTTTCAACGCCGGGGAACTCTCGCCGCTCATGGCCGCACGGGTCGATCAGGCGCGCTATCCCAACGGATGCGCCAGCCTGTGCAACATGTTGTTGCATCCCCATGGCGGGGCATGGCGCAGGCCGGGTTTACGTTTCATGGGGCTGGCCGCAGACCCGGCAGGCCCGGTGCGCCTCATCCCCTTCGTGTTCAGCGAGGCGCAGGCGTATGTCCTTGAATTCGGGCCGCGTTCGCTACGCATATGGCACGGTGGTGGACTTGTGCTGGGTGGCGATGGCGAACCGTTCCGGCTTGAGACCCCATGGGCAGGCGAACAGCTGACCGCGCTGCGCTGGTGCCAGTCCGCGGACATGCTCTACCTCGTCAGCCATGCGGGGCCGCCGCGTCGGCTGGAACGTCATGGGCATGCGGACTGGCGGCTGGTGGACGTGTCGTTCCTGCCGGGTGTGTCGCCGCCTGAAGGCCTGCACTGCACGGTCAAGCCCGCAGGCAGCCGGACATGGACGTATGAGGTCACCGCCGTGCATCGCGAATCGGGTGAGGAGAGTCTGCCCACCCCTCCGCTACAGGTGACGGGGCCCGATGCCCTGTCACAGACGGCGAGTGTGACGCTGGTGTGGACGCCCGTTCAGGATGCGGGCGAATACCGTGTCTACCGGGCGGGCGGCGGCGCTTCGGTGTACGGTTTTCTGGGCAGCGCCGGGGCTGGCGAGACCTATACCGACACGGGGCGCACCCCCGACTTCGACGCCGGGCCGCCCGAAGCCCGCAATCCGTTCTCCGGCGAAGGCGACTGGCCCTCGTGCGCGGTCTTCTGGCAGCAGCGTCTCTGCTTCGCCGGAACGCGCAACGGGCCGCAGACCATATGGGCCAGCCGTTCGGGGGCCTACGGCAACTTCTCCGTCTCGCGTCCCTTGCGCGACGACGACGCCGTCACCGTGACCATCGCCGCCGATACGGTCAGCGCGGTGCGCTGGCTCATGCCCGCCCGCAGGTTGCTCGTGGGGACGGGGGGCGGGGAGTGGACGCTCTCCGGTCAGGGCGAGCAGCCGTTCTCGCCCCTGTCGTGTTCGCTCGAACGCCAGTCGTCGAGGGGGTCGGGCGACGTGCAGCCTCTCTCCGTCGGGGATGCCGTGCTGGCCTTGCAACGGGGGGGGCGCGTCGTACGCGAGTTCCGCTACAGCCTCGATGTGGACGGCTATGCCGGAACCGACCTGACCATCCTCGCGGAACATCTCACACGCGGGCGGCGCATCATCGACTGGGCGTGGCAGCAATCGCCTTCAGGCACGGTGTGGTGCGTCACTGAAGACGGCGGGCTCATCGCCATGACGCGCATCCCCGAACACGAGGTGGCAGGCTGGCATCGTCATGTCACGGATGGGGCGGTGCTCTCGGTCTGCACCATCCCCGGAACGGCGGGCGACGAGTTGTGGGTCGCCGTGCGCCGTGAGGGCGGCGGCATGGTGCGGTGCTGCATCGAGCGTCTCGACCCGCCCTTCGATGGCGACAACCTTGGCGCGGGCTACGGCGAAGGCGACACCGCAGCTGTCGAGGCCTTCTTCGTCGACTCCGGCCTTTCATACCGGGGTGACCCCGTGGTCGAAGTGGGCGGGCTGGAACATCTTGAAGGGCGCACGGTGCACCTCCTTGCCGACGGTGCCGTCCATCCCCCGCAGGTCGTTGCGGAAGGCAGGGTGCGCCTCGACCGCCCGGCTTCGGTCATCCATGCGGGGTTGCCCTTCATGAGCGAACTCGTGCCCATGCCCTTCGGCGTTGCGGGGAATGAAATCGCCGGGGGCGGCAGGCCCATGCGGGCGACAAGGGCGCGGGTGCGCCTGCATCGGTCGCTTGGGCTGCATGCCGGGCCGGACGCGACGAGGTTGCGTGAGCTTTCGTTCCGCACCGCCCGCGATGTGACCGGGACCGCGCCGTCCCTGTTCAGCGGAGAGCGCGAAGTGACACTCGACGCCATGACGGGGGACAGCGCCACGGTGGTGTTGCGTCAGCACGACCCGTTGCCGTGCACGGTGCTTGCCGTGGCCTTCGACGTGGAGGCGGGAGAGATATGAGCGATGTCATCGCGGAATGCCGGGGCGTCCATGCGGGCATGCGCGGCTACCGGGTGGTGCCCGCCCGCAGGTGTCACCTGCGCGAAGTGCTACCGCGGCTACGCAAGACCGATGCGTCGGAGATGGAACAGGCTTCGGGCAGGGCGGCACAGGCTGCGGCGGCACGCGCGTTCGCCCTTTCACCCGTCCGCTGGGCGATGCTGCACGATGGGCGGTGCATCGCGCTGGGTGGGGCACGGCCGTATGCGCAGTTTCCGGGGGTCGCCGCCGTATGGCTGTATGGCACGCCGGCACTCGACCGTGCAGGCCGGGCGCTGGCCCGGCTTGCGCCCTTGTTCGCGGCCCGCCTGCGTGCCGTGTGGCCGGTACTCGTCAACGTCCTGTCGCCCGCGCAACTTGCCGCGTACCCCGCCATGGAGCGGTGGCTGGCACGGTGCGGGCTTTTTCTTGCTCCTGTGCGCCCCGTGGGGGCGGAGGGGGCTCTCATGCATCCATGTATGACCGGAGGGGTGACGCCATGTGCGGAGATATCGGGGGGGCCCTCGTGGGCTCGCTTGTGCAGACGGGCATGAACCTGTTCGACGACAGTGCCGCACGTGCACGGCACCGTCAGGCAGAGGCTTACGGGCGCAGTGCCGACGAGCAGGAGAACAGGGCACGCCTCATCGAGTCGGAAGGTGAGCGAAGGCTTAAGGCACAGCGCGACGAGGCGTCACGGACGGCGGGGCGCACGCGCTCAATGCTGGCGGCGTCTGGCGTGGAGATGGCTTCGGGCAGCGCACTCGATGTGCTCGTGGACGCCTCGGAACAGGCGGGGGCCGAAGCGGCGGTCACGGAACAGGAGACGCGACGCCGGGCCGCCGATGCCCGGTATGGTGCGGACATGGCGCGCTGGCGGGCGGAGTCGCTGCTCTCTCCCGCCGAGGATGACGCGGACAGGTTTCGTCGGGCCATGCGTACCGGACTGGTCATAGGTAGGACTGCGCGATGACGGGACAGGGCCGGACGAGGACTGGAACGGCGCCGGACTTCCGGTGGTGGGGGGCATCGTGCCGGATTCTTTACGCTGCCCTTATGGAGAATGAACGGCATACGGAGGTACGTCCATGACGATCGTATCAAGGCCGACAGTCGAGCATTACAGGGGCGATGGCGTTCAGACGCAGTGGCCTGTGGGGTTTCCGTTCTTCAGGCCCGAACATGTCCGTGCGGGGCTGAGTGCCGACGAGGGTGAGCTGGTCCTTCTCGAGCAGGGACGGGACTATGTCGTCCGTTGCGATGAGGGCTTCGGCGGCGGCATTGTCGAGTGCTCCGTACCGGAAGGGCAACGGCTCACCATCTGGCTCGACCAGCCGTTCACGCAAGATGTGGATTTGCGGAATACCGGGGTGCTCGATGCCGAAGTGCTGGAACAGGCGTGCGACCGTCTCACACTCATGGCGCAGCAACTGCGTGACGAGTTGGCGAGGTGCATCAAGGTCGGCATCCATGCCGACGTGAATCCTGACGGTTTGCTCCAGAAGCTGGATGCATCCGTCTCCGCATCCATGACAAGCTCTGTGGCGGCACTTGCGGCGAAGGCCGAGGCAGAGGTCGCGCGGGCAGGGGCGGAAGCGGCGAAGACGGGGGCCGAGGCAGCACGGGACGAGGCGGCAAGCCGCATCCTGCCCATCCCTGTCGCCGAGGCCGCAGGCAAGGCCGTGGTTGTATCGGTGGGCGGCGGGTACGGGCTGGAAGGCGTGAAGCCCTTTCCCGCCGGAACGCGCCTGCTGTTTCAGCAGTCGACGGCCCCCACGGGCTGGACGAAGGACACGACCGTCAACGACAAGGCGCTGCGCGTGGTTTCCGGGGCTGTGGGGAGCGGTGGCGTCACGGGTTTCTCTTCAATTTTTAGCCGTACGATGGTCGACTCGACGACGCTGGTCGCCTCGCAGATGCCGGGGCACGCACACGAGGTCATCGACTCTGTAGGCACCTATGTGAGGAGGGCCGGTAACGCAGGCGGCGGCATTCAGGTCATCCGCACCACCGACAACGGCACCGGGGCCACCAACTCGACGCAACTCGTCACCGGCACGCAGGGCGGCAACGGTTCACACACCCACGGCCTCGACCTGCGCCTCGCCTACATCGACGTCATCATCGCCACCAAGGACTAGCCATGCAGATGCAACGCAAGAACCTGTGCCCGCTCGCGGGATTTGTTGAATGCAGACAACTGGACTGCGCCCTGTTCACGCAGTTGCGCGGCACGCACCCGCAGACCGGGGCGGACATCGACGAGTGGGGATGCTCGCTGGCGTGGCTGCCCGTGCTGCTCATCGAGAACGCACAGCAGGTGCGGCAGGGCGCAGCGGCGACTGAATCGCTGCGCAACGAGATGGTGCGTGCGGCAGAGGCGTCACAGGCCATCACCCTCGCCGCCCTCGGCGCGGACAACGCAGCGGGCGCGACCGCGCATCCCCGCACCATCGCCCTACAGGAGGTGCCCCATGCCTAGAGTGACCATCGTACCCGCCGACAGCCTCGTCATCGTGGATGGGCGGGGCCTCGACGTGAGCCTCACCCTGCCGGGGCACGTGCACGCCATCCAGTGGGACGGACGCACCGGATGGGTGGAACATAGCGACGGCACACCGAACACCCCGGTGACCCAAGCAGAGTACGACGCACTGTTGGTGCCAGCCCTCGCCGCGTGGGAGTCGGCCCGTGTTGCTGCCGATGCACCGCCCCCGCCCCTGACGCTGGAACAGGCCAAGGCTGCGAAGCTGGCTGCCATCCGGGCAGGGCACGATGCGGCCCTTGCCGGAGTGGTCGCCATCTCCGACCCCACCCCCACCACGGTGGCCGTGGAAGCCGCGTTGCTCGCCGCGACCGACCTCACCGGGCTTGAGTATGCCCGGCAGAAGCTGGTCGCGCGCCGGGATGAACAGCTTGCCGCCGTCGCCGCCGCAGCTGCCGTCGAGGTGCTGGATGCCGTGGTCGTGAGCTATCCGGTGTAGGGGAGAGGGCATACTGTCGTCCGGCAGCGCACCGCGAGGACTCCGGTGCACGACAGGCCGGACCGCAGAGACGAAGCAAGCCCCTGTCACGCCAACATGACGATGGCGCGACAGGGGCTCTTCATCCGTTATCGGGGGCCGTGCCTCAATTCCAGTCGAGCAGCCTCCGCTGACCGCTGAGGGCCCGGATGTCCGTCACGTCCTGTGCGACTTCAAGACAACCGAGATAACGGCCTTCGTCGCTACGTACGGCGAAGTAGCGAATGTGCAGGAAGCGCCCTCCGAGTTCTATCCAGAAGGCGGCTTCGTCGCGTTCTCCGGTCTTGAAGCGGGCCAGGATCTCTTCGACCATATGTACCGACTTGGGCGGATGGCAGTTGCGCACGTTACGCCCGATGACTCCGGCGCTGCGGGGAAAGATGCGGTGCGTCGAGTCCGTGTAGTAGGCCACCCGGTCTTCGGCATCGACAAGGGACAGGTCGAGGGGAAGGGTGCGCAGCATGCGGTCGAGGGTCTCCACGGCGAGGGTACCCGTCCCCAGCGTCACCCGGTCAGGTGTCCCGGTAGCAGCCCCTTCCATCGTCAGGGATTCCGGAGTGTCCGCCGCCTGCGGCGTCCATTCCCCTTCGGGGGTTACCCACGCATAGCCGATTTCATCCTCGCCGTGCCTGACACGGCCCCACTGCGCTTCGGTCAGGCTTTCCAGTGCCATGGGGAAGAGCACCGTCTCCTCCTTGTCCACCATGTCTTTCACGGCAAGTGCCGCATCACGCGCCACGGTCGCGGCGGCCACGGGCGAGGGGCCTTCCACGGTCTCGCGGGCCTTGCGAAGCAGACTGCGGATATCGTCGTGCACCTCCCACATCACCTTCGGAGGGGCTTCGATGCCGTTCTCCTCGAGCATGGGGAAGAGTTGCATCTCCTTGCGCGTGTAATGGCGTTCGACATGGGCAAGGTCGGCAAGCAGGTCGGCCACGTGGCGGCGGCTGAACGACCACGCCAGTTCGTCGAGGGGCGACTCCGTGTCGCCGGGTACGCTGCGCATCCTGTCTATCTGACTGATGATTTCGTCGGCGATGCGTGTCGCCTCCGCGTTTTCGGCGCGGTAGGTGTGCACGGGGTGTCCGGGCGGCATGTCCGGCACGTGTTGCGGTGCGAGGGCCTCGCGGAAGATGTCCACGTGCAGCGAGCACAGCCTCTTGATTTCCGTCTCCGCAACGCCTCCGGCCACAAGTTCTTTCTCCAGCGATGCGACTTCTGCTGCGGAGATGCCACCCACGGCAGAGGCGAAGGCCTCCTTGAGGTCGGCCAGTGGTGTTCCCTGGTGCAGTCTCTCCAGCAGGGCACGCAGTGTCGCAAGGCGCGTAGCGCGGTCCGCCGTGTTGCCTTCTGCGGGGCGGGGTGTGCAGCCTCCGCAACCGCTGTCACCGTCCGCCACGGCATGTGCGGGCGTTTCGGCCCCGCGCGGGACGAGCGTTACGGCCTCTTTCGTATGCTCCATGATGGCGCGTGCGAGGTGGGCCATGAGCCCGGTGAGTTCAAGCCCCGCTAGGTCTGCGGCTTGCTGGAGGGTCGCCACACGCCCCAGTGTGTTGCGAAGCAGCGGGTTGCGCAGCTTGGCGAAGGCTGGTGCGTAGTCTGCCAGCACTTCGATGAGATAGGGATGCGATGTGACGAGGTCATGTATGGATGTGGTAGCCGAAAGCAGCATGAATCCTCCTTGCTACACCTGTTCGTGAATGGGGGCATGAAGCCTGACCGGAGAGACACGAAGTCGTGCCTTTTCGCCATGCGGCCTCCGGATTGCGTCGGATGGATGATTCTACAGGCTATGCGCCTGCCAGCGTTCTGTAAAGATGTATGCGGGACGGGACCTGTCCACCGGTATCCTCTTTTCCGGCGAAGGCGCATGGCGTAGAGTGCATTCCGATGGCGAGGCACGTCGGGCTGTCAGTCCGTGGCATGCGGCACGAGGCTTATGAACAAATAATGTGCATCGTCGTCGCAAGCGAAGCAGAGTGCGCGCACGGGAGGGATTCATGAACATACTCATCGTCGAAGACGACGCCACCATAGCCGCGACGACGGCGCAGGCGCTTGTGGACGCGGGAAACGAGGCGATGGTGGCCTCCACGCTGGATGAAGCCAGAGAGAAGGCGGGCAGCGGGGCGTGGGACGCCATCGTTCTCGACCTCATGCTGCCGGATGGTGATGGTGCCGACCTGCTGCACGAATTGCGTGAGCGGGGCGACACCGTGCCTGTTCTGGTGCTCAGCGCCCGTCAATCCGTAGAGGACAGGGTGCGGCATCTCGAAAGCGGCAGTGACGACTATCTCACCAAGCCCTTCGCCATCTCCGAGTTGCTGGCGCGGCTTGCGGCGTTGCGCCGTCGCAGTGCGGGCAGGCCCATGTCGCTCACCCATTCGGGGCTCATGCTCGACCTCGTGCACCGCAAGGCCTATCGCGACGGGTGCGAGATGGACCTCAAGGGGCGAGAGTTCGCGCTGCTGCTGTTGCTCATGGAGAACGCGGGCACGGTGGTCACCCGTAACATGATCGTGAAGCGGGTGTGGGGCTATGACTTCATGCCCGGTTCCAACATCATCGACGTGCAGATATGTCAGCTTCGCGAGAAGACGGAGCGCAACGGCGCCCCGAGGGTCATCCATACCATGCGCGGCGTGGGTTATGTCTTCGGACTCGCAGACGCCGTGGCATAGCCGCCTCGTTGCGCGGCTGGCCATCATCCACGCACTGTTCTTCTGCGTGTCTGCACTGGCCTTCAGTCTGGCGGTGTACGGCTACATGCAGCGTACCCTTGAAGGGCGCGACATGGACATCGCCCGTGAGGCGTTGCGGCAGTTCACGGCCGTGAAGGAGGCCACGGACGAGGAACGCTACGATGCCGCACTCGAAATCATCAATCTCATCGGGTCGCGGCGCCTTATCGTGCGCCTTGTCACCCCGCAATCCGACGAGATGCTCCCCTCGCCCGAAGACTGGACGGAGTTCCTCTCCGTCATGGACGCCACCCCGGCCGATATGGTGGGACGCAACCTCATCGTCGAAGGGGTGGTGAGCGGGGTCGAATTGCGCCTTGTGACGGGGCGCCTCGATGATGGCACCATCGTGCAGGTGGGCCATCGCGACTTCACCAGTCGCACGACGCTGACCATGCTCGGGCGGGCTGCCGCCCTGTGCTTCCTCCCCGGCATCGTGCTCGCGCTGCTTGCGGGGGCAGCCGCCACGCGCACGTCGCTTCTCGGTGTGTCGCGCGTGCGCGAGGCTGCGTTACGCATCTACAGGGGTGACCTTACGGCGCGGGTCCAACGCACCGGCAACGGGGACGAGGTCGACCTGTTGGCAGCCACGTTCAATCTGATGCTCTCTCGCATCGATTCGCTCATCGAGAACATGCGAAGGATGCTCGACAATGTGGCCCACGATTTGCGCACGCCGTTGACGCGGTTGCGCACACAGGCGGAGATGACCCTGCTGAAGGGCGCATCCGTCGAGGAATGCCGCGACCTTCTCGCCCGGCAACTCTCGGAATACGACAGGCTGGTACAGATGGTGGGCATGGTGCTCGACCTGTCTGAAGCCGAATCGGGTACCATGCAGCTTCGGCGTACCAGCTTCCCCATGCGCGACCTGCTGGAGGAGGTGGAGGAGTTCTTCGCACCACTGGCCGAGGGCGAGGGAATAGTCCTTTCGGTGGCATGCCCCAAGTCGCTTCAGATGGAGGCGGACAGGGAACGGCTGCGTCTTGTGCTGCTCAACATGCTGGACAACGCCTTCAGGTTCACACCCGGTGGTTCGGTGCGGGTCGAGGGCGCGGCGACGGTGGGTGGGGTGGTCATCGCCGTGTCCGACACGGGCGTAGGCATCGCCCCGGAGCATCTTGCCCGCGTGTTCGACAAGCTCTTCCGCGTCGGTCGCGGTGACAGGCCATCCGGTCATGGACTGGGCCTTTCGCTGTGCAAGGCCATCGTCGAGCAGCATGGAGGCAGCATCGATGTGGCGAGCACACCCGGTGAAGGGACGGTGTTCAGCATCTTCCTGCCACAGCACTAGGCGGCCAGCGTTCCCGTCATGGGCAGGCGGGGCGTCGTAGGGCATCGGTGTACGGCGACCTCTGCAACATCAGGCTGGCGCGAACGTGCGTCCGGCAGCCGCAAGACTGGACAAACGCGCGCTTGTCTGCAAAAGCTCATGGGGCCGCAGCCTGCGGCATCATCCCCGAAAGCAACCACAACAGGTGGACCATGAGCAACGAACCGGACAAGATCATCTATTCCATGATTCGCGTGACCAAAAGACATGGTCAGCGCGAAGTCCTGAAGGACATCTCCCTTTCGTACTTCTATGGCGCGAAGATCGGCGTGCTGGGCCTCAACGGGTCGGGCAAGTCGTCGCTGCTGAAGATACTCGCCGGGGTCGACCAGAATTTCGACGGCAAGACCGTGCTCGCTCCGGGTTTCACCATCGGCTACCTCGAACAGGAACCGCTGGTGGACGAGACCCGTACCGTGCGCGAGGTGGTCGAAGAGGGCGTGCAGGATATCGTCGACCTCGTGAAGGAGTTCGAGGAGATCAACGCCCGTTTCGCCGACCCCATGGAACCCGACGAGATGGATGCACTCATCGAGCGTCAGGGCAAGGTGCAGGAGCAGATGGACGCCAAGGGCGCATGGGACCTCGACGCCCGTCTCGAGATGGCGATGGACGCCCTGCGCTGCCCGGCCGGCGATACGCCCGTTTCGGTCATCTCCGGTGGTGAACGCCGTCGCGTGGCCCTGTGCCGCCTGCTGCTCCAGAATCCTGACATCCTGCTGCTCGACGAACCCACCAACCACCTCGACGCCGAGTCGGTGGCGTGGCTTGAGCGGTTCCTGCAAGGCTTCCCCGGTACCGTCATCGCCGTCACCCACGACCGTTACTTCCTCGACAACGTGGCGGGCTGGATTCTCGAACTCGACCGTGGTCGCGGCATCCCGTGGAAGGGCAACTACTCGTCGTGGCTTGAGCAGAAAGAGAAGCGTCTCGCCAACGAAGACAAGGCCGAAGCTGAACGCCAGAAGACCCTCAAGCGCGAACTCGAGTGGATACGCATGTCCCCCAAGGGGCGTCATGCCAAGGGCAAGGCACGCATCAACGCCTACGAGGCCATGCTCAGCCACGAGAGTGAGAAGCGCGCACCCGACCTTGAAATCTACATCCCGCCGGGACCGCGGCTTGGCAAGAAGGTCATCGAGGCACAGGGCGTGAGCAAGTCGATGGGTGACAAGATGCTCATCGAAGGGCTCGAGTGCATCATCCCCGCCGGTGCCATCGTCGGTATCGTCGGCCCCAACGGCGCGGGCAAGACCACGCTGTTCAAGATGATAGCAGGGCTGGAACAGCCCGATGCCGGGACGTTGACCGTGGGTGATACGGTGAAACTGGCCTATGTCGACCAGAATCGCGAATCGCTCACCCCCGGCAAGACCGTGTACGAACTCATCAGCGACGGGTACGACACGGTGAAGCTCGGTACCCGCGAGGTGAACGCCCGCGCTTACTGCTCGCGCTTCAACTTCATGGGGCAGGACCAGCAGAAGAAGGTCGACGTGCTCTCCGGTGGTGAACGCAACCGCCTGCACGTGGCCCGTATGCTGAAGGAAGGGGCCAACGTCATCCTGCTTGACGAACCCACCAACGACCTCGACGTGAACACCATGCGTGCCCTTGAAGACGGCATCGAGAACTTCGCAGGTGTCGTGCTGGTCATCAGCCACGACCGCTGGTTCCTCGACCGTCTCGCCACGCACATACTGGCTTTCGAGGGTGACTCGAAGGTGGTGTTCTTCGAGGGCAACTACTCCGAGTACGACGCCGACCGCAAGGCACGCCTCGGCAAGGACGCCGACACGCCGCACCGTATCAAGTTCCGCAAGCTGACGCGGTAACGGTCGCTCCATCCGTGCGCAACACGGCCCCCTCGCCGCAAGGCGGGGGGGCCTTTGTCATTGTGCGGCGTGTGGCGTCCGGCATGAGGGGTTGCGCGTAGCGCGCGTCGTGCGGGGACCGGGTTCCCCGCACGGACGCGAGGGCATCCGCCGCTTGCGGTGGTGCCCGTCATGGAAGATGTCACGCCGCACCGTATCAAGTTCCGCAAGCTGACGCGGTAACGGTCGCTCCATCCGCGCGCAACACGGCCCCCTCGCCGCAAGGCGGGGGGGCCTTTGTCATTGTGCGGCGTGTGGCGTCCGGCATGAGGGGTTGCGCGTAGCGCGCGTCGTGCGGGGACCGGGTTCCCCGCACGGACGCGAGGGCATCCGCCGCTTGCGGTGGTGCCCGTCATGGAAGATGTCACGCCGCACCGTATCAAGTTCCGCAAGCTGACGCGGTAACGGTCGCTCCATCCGCGCGCAACA
>Ga0302253_1000955_pt1 | contig 19964 bp, 19 predicted proteins | sample AAG_RA_Trp_MG_FD_193537 | JGI IMG/M metagenome (GOLD analysis project Ga0302253, IMG submission 193537) | Enriched activated sludge microbial communities from anaerobic digester in WTTP, New Holstein, Wisconsin, United States - AAG_RA_Trp | ecosystem: Engineered > Bioreactor > Anaerobic >...
AATCTGCAATTTCCTGGACCGGTCTTCGCCGCTTCCACTGGTTTATGATCCCTCTTATATCCCGGTTGGATAATTTGCTCACATCAAAATATAAACATGGTGTCAAATGATTTCGGGATACTACACCCCGGGCTGTATGCCGATACCATTGTCTTCCCATACGACTGTCAGCCCTATCTCCGACTCAATGGATGAGATCGTTATCTGTGTGACATGCTTTCCGTGCCTGATCGAGTTGTCAAGAAGGGCGAAAAAGACCTTCTCGAACATCGGATCGGAGAAGATCTCGATACCCTTTACACCAGCATCCATGGCTACTGCGCCGGGAACCTCGAGCTTTCGAATTACTGCCTCAAGGTCATGCCACTGTGGCTCCTGGCTCCCGATGTCCTGGTATACCCGGGTGAATGCAATCTGGGCCTGGATTGTGTTCGTAATGGACTGGATTTTTTCAAGGAACGTGGTCATAGACGGATCCTTCATGTCTTCCCTGATTATTGCGAGATACATGCCGAGCGCGGTGACCTGGTTGAGGATATCGTGCCGGGTGATCCCGGAGAGGAGTGTGAGCTGGCGGTTGGCCTTCATGAGTGCCTCCTCGATGAGCCTGCGCTCGGTAATGTCGCGTGAGATCCCAAGAATTGCAATGAACTCTTCTTTCTCGTTGTAGATCCCGGACGTGACCACTTCCGTCCAGACAGTCGAACCATCCTTGCAGGTCTGTTCCAGTTCACCAATGTAGGGAGAAAAGCGCAGGCCCTTCCTGACTTCATCGAGACGCATTGCCAGTTCCTTTGTCGCAATTTCCTGCGATGCGGGAGCCAGGGTCTCCTCGAATGACTGCTGGAGCACTTCGGCGGCAGTATAACCCCGGATCTTCTCAACCGACTTACTGACATAGGTGAACCTGCCGGAGGGGTCCATCGCCCAGATCACATCGCCGGCACTCTCCACCAAAAGCCGGTGAAGCTCTTCGCTCTTCCTGAGGGAGTCTTCTACCTGTTTCCGCCTTTCAATATCCCGCTGCAGGTTTTCGCATATGCACTCTTTCCTGAGGAGAATATAGCCCGTACTCGCGAGGACCATGAACGCGACCTGGGTGAGCATGAACAGGATCTGGTAATGGTGGGGGATTGTCAGGCTATAGCTTTCAGCCATCAGGATGAACGCTCCCCTGAATACCGTCGCAAAGATATAGACAAGGATCGTTCCTCCGAGAAATTTCCGGAGAGGGGTAGATCTCGACTCGGTGGATATGAGGAAGAGGGCGGGGAAACCGAAGAAGAAGGGGACGATGAATGCCCCTATCCCGAGCCGGATGTAGTGAGATAGACCTGGAATCCACCAGAAGACCAGGAGAATGATAAGGACAGCAGCATAGAACTGACGCCAGTGCCTCTTGACCAGCCGCTCGAGGGAGAGGAGGCAGATTCCCTCGATACAGAACCCGACAAGGATGATACTGTTGCCGATCGAGAATGAGATCACATCGGGTGCGGTTTCCCGGAGGGATATGAGGACCCAGGCGGCACTCTGAAGAGCCATGCTGGCCATGAAAAGGACATCGAAGAGCTGGGCCCGTTTTTGCGTATCGAAAAAGAGGAGGAGTGCAGCAACGGCATGGCCGAGTACAAGTATGACGATGAGGGTTCTCACGTCGAATGATTCGAGCACGGCTTATTCCTCATGTGATTGAGAAGAGGATAAAGTCAGGAGGTTATATAAATATGGGATGGGACACACCCCATCCGGCACCTGCCCCTCACCTCGTGATGGGGGAGATATACGCGGGATTCCCAATTCCCGTGCAGGAGATTGTTCCGTGTCCATGAGGTGATCGCAAATACCAGGTGGATATTCTTCTGGTTGAATGGAATGATTTCGTCGAATATCCCGCCAGGTCTCCGGATGGCTCCACTATAAATAACCTCATCACACACCCTATCATGACTGAAAAAAGGTGTGTATCATGCTTTTCATTGCACTTGTGAAGTTCAGGAAGACGCTCTCAAAGCAGGTGGTGGCTGAGAACATCAGGGACATCGAGGCCGACACGAAGGATCAGGTCAGGTACCTTCAGATCTACTGGACGCTCGGGAAGTACGACACCATCGTGATATTCGAGGCCCCGGATGAGAAGGTCGCAATGAACACAGTCCTGAAGCGGCTGGACAGGATGGAGATTGAGACCCTCGTGGCAGTCCCGGCCGAAAGAACAAGTCCCGCCGGACCTGAGTGAAGTAAGAATAATACATTTTTCTTCCCGGACCTGGGATCTTCCCAGGGAAGGTGTCTCGAACCCAGGGACATCAAAAATATACTTATTGGTATGGGGTAATTCCCGTATAGTATGGATTTCTTCGAAAAGGCCTATCACGGCACCCCGCCGTGGGATATCGGGAGGGCACAGCGGGAGTTCGTGCAGCTCGAGGAGTCAGGGGATATTCGTGGCTCCATCCTGGATGTAGGGTGCGGGAAAGGGGATAATGCCCTATTCCTTGCAGACCATGGCCACGAGGTCTGGGGGCTGGACTCGGTTCCCTCGGTGATCGGGATTGCCCGCGAGCGAGCAGAAACACGGAACCTTGCTGCGACATTTCTCGTACACGATTCGCTCCAGCTTGCCAGCATCGGGAGAACATTCGACACCGTAATCGACTCCGGCTTCTTTCATACCCTCTCTGATCCTGAAAGACCAGTGTATGCGGAAAATCTTCATGCTGTCCTGAGATCGGAAGGATCGTATTTCATGCTCGCGTTCTCCGAGCTTGAACCGGGAGGCTACGGGCCACGCCGGGTAACACAGCAGGAGATACGGGAAGCGTTCTCGTCAGGCTGGCACATCAATTGGATCCGGCCTGCTGTCTTCGAGAGCAGGACGAGGCCGGAAGGATCCCGGGCGTGGCTCTCATCAATCACGAGGATCTGACCGGGATTTACCAGGGCCAGTTGTGATGCTGGCATTAGCCGGAAGGGACGCAGAATCTTTCATATGGTCGCCGATGGTTCGATTCTCTCCAAAATTTTATCGATCATAATCTTTACTAGGCAGCCCTGTCATATTTCATGCCTTTCAAACTGCGTGGTACAATGATTCATTTCCTTTGATACCCGATGAGCTCCCCCTCTGAATCCGGCAGGTATGAGAGACACTCTGCCGGCTGCCGCGTTCACAGGAATTTTTAAAACCACATGTTTGCTTTTTCCGGATACCTGGATTCAAATGAACATGGTAGAGCCATTTTCATACAAAAATTCATGACTTCCTGTGTATATCCTTCCGGTGTGACAGATGCGGAAAAATTCTGGGACAGGGCGTCAGGAGTCTACGATGGCGGTATTGATTACGTCTTCGGGAACTCAATGCGGCATATCCTCCTTGCGGAACTGGAGAAGGAACGGGATCTCTGCCGGACTGTTGAGTTTGGGTGCGGGACAGGGTTCTTCACACCCGCACTCGCAACACGATCTGAGAGCGTGGTCGCAACAGATCTCTCGGGGCAGATGGTCTCACTCACCAGGGAGAAGATGAAAGGGGTTCCCAACGTTTCAGCACAGAAGGAGAACTGCGAGAAGACAACATTTGCTTCAGGTACTTTTGACTCCGCATTTCTCGGGCTCACCCTCAATATGGTTGATGGCCCGGCGACGATCTCGGAGATGCACCGGATCCTGAAGCCCGGGGGAAGGCTCCTTATTACCGTCCCAACGAACGAGGGGATAGGGATCGGGGGACTCTTTGGGGTTATCCTGCGGAACCTGAAGGTTTTCAGAAGAGTCAGGCAGCCGGGAACCGTGTTGTATACCCAGAAGTCGCTCCATGACCTGGTCGAAAAAGGTGGGTTTTCCGTGCAGAGTATGGAGATGTTGACGGACAGGGAGCATCCCGGAGGCTTTCACGGTATCTATATGAGGGCTGTGAAGTGATCACCGGGACAGTATCTTTTCTGATTTTTCCAGAACCACCTGGAAATCATTGTATCCCCCGTTATTGTTCTTACAGTCTGGTGGACTTTCAGGAACAATGTTCTTTTCATGACCCTCATACACAGAAGCATTGGCCTGGGAAAACCAAGAATTAGAACGCATAGAAAAGATTACATCAATTGTCCCGGAAATTGTAGTGAAGGGGACATATTTTCAAAAAATTCCATGGCGTTCTTCCCTGATACTGAAAACCAGGTTCTCATGGACCAGACCGAAGACGATCTCGATAATATCCGGCGGATCGCCCGAAATCCTGACGTGATGCGGTATGTACTCATCTGGCTTGAGGACGATGAGCAGATTGCTGCGTTCCTGAAGCACGGAATCGAAGAATCGCGGAGGATTGACAGGATGGGGTACTATCTAGCGGCCAGAAATGCCATGACGGGTGAATTCGCAGGCCTTACGTTCCCCGAGATCGATCCCAAGACCACAACAACAGGAGAAGTGGGTTTTGTCCTCCTTCCGGAATACCAGGCATGAGGATATGGAAAAGAGATCCTCCTGAAGTACCTGGAGTTCGGATTCACTACGCTCTCGCTCCACCGGGTGTACGGCAAGTGCGACGAACTAAATTCCGCATCGACCCGCATCATGGATCAGTGTGGATTGATCTATGAGGGCACCATCCGTGAACATGTATGGCTCCGTGACCACTGGAGATCGACCCGGTATTGCGGCATGCTCGACGGAGAGTATTATGGTCTCACGCCATCAAGAGCCTTGAAATCGAAAACCATCTGAATATACCCTACCAATCATTCAAAGGACTTTTTTAAAGGCTATTTATAGAAAATTATTTATTATAGTTAATATTGATTATATACAAAGAATTTGAAAAAATGAACGATTCATGGAGTAGAACACAAAAATGAAGCGTTTCTCATTTCTTGTTCTGGCTGTTCTCATCCTCCTTTCTGTTCCTGTTGTGATCGCGGCCCCTCCTCTCCCGAGCGAATATTTTGGGAATGTGACCTTGAACGACAAACCCGCACCTGTCGGGACAGAGATATGTGCCGTCGTGAACGGTACGATCAGGGACGAGATCACGGTTATTGAAGAGGGATTGTTTGGAGGATCCGGTATGTGGGACGACAAGCTGATCGTGCAGGTATCCGAAGATGAGTATGCCTGCGGGTGCACCATCCCCATTGTGTTCACCATCAACGGAGTCCCTGCAGATCAAACATCTGCCTTTTCCTCTGGCCAGACCGTCAGGCTCGATCTCACTGGATGGTATAATGAGAGTATTCCCCCGGCCCCAGTGGCCGATTTCATTGCATATCCCAGGGAAGGGGAAGTTCCCCTCACCGTTGAGTTCAAGGAGAATGTATCGCATTCATGGTCCTATGGGGAATTTCTCTGGGACTTTGGTGACGGCATCAATGGTACAGGGTACTCCCTTCTTCACACGTATGTCAACCCGGGACTCTACAACGTCACCCTGACCGTGAACAGCAGCTATGGATCGAGTTCTGTCACCATGAACGGGTATATCAACGCAACGCAGCAGGGCTCTCCTGCCACGGATTTTTATGGAGCTCCTCTTTCAGGGGATGCACCGCTCGAGGTTGAGTTTTCCGATACCTCTCTTGGCGTGGTGCACACACGATGGTGGGACTTTGGTGACGGGACTGTTGCATGGGCGAATGAGACCCCCTGGGTAAAACATTCCTATTCAATCCCTGGTATGTACACTGTGAGCCTGACTGCAGGCAACAATGGTGGAGACGTGACTGCCACAAAAGAGGGATACATCGAGGTTCTTCCCTCGGGGGCACCTCCCCATGCACGATTCAGCCTCTCTCCAATGATGGGATATGCGCCTCTTTCTGTCCTCTTTACCGATCGTTCGACCGGGGGGCCGCTCGCATGGCACTGGGATTTCGGTGATGGAACTGTGTCCTCTGATGCCAACCCGGCCAATACGTACTCGACAGCCGGGCTCTACGTGGTCACACTCACTGTTGCCAACAGTGGTGGGACCGCTTCATATACATCAACCGTGTGGGTGAGATGAGCCTATTCCCACGCCTGATCTGCACTTCATCCCGTCATGAATGAGTTGTGACGGGATGAATTCCAATTATTTTTTGGGTATAGTGACAATCTAGCCACCGACCTTTTTGTCAAACAGAGAATATAATCGCGATATATTGAAGCGAGTTTCCATGTTGTTTTATGAATATCAGATGATAATTTCGTTTTCAAGGTCAATGTGAATAGTTTTTGATTCGCCGCCGGGGCGCCCTTCGGGGGCGGCGGGGTCAATCGCATATGAGAAGTAAGACCGACAACTCGTACTTTTTTCCCCCAAATTTTAGTCATTGGATTTTTCTTAATTCTTCGTCGTGATTTATAAGTGAGATTGGTGGTAACAATGACACTATACCCTTTTTTTTAATATTTTCGGATTGGGATGGGTTGAACGATTCCTGTCTGGAGGATGCAACCGTCCGTTTCTTATAAGATACCTCACTTCATACAAGTCTCATAATCGGGATACATATGGGACTACTCTCCTGGCTGATATCGCTCTTTAACCCTCGGTCATCCCGGAAGGATGCACAAACCGGGGATGAGGAGGAGGAAGAAATCGAGGAACTGGTGGCGCTTGGAATCATATAGGAATAGGGCACGCGGCACCTCCCGGTATGAATGGTTTGTTGATGAAAAGTTTCCGTGAAATGACAGGTCTCGTGAGAATACTGCGGGGATTTCCAGGAAAGGCATGAAGGTCATCTGGAAGTATTTACAGCCGCAGAAATGGCTTATTTTTGTTGCACTCATCCTGGCGGCTATCAGCCAGTTGCTGAACCTGATCGATCCGCTGATCTTCGGGAAGATTATCGACGAGTATGCTTTAAATCTAGTACACCTTCCTGAAAATCAGCTTGTCAGCGGGGTGATTTTCTGGCTGTGTGTGGCGATCGCAATCGCACTCTTGTCCCGGCTGGCACGGGCATTCCAGGATTATTTTGCCCGGCTCGCCGTCCAGCGTTTTGGGATGCAGGTATTCAATGAAGGTCTGAAACAGACGCTCCGTCTCTCCTTCAACGAGTTCGAGGACCAGCGCAGCGGGGAGACCCTGTCGATCCTCCAGAAGGTGAGAATGGACACCCAGATGTTCATGCAGACGGCAATCAACGTCCTCTTCTCGTCAGTCATCGGTATGGGATTCCTGCTCGTCTATTCTGTCACGAAGAACTGGATGCTGATCCCGGTCTTCCTGGTCGGAATCGTGGTCCTTGGCTCACTCACCGGCCTTCTGAGTAACAGGATCAAGACAACCCAGCGGGCGATCAACCGGGAGACGAACAGGATGTCGGGGGTGATCACTGAATCGCTCAGGAACATCGAGCTCGTGAAAAGCCTCGGCCTCACCTACCCGGAAATACATCGTCTCCGTGAGCATAACCTGAAGATATTCAACCTGGAGATGTCGAAGGTAAAGAAGGTCCGGACCCTGACGTTTTTGCAGGGGACGACGATCAGTATCCTCAAGCAATCGATTCTCTTCATCCTCCTCTGGCTGATCTTTCGGAACGTCCTCACGACGGGTGAACTTATCGCGATGCAATCCATATCGGCGACCATCTTCGGACCCCTTCAGGACCTGGGGACGTTTATACTTTCGTACCGGGAGGTTGATGCATCTGTGAACAGTTTCGACCAGTTGATGCAAAAACCGGTTGAACAGAATCCCGAGAACCCGATCGTCATCGATGAGTTGGAGTCAATCGGTTTTGAGAATGTAGTGTTCCGTCATAAGACGGCAAATTACAATGCAATCGATGGGATCTCATTCGATGTGAAGACCGGTGAGACCATCGCGTTTGTCGGCCCCTCGGGATCCGGGAAGTCAACACTTGTCAAGCTCCTGGTGGGACTGTACAGGCCGGTTGCAGGGGAGATCTATTTTAACGGGTACCCTTCCACGCAAATCAGGTATAACCCCTTACGGAGGCAGATCGGGTTTGTCACCCAGGAGCCGCAGTTATTCGCGGGTTCGATCAAGGAGAACCTCCTGTTCGTCCAGCATGATGCAACCGATGAACAGATCCGGGATGCCCTCCACAAGGCAGCATGTGATCCCCTCCTCTCCCGTTCTCAATGGGGTATCGACACTCTCATCGGTGAGGGGGGATTGAAGCTCTCCGGAGGTGAGAAGCAGCGGGTATCCATTGCCAGAGCCATAATACGCCATCCCCGCCTCCTGATCTTTGACGAGGCAACATCATCCCTCGATTCCCTGACTGAAGAGGATATCACGAATACAATTCGGGATATCTCGATGAGCAGGGACCAGATCTCCATACTGATCGCCCATCGTCTGTCCACGATTATGCACGCAGATGTCATCTACGTGCTCGAGAAGGGAAAGATCGTTGAGACCGGTTCACATGAGAGTCTCCTTGACCAGAAAGGCCTGTATTACGCAATGTGGCGCCAGCAGATCGGTGAGAGAAGGAACCATCTTGTAAAGAAGTCGTGACATCTTTTTTTTTGAAATCTCTGCTTCTTAGCATGGGAAAGCCCTGACTTGCCCGAATCAGGTCACTGGGCTGATGTGTATCAGGCAGGATGCACCACCCTTTATCAATCCTGGTGCGATACCATTCTCCTGTATCTGGGAAAAAAAACGAATACCATGTAACAAAATTCCCGGAAAACCCCGCTCAGGGCCCTTGTATCGGGCCTTTTAGGCATCCTTGTCTTCCTCATCGTGCTCGTCGTATTCCGGTATGTTGCGACCCACAGCACCTGGCCGCTCTTCGATGGATTCGTGGATCTTTTGTTTGTATACGTCCCGCTTATCATCCTCTTCTCGGTCCTTTTCATGATCGGGGATATCTTTGCTGTGTTCCCGTTTCCATTCAACCTCCCGTTCCCGCTCTTCAATGCGGCGGGAAGTATGCTGCTGGTCTCGTTCCTGCTGGCCGTCCTGATATACGTCGATGGCTACTTTTCAATTGGAATCTCACCTGCACTGGATGCAATCGCCCTGTTCCTGCTGCCGCTTGTCATCATCATTGTCCTGATCGCAGGATATGTCTCGATCTTCGCAGGACTGAAAAGCCCGAAACCTGACCCGTCACAGGACACAAGACCGTCTAGAACTCCAGAGAATTATCCATCGTGGGAGACAATCGGCGAAGAGTTCCGGCAGATGGTTGCAGACGTCATCCGGAAGGTAAGAAACGAGATACACAAGGATTGAGGCGGGATAGAGAGGTGAGGGGAACCCGCGGGTTATCAGGCCCCTGCGGATATCCCCAATTTTCCCGGCAGATCCCCTGCCCAAGCCCCGATCGCCTCCCAGTCGCGGAAGTCCCCGACAGGCCCGTCAATCTTCTTCCATATCCACTTGTGCATGAATGGTAGCTTCTGCATGTCAATTTTCCCGGCAAACATAGTCACAGTAACAGGCTCAAGAGGTGCGACGGCTGTTCGGAATATATTCATCACAGTGTCGACGTCGCCCGGGTCTTTTCCGAGCGGCGCCACGCCCACGCAGAATGCAGCGATCGGGACCTTCGCGAGTGCATCACGGTGCTTCCACACGAATTTTTTCAGGTCACCTACCATCTTTCCCATGTAGACCGGCGCCCCTATGACGACTGCATCATAATCCCCCGGTGACGACACCGATTTCATCACGGCCAGGTCAACAGTGCAGCCTTTATTTTGCAATGCCTTTCCTATCGCTTCAGCGACTCCGGCAGTCGATCCGTACACCGATGCGTACGCGACCAGTATTCGGGTGGACATACTCAATCCCTTTCGGGATAATGAGAGGAAGAGATGATAAAGGGTCGGGACTCTCTTCGGATTGATATCCAATCGCCGCGCTAATGGGGGCAGTCACGAGGTGATGGATACCAGCAGATATAAAGAACCCGAAGGGAAAAAACCAATACCGGGCTCGGCAGAGAAATGGTGCATCCAATGACCACCTTTTTGCTCGTGCAGGGAGGCAACCTTTCGACCGATACATGGAACCGGCTTGCCGGGCGGACCGACTATCCTCCCGGTGGACAGCTTGGCGGGAGGTACTGGGAAGGGACTGTCACGGCACTTGCTGTTCATGGTTATCAGGCCTTTACACCGACGCTTGAAGACGAGCACACCACAAGCCTTTCCGGGCACATTGCACAGATCTGCACCCTGATAGATCAGAACCGTCTGTGGGATATCATCCTTGTCGGGCACAGTTACGGCGGGATGATCATTACAGGGGTGGCGGACAGGATGCCGGAGCGGATCAGGCACCTTGTATATCTCGATGCCGCACTGCCCGATCCCGGGCAGTCGCTCTTTGACTTATTTGCATCGGGAGGGAGCGATCCCCTGTCGTTTACCGGCCTGGAACCGGCGAACGCATACGTAGAGAAGATTCGGTTCGATCCAGGGAACCTGGTATCCATCCAGAAGACCTATATCCTCTGCACGAAGAGCGAGTTTGCTGTCGTCACAGGCGTAGCGAGGCGGAAGATTGAGGTCGTACCGGGAGGGTGGACTTACCTGGAACTTCCGTCATCTCATGTCCCTATGGCTGACATGCCGGTTGAGGTAGTCCGGATACTGCTGGATGTTGTGAAACAGTAGGTGCTTTTTCAAAAAAATATATACCGGGTATCTCCCATTCATCAGCCATTATTAAAGGGATACCTGCAAAACAAGCCGGTTTCTTCATGCATAGAGAGGCCCGGGTAAAGATCAACCATTTCCCCAGCAGCACAAAATATTCAGGAGCCGGGATCATCCCACGATTCAGCTGGGTAAGATTCACAGATTCGTTTTAGGGTCCCGATCTGGGATCCAGGCCCCTACGGCAATTTGAAAGTGACTATAAAAAGTCGTATATAGTGGATGTTCGTAAGTAGGGGTTTGATCGACAAAGGTTCAACAGTGGGCGGTTGCCGCCCGGGAGCGAGAAGATGAGGAGGCACAATGTATGAAAACCGTGTATGTTCGGCCTGAACTGTGTATCGGGTGCAGGCATTGCGAGGTCGCATGTGCGATCGAACACGCAACGAGCAGGAGGTTATTCGATGCAATCCACGAAGAGAAACGATCATTGCCGCGTATCCACGTCGAGGTGGGAGTCAACTACCTGACATTCCCCAACCGGTGCAGGCATTGCGACCCGGCTCCATGCATGCAGGTCTGCCCGACGGAGGCACTCATACGCGACGCTGCGACCGGTTCTGTGCTGGTCCGGTACGACCGGTGCATCGGGTGTGCGGTCTGTGCGATGGCATGCCCGTTTGGCATCATCCACTTCCAGAGAGTGCACCAGCTTGATACCGGCCGGGAGGTCAATGCAAAGTGCGACAACTGCATCGAGCGGCAGAAAGAAGGGAGAATCCCTGCCTGCGCCGAAGCATGCAAGACCGGTGCACTGGAGTTCGGGGATGCCGACGAACTTATCCGCGTCAGCAGGAAGGATTTCACGATGCGGATGATCAAGTCCGAGGGAACCGATGTGGAAGTGCCGAAGATCCCACAGAATGTCCGGGCGTTCCGGGCAATCCTTGAAGAGATGGCAAATTTGTGACGGGGAGAGAGGAGAAGGAGGAAGATTTCAATGTATGATGCATTCGGAGCAAAGAAACTGGCAGAGCAGAGGGCGCTTAATGCGACCGACCAGGAGATTATCGCCAAAGCGGTAGAAGACGGTGTATATACCGCGTGGGATCGGCTCATTGATCAACAGCCGCAGTGCGGGTTCGGGCAGCTCGGGGTCTGCTGCAACCGGTGTGCCATGGGGCCCTGTCGTATCGAGCCGTTCGGCAAAAAACCAGATAAGGGTGTCTGCGGGGCGAATGCAGACCTTATCGTGGCACGGAACCTGCTCGACGATCTCTCGACAGGGGCTGCAGCCCATTCTGACCATGGGCGGGAGGTCCTGGAAGTCCTTCTTGAGACCGCTGAAGGGAAGAGCCAGGGCTACCAGATAACCGATGAAGTGAAACTGAAAGCGATTGCTAAGGAATACGGCATCAAGACTGAGAAGAGGAAGAAGGAGGAGATCGCAAAAGACGTTGCCCGCATACTGCTCGAGGAATTCGGGACACTCAGGAATAAAATTCAGATGGCAGAAAGGGCCCCGGAGAAGACGAAAGATGCCTGGAAGAAACTGGGCATCGTTCCCCGGAGTGTCGATCGCGAGATTGTGGAGTCCATGCACCGGATCCACATGGGTGTCGGGGCAGACTACGTAAACATCCTCCTGCATGCGATGAGGACCTCGCTTTCTGACGGATGGGGCGGGTCGATGATGGCAACGGAGGGATCCGATATCCTGTTCGGGACCCCGACTCCGCTTCGCACCCGTGCGAACCTTGCCACGCTCAAGAAGGATATGGTCAACATAGTCCTCCACGGGCACAATCCCATCCTTTCTGAGATGATCGTGAAATCTGCAGAGGACCCGCAGGTAAAAAAACATGCCACAGAGAAAGGTGCAAAGGGTATCAATATCGTGGGCATGTGCTGTACCGGCAATGAACTTCTTATGAGGCATGGCATTCCCATCGCGGGAACGTTTCTTGACCAGGAGATTGCAATAGCAACCGGTGCAGTCGAGGTGATGGTCATCGATTACCAGTGCATCTTCCCGTCGATTGCGCAGACTGCTGCCTGCTACCATACAAAAGTTGTTAGTACAAGCCAGAAAGCAAAAGTTCCCGGCGCCACCTACATGGAGTTCAGGCCGGAGACTGCCCTTGATACCGCGAAAGAGATCATCACGGTCGCAATCGACAATTACCCGAACCGGAACCCCGGCAGGATCAGAATTCCCCAAAAACCCATCGATCTGATGGCAGGATTCTCTGAGGAAGCGATCCGGAAAGCGCTGGGAGGCACCTACAAGCCACTGATCGATGCGATCGTTGCCGGCAAGATCAAGGGAGCCGTGGGTATCGTCGGCTGCAACAACCCGAAGATAAAGCAGGACTTTGGGCATGTCACGCTCGCGAAAGAGCTGATCAAGCGAAACATCCTCGTCGTCGAGACCGGGTGTGCCGCGATTGCATGCGGAAAGGCGGGGCTGCTCGTCCCTGAGGCAGCCGACCTTGCAGGAGAAGGGCTCAAATCAATCTGCAATGCGCTCGGGATTCCGCCCGTCCTGCACATGGGCTCATGCGTCGACTGCTCCCGAATTCTCATGCTTGCGGCAAACATCGCAAAGGAACTGGGAGTCGGCATCGGGGATCTTCCCATCGGTGGTGCAGCACCGGAATGGTATTCCCAGAAAGCCATCTCTATCGGCACCTACTTTGTCTCATCCGGTGTCTACGTCGTCCTTGGCATCCCGCCCAAGATCTTCGGGAGCCCGAACGTCACCAATCTCCTCGCCTCCCAGCTCACGGGTCTCGTGAATGCTTCGTTTGCGGTCGAGCCAGATCCTGTAAAGGCTGCCGGACTCCTCGAGGCCGAGATCGAGAGAAAGAGAAAAGCGCTTGGTATCTGATCACGGGATCGGGGGAACTATCCCGTTTTTTAAGAAGAGGATACCATGGACGAAAGGACACTCGATGCCATTATTGCACGCCATGATGCACCTGCCGGGAGGCTCCTTGGGATTTTAGGGGAGATCCAGAACCAGGAAGGGTACGTCTCCCGGGAAACTCTCGAGATGCTGTCGGAGAAGGTCGGCGTCCGTATCTCGCAGCTCTACGGTCTTGCCACTTTCTATTCATACTTCACCCTCAGGCCTGTCGGGGACCACGTGATCACGATCTGCATGGGCACGGCATGCCACGTCAAGGGAGCGGTTGCAATCCTGGAAGCGCTCGAGGGGCTGCTAGGGATAAAGAGTGACGTTACTGACGACGGTAAGTTATCCATCACGACAATTGACAGGAAATTCACCGTCGAGATTGCACGCTGTTTCGGTGCCTGCAGCATGGCTCCGGTGCTGCGAATCGACGGCAACCTGTACGGGTACGCAACACCTGAAGACCTCCCGGGAATTCTTGGCGAGTACGGGTGGAAGCCATGAGGATCGTGTCTGCAGCAGACATGGAGAAGGTCAGTAGATCCGGGCTGCGGAAAATAAGGCCGGAAAAACCCCGGATTGCAGTTGGCCTTGCGACCTGCGGGATCGCGGTCGGGGGCATGAGGGTGTACGATCGCATCAAAGAGATCATTGGTGAGGAGAATCCGGACATCGAACTCGCCCGGGTCGGATGTATTGGATACTGCAGGGAAGAGCCGCTCGTTAACATCACGATCCCGGGAAAACCGCTCGTCATCCTGCACAGGGTTACTCCCGGTGATGCGGAGGAGATCGTCCGTGCGGTTGAAAAGGGGGAGGTCCCGGTGGAGAAAGCGCTCTGCCGGATCCCGTTGTGGGATCATATCACGGGATGCACCCAAGAGTATGGCGCGGGATTTGACGGAATCCCACGCTACGAGGACGTCCCGTTCTTCTCACACCAGAAGAAGGTGATCCTGCGGAATTCAGGCCTTATCAACCCTGAACAGATCGACGAATATATCGCGATTGGCGGATATGCCGCCGCGTTGAAAGCGCTCTCGGGCATGGCCCCCGAGGCAATCATCGACGAAGTCGAGAAGTCAGGCCTCAGGGGACGTGGTGGTGCGGGGTTCCCCACCGGACTGAAATGGCGGATCGCCCGCAATGCGGAGGGGGACAGGAAGTTTGTCATCTGCAATGCCGACGAAGGCGATCCCGGGGCCTACATGAACCGGAACGAGATGGAGAGCGACCCCCACATGGTTCTCGAGGGTATGCTTATTGGCGCATACGCAATCGGTGTCAGCGAGGGCCTCATCTACATCAGGGCGGAATATCCTCTTGCCATCAGGCGCCTTCAGACCGCAATCGGGCAGGCCAGGGAATATGGGTTGCTGGGAAAGGATATCTTCGGCACGGGCTTTTCGTTCGATATAGGAATCGCTACGGGGGCCGGTGCATTCGTGTGCGGAGAATCCACGGCCCTTGTCGCCTCAATCGAGGGGAGGACCGGGCGGCCCCACCCCCGCCCGCCGCGCCTTACTGACCCCGGGGGCGGACTCTTCGGATACCCTACCGACCTTAATAATGTCGAGAGCTGGTGCAATATACCTGTCATCATCAGTAAAGGGAGCAAATGGTATGCGGGAATCGGGGCTAAGGGAAATTCCGGCACCAAGGTCTTCTCCCTCGTGGGTAAGGTTGACCGGGTCGGCCTCGTTGAAGTTCCGCTCGGGACATCGCTCAACACGATCGTCTTTACAATTGGCAATGGCGGCGCCGGCAACAAAAAAGTAAAAGCCGTACAGACTGGAGGCCCCTCCGGTGGCTGCATTCCTGCACGACTGTTTGATACCCCTGTCGATTACGAGAGCCTGAACCGGATCGGCTCAATCATGGGTTCCGGAGGAATTGTCGTCATGGACGAGGACACGGACATGGTTGACATTGCACGGTATTTCATCAATTTCGCGGCTTCGGAATCCTGCGGAAAATGCGTCCCCTGCCGTGAGGGGCTCAAGCACACGCTCCTCATTCTCAACAAGATCCTTGCAAAGAAAGCAACGAAGAAGGACCTCGAGATCCTCAGCGACCTGACAGAGACCATCGTCGCCACTTCTCTCTGCGGGCTCGGACAGACAGCCCCAAACCCTGTGCTGACCACCCTTGCGTATTTCAGGGATGAATACGATGCGCTGGTGAATCCATGATCCAGCAGGAGATCCCGGGAAAACCCATCACAGTGACCATCAACGGGAAAGAGTATCGGGCTAATGAAGGCGAAATTCTCCTGTCAGTCGCAATACGGGAAAAGATCGAAATTCCGCATCTTTGCTACGAGGCATCACTCGACCCGTACGGTGCCTGCAGACTCTGCATGGTCGAGGTTGTCCGGAAAGGAAAAAGGGAGATGGCCACGTCATGCACACTGCGGGCTGCTGACGGGCTCGAGGTTCTGACCGACACGCCGGAAATCGTAAAACACCGGAGCATCCTCTTCGAACTTTACCTTGCAGAGGCGCCCAAATCGGATGTAATCAGGGACATGGCGGCCCGTTACGGCGTGACCAGGACTCGGTTCCTGAAGAGGATCGAACAGGGCGATCCCCTCGGCAATAAGTGTGTCCTGTGCGGGCTCTGCGTAAGGGCCTGCAGCGAGATCATGGGAGCCGGTGCAATTAATTTCATCAACCGTGGTCCGTATACTGTGGTCAACACGCCGTATTACGCACCGAGCAGAGACTGTTTCGGATGCGGCGCCTGTGTCAGGGTTTGCCCGACGAATGCAATTGAGATGGAGGATGCCGGTGCAGAACGGGTCATGAAGTCATGGAGCGGTACACGGGTCCCGCTCTCCCCGTGCGAATGCTGTGGAAGATACTATGCGCCCAGGGAACTCTCTGCTTCCGTACTGGCACGGCTGGATACTCCGTTGAAAGAAGAAATTGCACGGCTCTGCCCGGAGTGCCGGGGAAAACATATCGCACGGGAAGAGATCCTTGCAAAGCACGGAGGTTCAGCAAAGCATGCCTGATGCCCGCGCCAGGCAGAAAAAAATTCTCGATACTGCCCATAAAATCCAGCAAAACACCCGCAAAGAAACCGAGGAAGGGTTCAGGATCGTCATCACCGGGAAAGGGGGGGTCGGGAAGACCACTATCACTGCCCTCCTTGCCCACCTTTTTGCAGAGAAGGGATTCACTACTCTCGCCGTTGATGAAGATCCCCAGATGAACCTCCCCTTCGCAGTAGGGATACCTTGGGAAGAGAGCGAACGGATCGTCCCGCTGACACAAAACCTCGATTACGTGGAGGAGAAAACCGGTGCACGCCCCGGCGAGGGGTGGGGTCTCATGCTGACACTGAATCCGGACGTGTCCGACGTGGTGGAACGGTTCGGGGTGAAAGGGCCTGGCGGGGTGAACATCCTTGTCATGGGGACGGTCGTGCAGGCGGCAACCGGGTGCCTCTGCCCCGAAAACACGCTCCTTGAGTCCGTCATCAGGTACATCAACCTCCGCGAGGGGGAGGTCATCCTCATGGACACCCCTGCCGGTGTGGAGCATTTCGGGCGGTCCATTGCAAAGGGTTTTCACCAGGCGGTGCTTGTCACCGACCCAAGCTTCAACGCGGTGCAGGTGGCAGGGCGCCTGGCACACCTGGCAAAAGAACTCGGTATTCCCCACATCCACCTTGTCATCAACCGTGTCCGGTCGGAAGACGATGTAAGAAAAGTCTGCGAGATTCTTGGCAGGAGCATGGACCTGTTCGCCGGTGTGCATGTGCTCCCTTATGATGAAGGCCTGATACGGTGCGAGCCCGATGTCAGGCCCCTGCTGGGGACGGGTTCGCCTTTCATTGATAGGTTGCGGGCGCTCCAAAGGACACTGGTACGCTTCGGAAAATAACGCGCCATTGAATCTCCCGAGATCGGGTATCCGAGTTATATTCACACCACAGGTGCCGAAAATACATTAAGGGCATTTCTTTCCCGGTATTGGAAATGAATACATGAAAAGGTTACATCATTTTAAAAATATCATTGCATTATAGAAATTTGCCGGAAGGAAACGAGCATGGCGTTTCACCTCATGACAGAACGGCTGATCCTCGAAGATCTTGGAGAGGAGGATCTTTCGAATATCCAGAAGATTGCCCGTGATCCTGACCTGATGCGATACGTCCTCATATGGCTTGAGAACGACGAGCAGATTTCCGCATTCATGAAGCGGGCGATTGATGAGTCAAAGCTGGCCGACAGGAGGGGATACGTCCTTGCGGCAAGGGTTGCCGGAACGGGGGAATTCGCCGGCCTGACATTCCTCGAGATTGATCCTGAACTTCCGACGACCGGTGAGGTCGGGATTGTGCTCCTTCCGGAATACCAGGCGTCCGGGTACGGGAAAGAGATCCTCCTTAAGTACATTGAGTTCGGGTTCGATACGCTCTTGCTCCACCGGGTGTTCGGCAAGTGCGACGAACTGAACAGCGCCTCGGCCCGCCTGATGGAGCAGTGCGGGCTGATATACGAAGGTACGATCCGTGAGCATGTCTGGCTCCGGGATCACTGGCGGTCGACCCGGTATTACGGGATGCTTGCCGGGGAGTATGCGGCACTCAATCCCTGATTTTGGGAATACATGCTGGATGGTGGATGCCCTCCCAGAACACGGGGATCATACCGGCACCGGCCGGAGAAAAAAAGGATCAGGAAGGAATCCTGACAAAAAACCCATTCCGGCCGGGCAGCTCATACTGTGCGAACCGGACATCCGTTGCAAACCCGGATGAACCGGCCGTGAACCTGACACCGGTCCCGCTGTCCTTGTCAAGGAACGTATCACCATCGTAGGGAACGAGGATCAGGGGGTTGGCGAGGTGGCCAGGATATGCAAGGAGAACCTCATCATTCGCCTCAATCCGGACGGTGCCATAATAGTCCTGGGTATATGACCCTTCGTAGTAAGTAAAGGGGCGGGGTGGTTTTGCATCCGCGGGAGCCGGGGGAAGCCCTTCCTGGGGACCGATGACCGAGGCACCGGGTTTCATCGCTTCCAGGAGTTGCTCCTCAAACTCGCGATACCAGTCCTTCTGGATGGTCCCCGAGAAGTACAGGTCATCCCAACCTTTCGTGATCGCCTTCTTGAGGACATGGCCCCCGGGGAATCCGTTCGTGAGTACTACGATCGCCATCTTCTCATCGGGATAGAGCACGATGTAGGTCGACACGCCGCTGGTAAGATCGCCGCCATGTTCAACCCGGACCATCCCGTGTGCCGCGGTAACCTCCCACCCGAGCCCGTACGCGACGATGCTGGAATTGGTGGTTTTCCTGATGATATGGGCTCCGTGGGTCTCTCTCAGTGCATCAGGATCGATCACCAGGGCTCCGTCGATACTCCCCTCGTTCAGCTGGAGCCTTGCATACCTTGCCATGTCATTGATGGTCGAGCTTACCCCTCCCGCGGGGCTGTTCACATCGTTATCCATGAGTGGTCCCGGAATTGCCGTTCCATTCGTCATCGGGTAGGTGTCGGCATGGTCGGGAGCCCTGGCAAAGTCGTCGAACCGGGCGCTGGTGTTCAGCATCCCTGCAGGGACAAAGATCCGCTCTGAGATCAGTTCCTCCCAGGGCTTTCCCGCCTTCCTGGCAGCAGCCTCCGCGGCTATCGTGATATCGATGTTTGCATATGCATACTCGCGACGGAAGTCTCCCGTGAGCGTGACGTGCCTGAGACGTTCGATGATCTCCGGGCGGCTGTATTCCATCTCCTGGAGTTCGTCGCCCACATATTCAGGGAGCCCGGTTCGGTGGGAGAGGAGATCGAGGAATATGATGTGTTCGGTTATCCAGGGATCGGAGAGTCTGAATTCCGGATATCGCGATGCGATGGTGTCATTCCACGACAGTTCACCATTCCCTACCATGGAGGCAATCGTGGTTGTCGTGAAGGACTTCGATATGGACGCGATCTGGAACCGGGTGTCGGGCGTGACCGGATCCTTCGTCGTGATGTTCTTCACGCCGAAGCATCTCTGGTAAACGACCGAGTCGTTCTTCACGATGGCAATAGCCATCCCCGGGACCCCGCTTCTTTCGAAGGTCTGCTCGGCATAGGTATCGAACAGGGGGATGATGGCGGATACGTTATCGCTGCCATAATAGGTGCAGGATGACGCTGCTGTTTTTCCAACATCCTGCGGACTTTCAGGAGACATTACACAGCCGGAAAACATCATAGCGATGATACATCCCGAGAAGAGGAGAATCAATGTGAATGATCGGGAAATAGGATCAACCCCTTGCTCTGGATGGCTCTTTCTCTCATGGCATTTCAGGGTTGTGATCCTTTCTTACCAATGTAGTATCCCGAAATCATTTGACACCATGTTTATATTTTGATGTGAGCAAATTATCCAACCGGGATATAAGAGGGATCATAAACCAGTGGAAGCGGCGAAGACCGGTCCAGGAAATTGCAGATTA